>Ga0181531_10000552_pt1 | contig 24832 bp, 17 predicted proteins | sample PEATcosm2014_Bin_38_FD_119743 | JGI IMG/M metagenome (GOLD analysis project Ga0181531, IMG submission 119743) | Peatland microbial communities from MTU Mesocosm Facility, Houghton, MI, USA - PEATcosm2014_Bin11_10_metaG | ecosystem: Environmental > Terrestrial > Soil > Wetlands > Peat | place...
GTGACGCACCTGGTAAGCATGAGTGGCTCGTTCGACATTCACCAGTTTCTGGATGGGTATTATGACGACGATTGCTACTTCAATTGCCCGATGGATTATCTGCAAGGCATGTCCGACGAGTGGTTTTTGAGCCGCTACCGGCAGATGCGCATCGTTCTGGGGTCATCGGATTGGGACATGTGCCTCGATGCGAATGTGAAACTGTCAGCGTTGTTGAACGCGAAGGGTGTGCCGCACTGGTTGGATGTTTTCAACGATAATTCGAAGCACGACTGGCCGTTGTGGCAGAGGATGGCCGCGAAGTATTTTTAGTAACCTTTCGCCGCGGAATACGCAGAGAAACGCAGATAAAGAAATATTAACGGTAGGCGGGCACGACGACTTCTGGAGATGGAGTTATGAGCAAAAAAATCGGCATTCTATTTGGAATGGAAAACACGTTTCCTCCGGCTTTTGTGGAAAAAGTCAATTCCATGAAGGCGGCGGGAGTGACCGCTGAGTTTGTGAAGCTGGGCGGAGTTAAGATGGCCGACCCGAGCGGATATCGCGTAATTGTTGACCGCATTTCGCAGGACATCCCCTTTTATCGCTCTTATTTGAAGAATGCGGCGCTGAGCGGGACGATTGTTATCAATAACCCGTTCTGGTGGACGGCCGATGACAAGTTTTTTAACTATGCGCTGGCAACGAAACTGGGCGTCGCGATTCCGCCGACGGTGCTCTTGCCGCACCATGACCATCCAACGGGCACGACGGACATGTCAATGCGAAATCTGATCTTCCCCCTGAATTGGGAGGAGATTTTTGATTACGTCGGCTTCCCTGCTTTTCTCAAACCATATGATGGCGGCGGATGGCGGGACGTTTATCACGTTCATTCGCGGGAAGAGTTGTTCGAGGCTTACAACAAGAGCGGCAAGCTGTGCATGACTTTGCAGCGAGCCGTGAAGTTTAAGGAATATTTCCGGTGTTATGTAGTGGGGCAGGAGAAAGTCCACATCATGCAGTATGATCCGCGAGCCCCGCATCATGAACGGTATGTGAAAAACGCGCCTCCGGTCGACCCGAAGTTGTTGGCGCGAGTGGAGAAGGATGCGCTGACGCTATGCCGGGCGTTGGGATACGACCTGAACACGGTCGAGTTCGCCTGCGAGGACGGGATTCCGTATGCAATTGATTTCATGAACCCGGCGCCGGATGCGGATGTAAATTCCGTGGGCCAAGCGAATTTCGACTGGATCGTGAACGCCGTGGCAGAGCTGGCGGTGAAGAAAGCTCTCAGCGATGAGAATCCGGCGAGCGAGTTGCGTTGGGCGGCGTTTTTGGCGGGGTCAAAAGCGCCAGAGCAGATGAAGAAACTGGCCTAGCCTAAATTGCTTCGCCACAATCCACCCAGCGGTTAGATATACGCAATCTGTCGCCCGTGCCGGGCGCCCGCGCATTTCCGCGCCAAACCAGCGAAATTGCTATACTAAACCGATTAGTGTTGAGAGGCTGTGCCGCCATGCAACCCACCTACACGCTCGGGATCGAGGAAGAATATCAGACCATAGACCCGGTCAGCCGGGACTTACGGTCGCATATCCATGCGGAAATGATTGAGAAGGGGAAGCTGATCCTGCAAGAGCGGGTGAAAGCGGAAATGCACCAATCAGTGGTGGAGGTCGGTACTTCCGTTTGCAGCAACATTAAAGATGCGAAAGATGAAGTGAAGAAGCTGCGCCGCAGCATGATTAAGCTGGCGCGTGAGAATGGATTGGGATTGGCGTCGGCTGCGACGCATCCGTTCACCGACTGGCGGACACAGGAGATTTATCCCGACGAGCGCTACCGCCAGGTGGTGCAGGACATGAAGATGGTGGCGCGAGCGAATCTGATTTTTGGACTGCACGTGCATGTCGGAGTGGAAGATAAGGAAACGACCATCCACCTGATGAATCATGCGCGGTATTTTGTGCCACATATGCTCGCGCTTTCGACGAATTCGCCATTTTGGATGGGCATGAATACCGGGCTGAAGTCGTACCGGTGCAAGGTGTTCGACAAATTCCCCCGAACCAACCTGTCGGATTACTTTCCGAGCTGGGGCGAATATGAAAACTTCGTCAAGCTGCTAATCAAAACCAACTGCATTGATAATGCGAAAAAGATTTGGTGGGACATTCGGCCGCATCCGTTCTTCAATACGCTGGAATTCCGGGTGTGCGATATTCCGATGCGGGTCGAAGAGACGATAGCATTGGCCGCGCTGATTCAGGCAACAGTCGCGAAATTGCACAAACTCCACGCGGCCAATCAGGGGTTCCGGCTGTACCGTCGCGCGCTGCTGATGGAAAACAAGTGGCGGGCCGCGCGATATGGTCTAGATGGAAAGATGATCGATTTCGGGAAGCAGAAAGAAGTGCCGACGCGGGACCTGATTCTGGAGTATCTGGACTTTGTGGATGATGTGGTCGATGAATTGGGATCACGCGAAGAACTGAACTACATCCACGAGATTCTGGAAAAAGGCACAGGAGCAGACCGTCAGTTGAAAGTCTATGAAGAGACCGGCGATCTAAAGAAGGTTGTGGACTATATTGTGCAGGAAACGGCAGCGGGACTGGAAGAAACGGAGACTGCGGCCGAGCGGAAAGTCGGGTAAATCGAATTCCCCACCCTGTCACAAAAAACATGACGAGGGTGGGGCACATAATTATTGAGGAAAGTTGGAAGCGCGAAGAATGAGTACGAACGTGAATGGGACAAAGACCATGCTCCGGGGGATGGAGTTCGATCCGGAGCTGACGGCGGGAGCGCGCAACGCGGTGAATGTTTGCCTGCGCATTCAGCCGAGCGAAAAAGTTACGGTCATCACCGATGAGGCCACAAAAGAAATTGCCGCGAGTCTGGTACACGAACTGGAATCGCTGGGTTGTCGTTATAACTCGTGGGTCATGGAAGAGCTGGCGCCACGGCCGCTGAAGGATTTCCCGCGAGAAATTGCCGAGGACATGGAATCAAGCCAGGTCAGCATTTTTGCAGTGCAGGCGCAGAGGAACGAACTGCAATCCCGCATGCAGATGACGGACATTGTGAACCGGCGGCGCATCCGCCATGCGCACATGGTGAACATCAACAAGCGCATCATGATGGAAGGTATGCGGGCGGATTTTATGAAGGTGGACCGCATCAGCGTGAAAGTGATTGAGATGGTGCGCAAAGCCAAGCGCGTGCGGGCGAAGACGGCTGCGGGAACGGATTTCGTGGGCGAGCTAAATCCAAATTATAAGTGGGTAAAGACGAGCGGGATTATAAGTCCGGACAAATGGGGAAATCTGCCGGGCGGAGAGATTTTCACCACGCCGGGCGAAGTGAATGGAACGTTCGTGATTGATGGCGTGGTCGGGGATTTTCTTTGTTCGAAGTTCGGTGATTTGGCGCCCAATCCTTTGACGATTCAAGTGAAGGGCAACCGAGTGACTGAGGCGCACTCCGACAACAAAGAACTAGAGAGCGACTTCTGGAATTACACGCACACCGATGAAAACAGCGACCGCGTTGGCGAATTTGCCATTGGCACGAATATCGAGTTGAAAGACGTGATTGGCGAAATTTTGCAGGATGAGAAGTATCCGGGGATACATATTGCGTTTGGGAATCCGTATGGCGCGCACACCGGGGCGGAATGGTATTCCGGAACGCATATTGATGTGGTGGGACGTAAGTTCGACATTTGGGTAGACGACGAGCAAATCATGAAGGGTGGGCAGTTTTTGGTGGAGGCGTAGTTCCTCGCCGTCGCTGGTGAGTTTGAGGTTTAGCTTGGCGGCCTGACCAAAGCCGTGGTTCTACTATCTTCTCTCCTCTCCTCTCCTCTTCTATTTCGCCTTATAGATGCCATCGTGGAAATTTAGCTCGCGGGTTTGGCCGCCGGGGAGGGTCACGATTGTTTGCACGATCTGATTCGCGGAATTCCGTGAGTAGTTGTATTTGTAGACTTTGCCATCCGCCAGATGTTGCTCTGAGACCAAGCCTGCGCGGTAAGTATTTTTCAGCAATATATTCCAGTTTCCGTCCAGGATGGCCGTCATAAGGTAGGGGTCATAACCCGCAGAGTTGAGAAGCCGGGTGTACTCGAAGCGATAGAGAATCCGCGATCCGTCGGATACCGACTCCAGATGTCCGGTCGAATCATAGGTATAGGCGCGAGTATTGCCAGTATCGTCCTCGGCCTCCGTGATACGGGCAGAGCCGTCGTATTTGAACTTAATAACGTGGGCTGATGAGGAAACCAATTCCTGGAGATTGCGATCGGCATCGCGCTTGAGGCGGATGCTGTGCCCTTCGCCGTCGCGGATTTCCCACGCGGCCCCTTGTGCATAACTCTTCGCGTGGTAGGCTTCGGGAAAAATGAACTGGCGATGGTCGCCAAGAGTGAGGGTCCAGCCGTTGCCGTTCCATGCATCCTGCGCACCATAAAACTCAGAGGAAGTACTGCCGTGGCGAAAGACCGCGTCAGCGTATCCAGAGCCCTTAGATATGCGTCCAAAGTGGATTTGGCGTCCGTCTTCGAGATTTAAGTCCTGATATGTGTAGGGAAATCTTGTCCCGGTTGGGCAAATATCGTAAGGATGGTTGGTTCCCACGCCAAAGGCACGGCTGTTGTAATCCCAAGCACGATAGGTACGATCGAGCGCTAGTGGCATCACATCGGGAACGAACAGGTCGGTCTGGCGAAGCACGAACATTCCGGTATCAAGATTGACGTCAAATTCATTGACCGGCGCAGGATGACGGACTGAGGGCTTCCTCATTACGATGGTGCCTGTGAACTGTGTTTGTCCCGAGGCTTGCGGAGCGATGGCGAGGACAGGATAAGAACCATCCCAGGTGGGAACAGTCGAATCGTAAGGCAGCAGCTCTACTTTGATTGCGGGTGGGGGCTGATGCCATTGGCGGTATGTCTTCCAGGCAACGCCGATCCAAACGCTACATGCGACCACGAAGCCGATTCGTATGAGAACTTTCATGGAGCAGGCTCAGTATTCAGCATTTGGTGCATGGCGACAATGGCATTTGAGGGGAGATGCAGTGTGACCAGTGGGACACCGGGATTGCATCCAACCGCTTTGCCTCCGTTGGTTCCGTTATAATCTAGGCCATCCATGATTCCCGCGCTGCGGCAGAAATTCAATGCGAATTTTACGCCTGAGAAGTACCAGACTTTCCTGAAAGTCATGGACGAACGGTGCGGAACGCCCATCAAGTTTCGCATTGCGGAAACGCCGTGTTTTTTCCCTAGAGACCTGATGGATAAGATGGTTTCTTACGGGAAAACGCTGATCCGGCAGTTGGAGAGCCTGGAATACCGCAAGGTTTCATTCGAATCCATCCCCGAAAAGTTCAATGTGCCACGCGAGACATCGCACCCTATGTTTGTCGCGGTGGACTTCGGACTGATCAGGGACAAGCATGGCAACTTGGAGCCCAAGCTCGTGGAAATGCAAGGGTTTCCTTCGCTTTACGCCTATCAGGCGATGCTGTCGCAGGTTTACCAGGAGGTCTTCGAGCTCGATGGAAGCTTGCAATATCTGCTGGGAGATTTGGATTGGGAGGGCTACAAGGCGCTTTTGAAAAAGGCGATACTGGGCGAGCACGGCCCTGAGAATGTGATTCTCATGGAGATTGATCCGCTCAATCAGAAGACGCTGCCCGATTTTCTACTCACGGAACGGCTACTAGGAATCCAGACGGTTGCGGTGACCGACCTGAAAAAGGTCGGTAAGTACTTGTTTTACATGAAAGACGGCAAACGCATTCCGGTGCACCGGATTTATAACCGCGTCATCGTGGATGAACTGGTACGCAAAAAGGTAAAGCTGCCATTTGAGTTTAACGAGGATGTCGAAGTGGAGTGGGCCGGGCACCCGAACTGGTATTTCCGGATGAGTAAGTTCTCATTGCCATTTCTAAAGCACGAGTCTGTACCCCATACGAGATTCTTGCATCGCGTGGAACATAATCCGAAAGATCTGGCGAACCACGTGATTAAGCCGTTGTTTTCGTTTGCCGGCATTGGCGTAATCATGAATCCGACAAAGGAAGACCTGGCAGCGATTCCGAAGAGCCAGCATGCGCAGTATATTTTGCAAGAGAAAATGGAGTTCGTGCCGGTGATTGAAACCCCTTCGGGGCCCACGAAAGCGGAAATAAGGATTATGTACATCTGGCTGGATGAGTTGACGCCGGTAATGACGATTATCCGCATGGGGCGCGGCCTGATGATGGGCGTGGACCAAAACAAGAATATGGATTGGGTGGGGGCGTCGGCAGGGTTCTGGCCGGGCGAGTAGAATTCCCGAAACCCCCACCCTGTCACAAAGAATGTGACAAGAGTGGGGCACCCATAGCCGAACTTTTCTTCAAAGAGTTTGCTTCCTATCTCGCGGGAGAATAGTCCCATACATATATGACCTTATCCAACCGTAGAGGGTGGGCCGGAGCGGCGAGGAAAGCGCTCTGGCTTTTTGTTTGTGCGCTGCTGATTTGGCCGCTGGTTTCGGGGCCTATGGCAAATTTGGCGGGTATTGCCGCAGCCGAGGAAACTCCCCCGCCCCGCGTCGAGACTCTGGCGCAAGACACGGGTGCGATGGGCTTGCAGGAGGTGCTTCGTCGTTTGGGAACCACCGCACGGCTGATGCAAACGGTTGCGCATCCGGATGATGAGGATGGCGGCATGCTGACCATGGAAGCCCGTGGCAAAGGCGTGAGTACGGTTTTGCTGACACTAAATCGAGGTGAAGGCGGGCAGAACAAGCTGGGCAGCAACCTATTCGATGTGCTGGGCGTGCTGCGCACCCTAGAACTAACAGCCGCCGACCGTTATTACGGCGTTGAGCAAAGGTTCACACGAGTAGCGGACTTTGGGTTCTCGAAAACCGCAGACGAAACATTTAAGAAGTGGGACGGCGGCGAACCCGCACTCGCTGACATGGTTCGGGTCATCCGAACGTTTCGACCCGATGTCATCGCGGCGCGATTTTCGGGAACTGACCGTGATGGGCACGGGCACCATCAGGTGTCTTCGTTGCTGGCGCGAACGGCATTTCGAGCGGCGGCAGATCCCACAAAATTTCCCGAGCAGATTAAAGAGGGCTTGTTGCCGTGGCAGGCGAAGAAACTCTATATCGGCAACGTTTGCGGGTTCAATGCGCTGACTTGCCCGGCTGCCGATTACACATTGAAGCTCAATACCGGCGTGAAAGACGCTGTGCTGGGGACTTCGTACATTCAGTTTGCGATGGACGGCTTGCGGCATCAGCTTTCGCAAGGCGCAGGCGGATGGACGGTTGACCCTGGCGACCGTTTCACATACTACAAGCTGGTGGATTCGACATTGCCGATGCCGAAAGATCATGAAAATGATTTCTTCGACGGCCTCGATACTAGTTTAGTTGGGCTTGCAGGGCGGCTTGGGGTCGAGGAGAGCAAGGTTCCGTATTTGCGGCCGGATCTCGAGCGGATGCAAGCGCTGGTGACGAAAGCACAGGATGATCCGAAGAACGCTGTGGAACCGTTGCTAAGCGGCTTGCGCATCACGCGCCAATTGGCGGCAAAGATTGAGCGAGCGGCGATTTCGGATGCCGCCAAAGAAGATTTACTGGTGAATCTTCGAACAAAAGAAAAACAATTCGCCGAGGCGGCCAACCTCGCGGGGAGGGTCCAATTTACCGCGGAGGTCGAAACATCTCTGGCGAGCAGCCCTGAAACCGCGTTCATGGCAATCAGAGGCCAGAGCTTCAAAGTGCGCACGCGATTTGCCAGCGCGGCCACGGCAAGAAACGTAAGAATCACGTTGGAGGCGCCTTCGAGATGGAAAATCGAAAAGCTCGGCGAATCTTCCCCAAGCGATGCCACCTTTAAAGTGACAGTTGCGGCGAACGCTGAATATACACGCCCCTATTGGCACCGAGATAATCCGGAAACAGATGCGCTGAATATTATTGACGATTCTAAGTCCGCCACGCTTCCCTTCCCGCCGATGCCGTTACAAGCGCAAGCGAGATATGAAGTTTCGGGCAAGGAAGGCGCAATCGAGGCGAGCGTCAACGTATCGTACAAGGGCGACGCGGGCGAGACATTGGAGCGCGCGGTTGCGGTGGCTCCTGCTTATTCCGTGATGATGGACCCCGGTCAGCAAGTGATCGCGACCGGAACGACAACCGCGAGGCCGGTAACGGTGACGGTGAGCTCGAACTTGCCGCAGGGCACTAAAGGTATGCTGCGATTGGAAGTCCCACAAGGATGGCGGGCGGAACCAGAGCAGATGGCTGTAGATCTTCCAGCGCGCGGTACAACAAAGAATGTTTCCTTTCACGTTGCTGCGCTCGATACACGCGAAGGTAAAGCGCAGGTCAAAGCCGTTCTTGAGGTTGGCGGCGAGAGTTTCAGCGAAGGTTACAGTGTGGTCACGCGCGATGATCTGAATACTTTCTATTATTACCAGCCTGCGATTCAGCGAGTAAGCGTCGTGGATGTGAAAGTCCCCCAGGGTATCCGTGTTGGTTATGTGATGGGAGCGGGAGACGAAATTCCGAGTGTGCTTGAGCAAATCGGAATGAACGTGACCGTGTTCGACGCTGAAAAACTCGCGAGCGACGACTTGAGCCACTATGACGCGATTGTCCTGGGCATTCGCGCTTACGACACGCAGAAAGATCTTGCCTCCAACAACTCGCGCCTGTTGGATTGGGTAAAAGGCGGGGGAACACTTCTTGTCCAATACAACACTGGGACCAGCGATTTTAATGCCGGCAAGTACACGCCCTATCCAACCACTCTCGGGCGCGGGCGGGTTTCTGTCGAGGAAGCGCCAGTGAAGATTCTGGCGCCGGAGAATCCTGTCTTCCACTCACCCAATGAAATCACTGCGAAAGACTTCGACGGCTGGATACAAGAGCGCGGGCTCTATTTCATGAACCAGTGGGATGCAAAATTCACGCCTCTGCTCGAGTCGCATGATCCGGACGAGCCCGAACAAAAGGGCGGAATGCTCGAAGCGGAATACGGCAAGGGGATTTATATCTATACGGGGTATGCATTTTTCCGAGAATTGCCGGCTGGAGTGCCGGGGGCTGTGCGGTTGTATGTGAACTTGCTTAGCGCGAAAGGCAGTGGTCGGCAATCCGCCAGCCAATAAGAATGACCGACGAGACACAATCGCCCGAGTTGATTCGCGGCCTTGGCCTGGGCGGCGCAACTGCACTCAATATGATTGACATGATCGGAGTGGGCCCGTTCATTACGCTGCCTCTGATCATCGGCGCAATGGGTGGACCGCAAGCGATGCTGGGCTGGATTCTCGGCGGGCTGTTCGCTTTGTGCGACGGCCTGGTCTGGGCGGAGTTGGGAGCAGCGATGCCGCACTCCGGCGGCTCATATTTTTACTTGAAAGAAATCTACGGGCCGCAAAAACTTGGGCGGTTGATTTCTTTTTTGTTCATCTGGCAGCTTTCGTTTTCGGCGCCTCTGTCCATTGCGTCGGGAGCCATTGGATTGGCCGAGTACGCATCGTACTTTTGGCCTGGGATGGGGATATGGGGTAGCCGCGCGCTGGCGATGAGCGTGGTGATACTCGCGACGGCTTTGCTTTACCGGCGGATTACGCGAATAGCAGCAATTTCAAAGCTGCTTTGGGTGGGCGTAATGGGCACAATCGCATGGGTCATCTGGGCGGGATTCACGCATTTTAATTCCCGGCAAGCGTTCGCGTTCCCGCCGGGCGCATTTACGCTCTCGCATGGATTTTTCCTGGGGCTGGGGTCGGCCATGTTGATTGCAACCTACGATTATTGGGGCTATTACAACGTAAGTTTCCTCGGCGGTGAAGTGAAAAATCCTGCCACCACAATCCCGCGCGCTTTACTGCTATCTATTGGGTTGGTGGGATGTCTATACATCTTGATGAACATTAGCGTGCTCGGCGTAATTCCGTGGCGGGAGATGGGAAACAAGTCGGACGGTTTGCACATTGTCTCCACTTTCATGCAACGGGCATACGGCGCGTGGGCGGCAAGTTTGGTTACGGTGTTGGTGATATGGACGGCGTTTGCCTCGGTATTTTCCCTGATGCTTGGCTATTCACGGGTTCCCTACGCTGCCGCCTTGGACGGAAATTATTTTCAAGCGTTTGCGCGTGTCCATCCGGAAGGACTCTTTCCCTACGTCTCGTTGCTTGCACTTGGCGGCGTCGCTGTGCTGTGTTGCCTGTTCTCGCTGGCCGATGTGATTGCGGCGCTGGTGGTCATTCGCATCCTGCTGCAATTTCTGGTGCAAGCGATCGGTGTCATCGTATTGCGTGTCAAACGGCCTGACATGCAGCGCCCGTTTCGCATGTGGCTATATCCCGTGCCTGCGTTATTGGCAAGCGCAGGATTCCTATTCATATTGTTCTCGCGGAAGAACTTTGAGCGGGAAGTCCGATATGCCGCGATAATTCTGGCGGCCGGATTGACCACATATATGTTACGGGCATGGCGTAACGGAGATTGGCCGATGCATCGGCGAGCCGAGTTGGTGAAGTAAAACCATGGCGGATTCGATTCAAACACCGCTGCCGGACATTCAAACGTCTTCCCCACAGCACCGTTCTGCTTGGGCGCCCTTGCGAGAACCCCTCTTCCGCGCCCTCTGGGGTGCAGCAGTCGTATCCTACACCGGCACATGGATGCAAAACGTCGGTGCCGGTTGGTTAATGACGCAACTGACGATGTCTCCCCTGATGGTAAGTCTAGTGGCAGCAGCAACCACGTTGCCCGTTTTTCTGGTGATTTTGCCGGCCGGGGCCTTGGCCGACTTAATGGATCGCCGGCGATTGCTATTGCTCACCCAAGGCTGGATGGTGGTCGCGTCCGGGCTGCTTGGTATCTTCACTCTGTTAGGTCATGTGACACCATGGATCCTGCTGGGATTCACATTCCTGCTCGGACTAGGTGGCGTGATGAACGATCCGGCATGGCAAGCCATCACGCCCGAAATCGTTTCGACCGAGAACCATGCGCCCGCCGTCGCTCTGAACTCAGTCGGATTTAACGTGGCTCGCGCGGTCGGCCCCGCTCTGGGAGGCATGGTCATCGCTGCCACGAGCTCGGGCATCGCATTCTTGCTCAACTCCGTTTCATTCTTTGGCGTCATTTTTTTTCTTTATCGCTGGAAACGCAGGCCTCCTGAACGAGTAGAGAAAGGCCGGGTCCGGGATGCGATGGTGGCCGGATTTCGCGAAGCACGCAGCTCACACAACGTTCGTTGCGTGCTCGTCCGCACAGGCGCCTTCAGCATCGGCGCCAGTTCGTTGCTTGCGTTGTTGCCGATTTTGGCGCGACCGCATGGGCCGACTGGGTTTGGCCTGTCCCTCGGCCATTTCGGCTTGGGCGCGCTGGCAGCCGCTGCGTTGCTTCCGCGATTGCGGCGGCGGCTTAGCGTAGATTCCCTGGTGATGATGGCGACACTTCTTTTCGCCGCCATGACGTCAGCCGCAGGCTACGTTAAGGCTTTCGTCTGGCTCAGCGCAGTGATGTTTGTCGCCGGCGCCGCGTGGATTGCGATTGTGGCCTGCTTGAATGTGGCGGCCCAAACCATGCTGCCGTCATGGCTGCGGGCGCGTGGGCTCTCCATGTATTTGCTGGTTTTGCAGGGCGGGATGGCGGTGGGCAGTGCGGTCTGGGGCGGATTAGCGAGTAAAATCGGCGTCCCTCTCGCTTTGCTTTCCTCCGCACTGACCTTGGTCTTCGCCTGGCTGGCGGTTCGCGGGTTTCCCCTCGAGCATCGAGGGGTCGCAGCGAGGATGAGCTGAACAAGCGATGCCATTCGTGATACAGTCGGTTCGCAATCCAATTCACAACACAACTCTAAGGAGGCAGTATGGGGCGTAGACAACTATGGCTGGGAATTTTTGCGGCCTTACTATGCACGGCAGGAGCATGGATGCAGGCCAGCGCAGCGGAGAGTCGCAGCGTCGCAGCAGTACTAAATGACAGCGTAACCAGGGGCGAGAAGGAATTGATGTCAGCGGCGAACGCGATGCCAGAAGATAAATATTCCTTTGCGCCGACCAGCGGAGAGTTCAAGGGGGTTAGGACGTTCGGAGATCAAGTCAAACACGTGGCCGCGGTGAACTATATTCTCGGAGCGTCCATACTTGGCGAGAAACCGCCCGTGGATGTCAGCGGCGAATCGGGCCCGGCCGCGATGAAGTCAAAAACTGACATTACAAAATTCGCAGCGGATTCCTACGCCTATCTCCATAAAGCGATTGATTCGATTAATGACAAGGATATGCTGGAGCCGATTAAGAATCCCTTCTGGGATGCTTCTTCTTCACGTCTTGAGCTGGCCGTTCTCGCGGCGCAGCATGAATTCGATCACTACGGGCAAATGGTTGAATATTTGCGTATGAATGGAATTGTCCCTCCAGCCAGCCGATAACGGGGAGACTATGTTGTGTGGGGCCGGCGAAAGCTGGCCCTATTTATTTGCATGATTGTAGATGGCTGTGGCGATGAGCTCGGCTGGCAAGCAATGGTTGCGGAGATGCGCAGCAACTTTCTCGCGCACCCGTTTTATATTCGCATTGGGATGCAAGAAAATGAGGACCGAGGGCCCAGCGCCGCTTAAGGCCACTCCGAGTACTTCCTCCGCTCCGGCGAAAAGCTGCATGGCAGGTAATAACGGGCACAAGTGAGCACGATAGGGCTGATGCATCCGATCGCCAAGGGCCGCGGCCAAGAGTTCAGGCCGGCCCTGGGAAAATGCTGCCAGCAGGAGCATGGAATTCTGAATGTTGTTGACCGTGTCAGCGCGAGAATAGGTTTCAGGAAGAATGCTGCGCGCTTGCGCTGTGGAAAGCGATTGCTCGGGCACTGCCAATAGCAGCGGCCAATTCCCTTTCGGCTTTACCACTGCAACCTGGGCTTCTGATTCGCTGGGGATGCGCGCGACGGCCAGGCCTCCCATCCAGCAGGCCGCCGCGTTGTCCGGATGGTGCTCGCGGCGGGCTGCCTCACCGATAATGCGGCTAGCGTTCCAGCGCAAACGCCCGAAATGGTTGGCCAGAGCGATGCCAGCCAGCACTGCGGACGCCGAGGAACCGCAGCCTTTGCCGATAGGAATCTCGTTCTGAATGATGAGTGCCACAGGTTGTGCTGCTTTACCCTCGGACGCGAGGACTTCGCGATAAGTGGTCAGAATTAGATTATTTTCGATACGGCCGCAAATCTCGGCATCCCGGCCTGTCGCGCGAACCGAGAATTCACTCGCAACGCGCGCACGGACTTTGAGAAATATCTTCATCGCGAGAGCAGCTGCATCGAAGGCGGGGCCAAGATTGGCGGATGTGGCCGGAAGGACCACCTCCAGAGGCTTGGCGGCAGCACCTTTTGTTTTTCTGACGCGTAAAAGGGATTTTGGCATGGGAGAGTTGTCGGTACTTATGATTGCATATTCGGCGACGAATCGATCTCCCTGAGAAGCCTGGTCACCGCATCGGGACTGGCTTCGACGACGATCGGGGCGCGGCGGCTGGACGCGAGCATGGCCGCTTGCTTATCTTCCGCCAGCAATGCCCCGCGATGAAAATCCAGGGTAAAGTCTGGATCTTTGAGTAAGTGGCCGGTTAACACCATGACCACCGATTCGTTGGATTTGACGAATCCTGCGCGGACGAGTCTCTTCAGACCGGCTAATGTAACCGCCGATGCTGGCTCGCAACCTATTCCTTCCGCGCCGATTTCCGCTTTCGCCAACGCCATTTCCGCTTCGCTCACCTCTTCCGCGACGCCGCCGGTCGCTTCGAGAATCCGCACCGCCTTCTTCCAGGAAGCAGGATGCCCGATTCGAATGGCTGTAGCGAGCGTTTCTGCGTGTACGCCGATGAGCTCACGGCCTCCATTTTCTCGCATCGTGCGGACTAGCGGGTTGGCACCGGCCGCCTGGATGATGGAAATCCTCGGGACTTTTGAAACGAACCCGAGCGACTTCATTTCCAGAAAGGCTTTGCCGAGGGCGGAAGAATTAGCGAGATTCCCACCGGGGACGATAACGTGGTCGGGCACTTCCCACTCGAATTGTTCCAGTATTTCCAGAGCCGCCGTTTTCTGGCCCTCCAGGCGATAAGGGTTGACCGAGTTGAGAAGATAGATCGGCATCTGCTGGACCACTTCATTAAGAACTCGAACGCAACCGTCGAAATCCGTCTTGAGCTGGCAGGTGACCGCGCCATAATCAAGAGATTGCGAAAGCTTGCTCCAGGAAATCTTACCTTCGGGAATCAGCACCAGGCTACGCATGCCAGCCCGCGACGCGTAAGCGGCCATGGATGCCGAAGTGTTCCCGGTCGAGGCACAGGCGACCCAACGATAGCTGGCGGCGCGGGCTACCGATGCGGCCACGGTCATGCCTGTATCTTTGAAGGACGCAGTCGGATTCATGCCCTGATGTTTGGCGAATAGATTTTTCACACCGGCGATACGCGCACAGTGCGGCATTGTATAAAGCGGGGTGTTGCCTTCACGCAGCGTAACAATGCTTTCCGCGTTAACCGCTGGCAGAACTTCGCGGAAGCGCCACACGCCGCTTTGGTCGAGAGGGAGTTGAGATGAACGTCGCGAAAGCCATGCCTGCTTGACCTTTTCTGATCCGCCCACCTCGCGCAGAAACTTGTCCAGCGCCGGATAGGTAACTTCCAGCAAATCTCCGCAAGAAGGGCAGCGAAAGTTCTCGCTCGCCTTCTCAGAAATATGGCCACACTCGATGCACTGCAACTGAGAAGGCGGAGAAAAGGCTGAAATGGTGGTCATCGGCCGAGCTATTTCGCTCCGCGAAGATATTTATCAGTTTTCGCAATCCAGTCGGCGCGAGGCGGGGTGAAGATGTCGAGATCCACAGTGTCTTCAAGGGCTTCGGCCTTGTGGGGCATATGCGGGGGAATTAGCAAGACCTCGGCAGCGCGGACTACGATAACGCGGCTATCAATCCAGAACTTCAGGCCGCCGTCTAAAACATAAGTCACCTGCTCATTGTGATGGCTATGTTCCGGAACGATGCAACCTTTCTTCAGCAGGACTCTAGCGAGCATAACTTGCTGGCCGACAACGAAATGACGTTGTAACAGAGGATTTAAATCTTCGAGAGTAATAGCGTTCCATGATGCGTGTCGAGCGGCAAGTTTTGGCACGTGGGCAGATCCCTTTTGCCCCGCGGCCTTCTTTTTTTTGAAAACGCTTTTCTCTTTACCAGGCATCAGTGGACTTTCCCGCCGTAGAGCGCGACTGCGTTGTCGTGCAAGAACCCGTGGGCCAGTTGCAGAGCGACCGGTTCGCTCACTTCCCCTTCAGAAATCATTTCTGCCAATGCCGCAGCCAACGCGGTCCGCGTCGTCTGAACCCCAATCCAGTAGCTCTCTTCTGCGCCCAACGCTTCATTGTACGGGAAGCAGTCAGTACCAAACGTGATCTTGTCCGGAAAAGTCTCGAGCCATTGCTTGAGCGTGTCTTTCATAGCGGCAGGGTACATCACCATTTCCATGAGCGAAGAATCCATATACACGTTCTTGGCGGAAGCCAGCCAGATCGCCTGCCTCTCATAAGGATAACCGCCATGGATCATGACGAAGCTTGTGCTCGAATAATGAGGGTCGCGCAAAATATTTTCGAGGTTGAAGATATTCCCCTCCGTCATATTGAAATAGTCGCCAATGCCGCCCGCCGTGTGGATGTGCACCGGGAGGTGCAGGCGCCCGCCCTCGCGGACTAAATAGCGGAAGATGTAATCCTGAAAGGTTCGGTATTCTGCCTCGCTGGGTACGCCGCCCGTCACATATTTCCGGTAAATGGCTTCTGCCTTCACCAGTGGCGGGTCGGCAAACGTAAGCGAGCGAAAATATGAAACTTCGAACTTCTCGGCAATCCCGCCCTTTTTCTGGTTGTCTTCAAGTGTGCGCGTAACAAACTTCAGATAATCGCGAAAGGCCGCGGGTAGTTTGCTCACCCCTTCTTGCCGCATCCAACGGTGCAGCATCTTCTCCTGCAAGGGCATGTACACAGCCTCGTCTGGATTGCGCGCGGCCTCACGCCGATTATCGAAAGGCCACATAAACGAATCGGCAAAGAAGACCCAGACAAAGCGCTTGGGATCGAGGTAGTCGGCCATCATCGCGCGATTGGCCACACCCTGCTCTATATTTAACTTATCGAGAATATCGTCAAAATAAGCTCGCCCTTGCGCCTTTCTCAGTTCAGCCTTCTTCTCGGCGAGCCACTTGGCATGCTCCGAGGAAAAATCGTCATAAGGGTAGCCGAAGAGCGCTTTAGCAGCGGCGACTAGTTCAGGGTTGGTGTCGCGTTCACGCAGAACCGTGCTGCCTTCCGGCGGCGACGCCATGGCATCCACATCGGGATCGTCATAGAACCCGGGATGAGCATGATGATCGAAAATAGGTATCTTTTCGATTTCGGGCAGCAAATGCTGATAGATTTGCGTAACATCCGCGCCGAGCAGGGGACGTGCCTGCGCGAGAGCGATGCTACTGAGGACGGAAAGACATAGAAGAGTTCGCCCAAAGAAGTTCATCTTCGATTGATACATTCCCACCCTCGCAGAACGACAATCTTATTACGTATCGAGCTGCCCTACAACGCGTGCGCACCATCGTTTGACCGGCAACGAAGCGTACGTAATACGGACCCGTAAGATGAAATCAAGCTTGCCGCATTAGCAGGCCGACAGTAACCTAGTGACAAGCTCGTTTCGCAGGAACTGAACAGAATCGATTCAGGGAGCAGCGCCGTCATGAAATCTCACAAGCATCGCCAGGAAACAGAAGTAATACGCGCAGGCGCGGACCCGGGTAAAAAGACTGGGCCCCTGGCGACTCCGATTTATCAGACCGCCACTTTCGAGGCCGCCGACTCCGAGGAGCAGGTCCGTGTCATTCCTACTGACATGTTTTACACGCGATACGGAAACCCCACATGCACCGTGGCCGAAGCGCGAATCTCCGAACTCGAAGGCACAGATGCAGCCTTGTTGTTCGCCTCTGGCATGGGAGCGATTACGGCCGCCATTCTCGCGCTGGTCAAGGCCGGCGACCACATAGTAGCGCAACAAGATATTTACGGCGGGGCGGTCAAGTTCTTGAGTTCGTGGCTACCGAAGCTCGGGGTGGAAACCACATTCTTCCCGACTAATGACTTCAAGGAATGTGAACGCGCCATTCGCCCGAACACGAGAATTCTATATCTGGAATCGCCAACCAATCCAACACTAAGGTTGGTGGATTTACATCACGCGGCAGCCGTCGCCAAGAGGCATAACCTGATTTCCATGATCGACAGCACCTTTGCCACCCCCATCAACCAACGGCCCGCGGAGTTTGGCATCGATCTGGTTTTGCACTCGGGCACGAAATACTTTGCCGGACACTCGGACTTGATTTGCGGGATCGCAGCCGGAAGAAAAGACTTGATCGAGCAGATTCATGCGACGCGGACAATAATTGGCGGGACGATGGATCCTCATGCGGCGTGGCTATTACTACGCGGCATCAAGACTCTCGCCGTGCGCGTGGCCCGACAGAATGAGAATGCTTTGAAGATTGCGGAGCATTTAGCCAGTCACGATCGAGTTTTGCAAGTGCATTATCCGCTAGTCACCTCGCACCCGCAGCGTGCATTAGCGATGCAGCAATTAAACGGAGGCGGAGGTGTGTTGAGTTTTGAAATAGATGGGACCGCCGAGGATGCTCGGCGCGTCGCTGAGTCTCTGAGCTTGTTTACGCTCGCCCCCAGTCTCGGTGGGGTAGATTCGCTGGTTACTCTCCCAGTTGTCACTTCCCATGGCATGATCGCTCCCGAACATCGCGCCAAAATGGGTGTGACGGAGCAACTTATCCGCCTTTCCGTAGGCATCGAGAGCGTTGACGATTTGATAGCTGATCTGGGTCAAGCCCTGGCAAAGGTAAGTGCGAAGCAAACCGCGGGTGTGAGTTAAAAGAGCAAAAAAAGTCCCGCCACCGGTGTCTCACGCCAGTGGCGGGCTAGCCTTGGAGGAATTACTAGGAAAAACTAGAAGATAAACTTTGCTCCCAGTTGAAGAATACGTGCGTTGTGAGCTGTAAGAATCTGCAAGAAGTTCGTCCCGCCAAAACCCGACGTCCCTGAGTTTAGGTTCGCGCTGTTCGAAGCGCTGGAGCCACCATCGCCGTTAATGTAGCCGAGTTCGGTGTGGTTGAATACGTTAAAGGCTTCCGCGCGGAATTCGAAGTGCATCGATTCTTTTATCGCGAATGTCTTGAAGAGCGCCATATCGAAATTCGTGCGGTTCGGATTCGTCAGTGAGTTGCGTCCCGAGTCGCCAAACGTCAACCCACGCGGTGCAGCGTAAGCGTTGGGATTGTAGATCTGAATCCCTTGACCGGGAATTGTAACGTGGCCACCCGCGTTCGGATCGCCAACGATATTGGCATAAGCGGCAGTTGTCGTTACGCCGTTCGCCACGCCGGCGTTGTCGCCGGGGAAGGTCACGGTAAAGGGCGAGCCTGTGCTGAACGTAAAGATTCCGGAGTATTGCCAGCCTCCGAGCAATTTGCCGCTCAGGTTGTTATTTCGCAAGAATGGGAGGTCATAGACATAGCTCAAGCTGAGGTTGTGCCGCTGGTCGAAGTTCGAACTGGCGCGGTTGAGCGCGGGATCGTAACTGTTGACGAGGTTTCCATCCTGGCGACTGGAAGAGTCATCGATGGAATGGCTATAGGTGTAGGAGAAGCTTAGCGTCAAGCCTTTGGCCGTTCGTCGCGCACCAAGTTGCAGAGCGTTGTAATTCGAAGAGGCGGCGTCTGCGAGTTTAGTTATGTCTCCGTAACCGACGTAGGGACGCAGGCCATTGGGGTCGTTGCCGCATGCCGTGCTGAGATTATTGGCCCAGCTGCCGGTAACGGTTTGCCCGTTAAATGTCGCGGTCGCGACTCCTGTGGGGCTGATATTGGTAATGGAATTGCAATCGTTCTGGCTGAAGGCCTGGTTTATACCATAGGGGTTTAAGGCCAGCGGTACTGGTTGCAATTGATTTAGCTCACTCACCTGAGTGAGGTGCGTGCCCACGCTGCCGACATACGACATCGTCACGACTGTACTCCCGGCAATCTGATGCTGCAAATCGAGATGCCACTGCTGCATGTAGGGCCAGATCGCTTTCGTGGGGATCGAAACCACGTTCAACGGAAGCTGCCCTTGACCGCCGGTGCTTCCTTTGCCGATGTTCGAATAACCGTTGATGAACAGTTGCGTTAGCGTGGTGGCGAGGGGTGGCGAATTCTCCAGCGACTCGCTATTCCCTTCGTTGCCGTTGGTGTGTTCGAAGAAAATACCGTAACCTCCGCGCAGCGCCCATTTGCCGTCGCCGAAAGGATCCCATGCGAAACCAATGCGCGGTGCCGGATTGAATAAATGTCCCTGCATGCAGCTGTCGGGCACGCCCGGCGTGACGCCGCACTGCACGATTCCATTCGGAAGATTGGTAACGCTGGGCGTTGCATTATTCTTCGTCAGGTTCGTTACGTTCCCGGTTATGACCGAATAGGAGGTCTGTCCCTGAACATACGCCGCAGGATCAAAGTTGAACGCCTGATGGTATTTCTCCCGGTAAGTACCGAAGAGGCTCACGCGCAATCCGAGGTTTAGGGTGAGTCGACTGCTTACGTGGAAATCATCCTGGAAATAAGGTTCGACGATTTTGTAGCGGTTGTAATACTTAATCTTCTGGCTCTGCTGGCCAAAGCTGTAGATGTTCTGCGTCAATAAGTCGGCAAAGGGGTTACCGGTTGTGTTCGGATTCAACGTAGCGTCGAAGGTGATGTATCCGGGCGTTGAACCCGCGGCTAACTCGCCACCCAATTCGTTCTTTTGTGCAAATACCAGATAGGCGCCAAACTGCAGATTGTGTTTGCCGATCAATTTGCTCATGTTGTCGCGATAGGTATAAGTCGGGTTCGAGTTGTAAGGCCCCTGCGGGATGTAGCCGGGGTCTTCGCCAAATCCGCCGTTATAGGCAGAAATCGAAACCAGATTGATGCCGGGAATGATGCCACCGCCATTGCCACCGAAAAGATCGCCAAAGGTTGTGTTGGCCGGGCGATTCACGGCCCCGACGTTCGTGAGATCGATATGGTCGGTGGTGTAACTGAAGACAAATTCATTAAGCAGCGTTGGAGAGAACGTGGAGGTCAACCGGGCAACTGAGCCCACGCTCGGCCCTTTGAAATCAGTCTGGATCGTCGGAAAACTGCCGGCGTTCGTCCAAAGTGGCGTCGGGTTCACTGTGTCCCAGGAATCGTGAATATAGCGAAACGTCACCCGTTCATTGGGAGTGATGTTGTGATCGATGCGGACCAATTCTTCACGCCAGTTGGTGGGCTGAATCGGAGAAGCGTTATAGAAAGAATTGATGCCGGAACCTGCATTCGGGGCTGGAATTAAAGCGAGTAGCGCCTGAATATTGGGGTCATTGGGATTGAACGGCACCTGGTTGTTTGGATAAGGCTGCCCCGTCGCTGGGTCAACCGGGCAATCTCCGCCTTGAGTGCACTGATCCGTAAAGTTTCCCTGCCGCTCCTGTGTTGAGGGGACGTTCACGTTGAAGACCTGTCCGGCTACGCGATCGCGGCGCCACTCTTGCGACCAGAAAAAGAATGTTTTTTCTTTGTCTTTGTTGTAAACCCCAGGAATGTAAACCGGACCGCCGATGGTATAGCCGAAGTCGTTTTTCTTATAGGGCGGCACAGCCGTCTGAAAGTAATTGCGGGCGTTGTACGCGTCGTTGCGATTGAATTCATAAGCGTCGCCATGAAACGCCTTCGTGCCAGACTTGGTTTCGACTTCGACGGTGCCGGAGCCGTTGCGCCCGTATTGCGCGCCGTAATTCGAGGTAAGCACCGTGAATTCGCCGATCGCATCGAGGCTCGGATAAACGTTCAGCGTCGTGTTGCTGCCGTTATCCATATTGTCGCCGCCATCCAGTTCCCAGTTGTTGTACTCGGTGCGGCCGCCGTTGATGCTATAGCTGACATTGCCGGCTACGCCGACAGCGCCTTCGTCCTGCCCGGTTTGATTGCTGACGCCGGGAACGAGAGTAACGAGTTGGGTGAAGTTGCGCCCATTCAGTTGAAGTTGGCTAATTTCCTTGCCACTGACGTTGCCCGACAATTCCGAAGATTGCGTTTGCACTTGCGCGATGTTCGCGCCCTGGACGACAACTTCTACGTTCGCTGCCCCGACATCCATCGCGACGTTGTTGCGAGCTTTCTCACCGACACGTAGCACAATGCCCCGCGCTTCATATTTTTTGAAGCCGGCGGCTGCGACTGAAATGTTGTACGCGCCGACGGGCAGTGCCGCGAATAGATAATCGCCGCTGCCGTTGCTCTTGGCTGAGCGCGTAATACCCAAGGCCGGGCTGCTGATAGTAACTTGCGCGCCGGGAATGGCTGCCCCGGTCGAATCAGTGACCGTGCCCGTAATGGAAGCGGTGTCCTGGGCAAAAACCGCAGCGGTCGCACCCAACATTAAAACAACGATCCATAAGCAACTAAGCGGGGCTCTCATCTGATTGTCACTCCCAGTCAAAAGTATTGAATGAAAACTGCATTTTCCCGGTTCAAGCTACGGGCAAACCTTGCCAGACGAAACGCGAGCTAGAGTTTTATTAAAACGTATGAATAGTGCGTTATTTGCTTTTTTCTGTCAAGAACAAAATCCGGCGGGCGTCAGCGCGGCTTGGCGGTTGAATCGCGCGCCGCCAGCCGTGGCATGAGCTTGCGGTGCAAGGCTGGTACAGGCTTTTTCTCCAGCAAGGCATTGATGCCGTCCGACACCAGGCCGACTGCAAGCTGACCCATCTCATCTAGCGGTTGGCTGACGGTGCTCAAAGCTGGCGTGTACAGCGATGAGGCAGCGATATCGTCGAATCCGATTACCGAACAGTCCTCCGGAACGCGCAGTCCGGCCTGGGTCAGAGCACGAATCGCCCCAAAGGCCGTCATGTCGTCGAAGGCCACTACCGCGGTGAATGGTCGGTTACGGGAAAGCAATTCGGTTGTCAGGCTGAAGCCCGAGGCAAAGCTTGAGGCCGGATCGCGCGATTCCGGCAAGTCAACAATTAACTGCGGATCCAGTTCCAGATGATGTGCCTTCGCGAAAGTGCGAATACCCTTCCAACGCGGGGCGCTGTCGCCCAGCGTCTTCGGGCCGCGAATAAATGCGATATGGCGGTGCCCGAGCGCGTACAGGTGATCGATCGCAGATCGAGCGCCGGATTCGTTGTCCACGGTCACGGAACTAATCGAATCGTTCTCCAGTTCCTGCCCAATCATGACGGTCGGGATGCTACTCTTTTCCAAATCGCCGAGCACATCGATATTTACGAAGAGCCAGTTGGCGAGCACGATCAAAGCTTCGACTCGACGATCCAGAAGCATTTCGAGGTAGCGCTCGAAGCGGGCGCGATCGTTGTGCACGTCGGTGAGGATGGGCAGATAGGAAGCTTCATACAACGCGCTCTCGATCCCACGGAAAATCGGGATGCAGTACGGGTCGGTCATATCGAAGACCATCACGCCGACTGTATGTGTGCGCTTGTTGCGCAGGGAGCGAGCAAAAAGATTGGGGCGGTAACCCAGCTTCTTTGCGGATTTTTCGATCCGTTTTTTCGTCTTAACCGGGATGTAGCGGGACAGAGGCGCGTTGTTCAGAACGATCGAAACCGTGGTCGAAGAGAAACCGCTGTCTTTGGCTACGTCCCGGATTGTTACCATGGCATTCCTGCTAGAAAATCGATTTTGGCGTGCGTTTGGGCGACTTGAATTTATCGCACATGCTGGCGGACACTACAGCAGAGAGTTGCATCCAGTGTCAAGCATTATGAAAAAATGCGCGTGGCAAAATAAGCTCGCTTTATCTGCACTGGTGGTAGGGACAAGCATATTCTTGCCCGCGCAAAGTGTACCTCCGAAAGGCTCATCCAGCCCTGCGATAGTCACGCAAGCCCCCGATCCACAGCAGCTTTTCGAAGATGGCGAGAATGCTCTGAATCATGGCAAATTAGATGACGCCGAGCGGGCCTTTCGCGCCGTACTCGCAACCAACCCCCAAATCGCAGGCGCTTACGCCAATCTTGGCGTCATTGCCATGCGCAGGAAGCAATGGCGGCAGGCTTTGGAGCTGCTCCACGAAGCACAACGGCTGGCGCCCGACGTCGCTGGAATTCGATTGAACATTGGGCTGGTTTACTACCGGCAAAATGAGTTTCAAAAGGCGATTCCGTCCTTCGAATCCGTTGTGCATGAGGCGCCTAACGCCGTGCAGCCGCGCTATTTGCTTGGCCTTTGTTACTTCTTCACCGAGCGCTACGCCGATGCTGCAAGCACGCTGGAGCCGCTGTGGCCGCAGGAATCGGACCAACTCAACTATCTCTACGTGTTGGGTATCGCCGCAGGTAAGGCCAAACGGACTGAGCTGGAGCAACGCGCACTCACGCGCCTGGTCGAGACTGGCCAGAACTCGCCCGAATTTCACCTTCTAATGGGCAAAGCCCACCTCAATCGCGAAGAGTATGACGAGGCCATTCAGGAGTTGGGACTGGCCGCGAAAGGCAATCCTAACCTGCCTTATTTACACTTCAATCTTGGCATGGCATATCTGAAGAAACAGGATTTCGATCGCGCCCGAGAGGAGTTCTTGCGCGATATCGCCATCGAGCCGGGTGTTGCTTACGACTATGATGCGTTAGGGGTGGTTTATTTTGAGCAGCAGAAAGACGGCGACGCAGAAAAAAACCTGCTTACCGCCCTTAAACTCAACCCTGACCTGGTCAGTTCGCGTTATGAGCTCGCGAAAGTTTATCAGCGGGAAGAAAAGTATCTGCAGGCGCTAAAGGAAATCGACGCGGCACAAAAAAGCAGCCCGGATAATTCGAGCATTCACTATATTCGCGGGCAAATCCTGCAAAAACTGGGCCGGACGCAGGAAGCGCGCGCCGAAATGCAACAAGTTGCCGGCATGGACAAGGCCGCCCGCGATAAACGCGAAAGAGAACTGGAAGCGCCAGTGCCCAGCCCGGAGGTCACTGCTGAACCGCAGTAAGAAGGTGAAAAAGGGGTTGGAGTAAGTATGCTTTGCCAACGTCGCATACTTTCGAGAATCGGCGTGGGCTGTCGTTCAATCGAATTCGCACATCGCATTCGTTTCCCCAAGAAGGAGTGAGAGATGAGTATCTCAAGAAGCAAAATCACGGCGGCTATATTCGTCAGCATAGTTGGGATGGCTTTAATGCCACAGTTCGTTTGGCCGCAAAATTCTGCCGCGTACGCGGCCGCCCATGCCGACGACTTCGTGGAGAAGAATGGGAGCAAGCTTTCGCTCAACGGCCAAACTTTTCGTTACAGCGGGCCGAATATCGAATGGCTGGGATTGGAAGGCTACGGCCCGCATGACGCGATGGGGCCGCGATTCGCGAGCCGATTTGAGATCGAAGATGCTTTTGCCACGGCTGACGAAATGGGCGCGCGGGTGGTTCGTTCGCAGACCATGGGCGATTCCGTCGGATGCGCAAATTGCATTGAGATGTCTGATGGCAAGTACAATGACTCTGCTTTTCAAGCAACCGACTATGCGCTGACCGTCGCCCGCGATCATGGCATGAAAGTGATCATCACACTCGTCGGTGATTGCGCCATGTGCGACGGCGGCGGCATCGGGCAATATCTGGCATGGAAAGGGAAAAAGAATCCGCAGGATTTTTTTACTGA
>Ga0181531_10000553_pt1 | contig 24828 bp, 26 predicted proteins | sample PEATcosm2014_Bin_38_FD_119743 | JGI IMG/M metagenome (GOLD analysis project Ga0181531, IMG submission 119743) | Peatland microbial communities from MTU Mesocosm Facility, Houghton, MI, USA - PEATcosm2014_Bin11_10_metaG | ecosystem: Environmental > Terrestrial > Soil > Wetlands > Peat | place...
CTTTGCTCCGGGGAGTGCGCGGCCGGGGTGCGATGATGGATGATCTTCCCTTCGAGGAGCGAGCGATGGATGCGAACAACCTGCTGGACGATCTGGCGCGACGGCTGGCCGATGCGGTGCCGCCTTCGCTGCGCAACTTAGGAAGGGATCTCGAAAGTAACTTCAAGGCGATTCTCCAGGCGCAGCTTGCGAAGCTGGATCTCGTTACGCGCAGCGAGTTCGACGTGCAAGCCGCACTGCTCTCCCGCACGGCGGCCTCGCTTGCGGGCCTGGAGGAGCGGCTGAAGGTGCTCGAAGCGAAGATTCTCGGCGCGGATGGGCCGCCGGAGGCGACCCGGCCCCCCGACGCGACCCGCCCCGGGGACACCGCCCCAACCTGAGGCGGCGGCGACGGCGGCAGCGACGGCGGCGGCGGCCCGGTTGGTCAGTTCGCGGCGGCACACGTGGCCTTTCCTGTGAGCACGGCCTTGAGCCGGGCGCCGGCGGGCCTCGCCGCACCGCCCGTGCGCGTCGAAGTGCACCTGGGCCCCGGGCTGCCCACCTTTGCTCTCGTCGGACTGCCCGAGGCGGTCGTGCGCGAGAGCCGTGAGCGGGTGCGCTCGGCCATCCTCAACTCGCGCTTCGAATTTCCGGCCGGGCGCCTCACCGTGAATCTCGCCCCGGCCGATCTGCCGAAGGAGGGCGGACGCTTCGATCTGCCCATCGCGGTCGGCATCCTCGCTGCGAGCGGCCAGCTGTCCGCCGCGCCGCTCGATCGCTACGAGCTGTTCGGGGAGCTCGCGCTCGGTGGCGAGCTGCGCGCCACGGCGAAGCTTCTGCCCGCGTTGCGCGCCGCGATGCTGACCGACCGCGAAGTCATCGTGCCCACGGCGAACGAGCCCGAGGCTCACTGGGTGGCGAGTCCCCGCATCCAGCTTGCGAACGATCTGCGTGCGGTGTGCGCGGCATTGCGCGGCACGCTGCGGCTGCCCTCGCCCTCGCCCGCGCGCAGCGACGTGCCGGAGCCGAGCGCGGCGGGCGAGGCCGGATACGATCTCGCGGATGTGCGCGGGCAGTTCGCGGCGAAGCGCGCGCTCGAGATCGCCGCGGCGGGCGGACACGGACTCCTCATGATCGGCGCGCCGGGCACCGGCAAGACGCTGCTGGCACAGTGCCTGCCCGGCCTGCTGCCGCCGCTGTCGCCGGCCGAGGCGCTGGAGGTCGCCTGTCTCGAATCGGCCGCGGGTGTTGCCGCTCCGGTTCGGGCGCAGCGCCCGTTTCGCTCCCCGCAACACACCGCCTCGATGGGCGCGCTCATCGGGCATGCCGACTTTCGTCCCGGCGAGATCGCGCGTGCGCACTTGGGTGTTCTGTTCCTCGACGAGCTGCCGGAGTTCTCGCGTAATGCGCTCGAAGCGTTGCGCGAGCCGCTCGAGAGCGGGCGCATCGTCCTCGCCCGCGCGCGGCGCACGTGCGAGTTCCCGGCGTCGTTTCAGCTCCTTGCCGCCATGAATCCGTGTCCCTGCGGGTACGTGGGGGAGGCGAGTGCACGCTGCCGGTGCACCGAATCGCAGGTGCGGCGCTATCGCGGCCGGGTCTCCGGGCCGCTCCTCGATCGCATCGATCTGCACGTCGAGCTCGCGGGGGTCTCGGGTGGGCATCTCACCGAACGCGCTCCCGCGAGCGAGGGCTCGAGCGTGGTCGCGGCGCGCGTGGCACAGGCGCAGCGGCGCCAGCACTCGCGGCAAGGCAAGCTCAATGCGCGCCTCGGCGCCCGCGAGCTCGAGGGGGTGTGCCGGCTCGACCGGAGCTGCACCGTGCTGGCGCAAACCGCCATCCGGCGTCTCGGATTGTCGGCCCGTGCCTATCACCGCGTGCTGCGGGTCGCGCGCAGCTGCGCGGACCTGGCCGGCGTGGCCGAGATCCGGGCTTGCGATCTGTCGGAAGCCGTGAGGATGAGAACCGGCGAACACGCGGACCGCGAGCAAAGCGCATGAGGGCACGCGCTGGGCGGCGTGCCCGCGGGGGCGCCCGCGTCGAGGCTACTTCGCCTGCGACACCATGTAATCAACGGCCATCTTGACGGTCGCGTCCGGCCATGTCGTGCCGCCGCGTGCGGGCATGCTCTTGTAGCCGTTGATCGCATGGCTGTAGAGCGTGTCCTTGCCCTGCGCGATGCGCGGCGCCCAGGCGGCGTGATCGCCGGCCTTCGGCGCGCCGTTGATCCCCGCACCGTGACACGCCGAGCAGACCTGCTTGAAGGCATCCTCGCCGGTGGCTGGTAGCGCGGCCGCAGCGCCCGCCGCACCGGCGGGCGGCGCTTGGCTCACCGCGAGGGCGCTGTTGTCCTGACCGGCGACCGCTTCATGCGCGAAGGGCGCGATGTTCTGCTCCACGGCCTTCACGTGCAGCGGATCCTCGATGATGTCCTGGCCTTGATGATCGCGGCCCATGACGCGCGCCACGGCGAACAACACGATGGCGAAGGCGACGAGGATTCCGAGCACGACGCTGAAGGAGTTGAAGAAGTGGGTATCCGAGGATTCCGGCTGGGACACGATAACTCGCTGTATTTATACGGACGCGGAGTATAGCGAGCCGCCGCGGGCGCGAACAGCCGAGCGCAAGATTTTGCTAGCATCGACGCTCGCCGGATGAGAAGCGCGGGCGAGCGGGCGTGCGCTTCCTGGAGAGTCCATGCAAAGCGCTGCAGGTGAATTCGAGGGCGGCTGCGACTGTCGTTTCGTACGTTATCGCCTCACGGATGTGCCGATGTTCGTGCATTGCTGTCACTGCCGTTGGTGTCAGCGGGAGACGGGCAGCGCCTTTGCGCTCAATGCGATGATCGAGGCGGGACACGTCGTGACGCTCGCGGGCGAGGTCGAGCGGGTCGATACCCCGAGTGCGAGCGGCAAAGGCCAGAAGATCTCGCGCTGCCCGCGCTGCCGCATCGCAACCTGGAGCAACTATGCCGGCGCGGGCGATGCCGTGCACTTCGTTCGGGTCGGAACCCTCGACGACCCCGACCGCTTTCCGCCCGATATCCACATCTTCACCGCCTCGAAGCAACCCTGGGTGCTGTTGCCGGCTCATATCCCGGCGGTGCCCGAGTACTACCGCGCTGCGGATTTTTGGCCGAAGACGAGTCTCGAGCGCCGTGCACGGCTCAGGGCCCGGGCAGGGTAGACTGGGCGCCTGTCGCAAGTTATCCGGGGCGTTATGAGACTCTTCACTTTTTGGATCGTTGCGTGGTGGGTGCTCCTCTTTCTGAGCTGGCCGCTCGCCCTCGCAGCCTTGGTGCTGTGGCCGCTGCTGTGGCTGCTCTGGTTCGTGGTGCTGCCCTTCCGCGTGCTGACGGTGTTCGTCGAGGCGGCTCTTGCGTTGCTGCGTGCGGTGCTGTTCCTGCCGGCGCGCCTTCTCGGTGAGGGCCGCCCGGGCGGCCGTCCGCTCTAGGCTTCGAAGCGCGGCGCGGCGCCCATGGTCAACGCGCAGGAGGCTCTCGTGCTGCTGCGAGAGGGCAATCGCCGCTTCGTCTCCGAGGTGCGCAGTCGCGGACCGAGCCGCGCCTTGCGCACCAAGCTCGCTGCCGGTCAGTCGCCCTTCGCCGCCATCCTCGGCTGTTCCGATTCGCGCGTGCCCGTCGAGATCGTATTCGACCAGGGCTTGGGTGATCTGTTCGTGATCCGGGTCGCCGGCAACATCGTGGCTCCATCGCAGATCGGCAGTGTCGAGTTCGCAGCGGAGCAGTTCGGCACCCGCCTCGTGGTGGTGCTCGGCCACTCGAACTGCGGCGCCGTGCAGGCGACGATCGAGCAGCTGCAGCGTCCGCGCGAGAACCAGTCCCGGAACCTGCGCGCGATCGTCGATCTCGTCCGGCCGGCCGTCGAGGGGCTGATCGCGAGCGATCTGCGGGCCGATCCGCAATCCCTGATGAACGAGGCGGTGCGCGCCAACATCAAGGCATCGGTCGATCGACTCACGCATGGCTCGGAGATTATCGAGCAGCTCGTCCAGCATGACGGGCTGCGTGTGGTGGGCGCGGAGTACTCACTCGCGACCGGGGTCGTGGAGTTCCTCGAGTGAGCGCGGGGCCGGTTGACCTCGAGCGCTTGAATCGGCGCGGTGACGGCAAATTCCCGGGACTCCTCGGCATCCGCTTCACGCACTTGGGCGAGCGCGACGTCGAGGGCGAGCTCCTGTTGCGGGACGAGCTCCTGGCGCCGAACGGCTATCTGCACGCGGGCGTCGTGGTCACGCTCGCCGATACGTGCTGCGGCTATGGCTGCTTCGCGCATCTGCCGGCCGGCGCGAGCGGTTTCACGACCGTCGAGCTCAAATCGAACCATCTCGGCACCGCGCTCGCCGGCACGATCGCCTGCCGCGCGAGCGCGGCGCATATCGGCCGCACGACGCAGGTCTGGGATGCGGTGGTCACTCACGCGGAAACGCAGCGCACGCTCGCGCTGTTCCGCTGCACGCAGATGATCCTCTACCCCAAGGCGCCTTGAGGCGAGCCGCTTTGCGCTCGGGCGCCGGTTGCGGGTACCATTTTCGCCCCCGCCGATGCGCCCGTAGCTCAGCTGGATAGAGTGTCGGCCTCCGAAGCCGAAGGTCACTGGTTCGAATCCAGTCGGGCGCGCCATTTGACCAAGGTCTGACGCGCGGCCGAAGCCGGTTCAATCGGCCGTCTTGATGCCCACGAAGGTGCCGCGCCCGTGCGCCCGATAGGGTCCTTCGGTCATGGCGTGCGCGATGTCGGGCGCGAGGGTGTCGAATTGCTCGAACACGAGGCCGAAGCCGGCCCTCTGAATGGCCTCGATCAGGTATTCGCGCTGCGGCCAGAATGAGCGCCGGTTGTCCCACGACGCCCATTTGCGGTTGGCTCGATCCTGAAACTCCCGTTCCGTGAGGAACTCGCGAAACCAGCGCCCCTTCAGGCCCTCGTTGCTCGACAGATAGGACAGCTTGTGCGTGGTCGTCGCGGTCTGTTTGAGCGGCAGCACCCGGGCGAGCGCCCGGCGCAGGCGTCGCGGTTGAATGAGGCTCGGCGAGTCCCCGGCCTCGGAGAAGTGCGTCTCGAGGATGACGAGGCGCTTGGTGACCTTTGCGAGCAGCTCGAGAAAAGCCTTGGGCCGGTCCAGGTGATAGAGCAGGCCGCAGCAGAAAATCGCATCGAACGGCCCGTACTTCGCGATGTTCCATACATCGTCCTGGGCGAAGCGCAAGTTGGGCAGATCCACGCGGGATTGAACGTAGCGGCAGGCCTCAATGTTCTGCTCCCGCACATCGAGCCCCAAGGTGTTGAAACCGAGCCTTGCAAACTCGACGCTGTAGCCGCCTTCGAGACAGCCCAGGTCGGCGATGCTCAGATGGGTCTTGGGGCCCGGAAAAGCCAGATCGAGCACACGCTTTGCGCTCTTGAACGTGCCGATGCTGGCGGTCGAGATTCCGCCATCGGGCTTGGTATAGGTTCCATCGTCGAGGCGAATGTTGTGCGCGGTGAATGTGACCAATCTTGCTTTCCTTCGGGGGCTCAGCCGGAGCGCTGGGCAAACTCCGGGGCGAGGATACCCCAAGGCGCGGCAAAGGATGGCCGCCGAGCCGAGCGGGCAGAGCCGAGCGGGCAGAGCCGAGCGGCCAGAGCCGATCAGGAAGGCAGCGGTTACGGAACGCCGTTCGAGAGGCGCGAGGCGATCGAGGATGAAGCGGAGGGTCTGGGGCTGAACGGGGTGAGCGCATGCACGACGCCACGAGCGCCGCCGCTGTCGCCCGCGCCCGGGGTCGAGGGCATCCATCGATCCAACACGCCGCGGTGCGCTTCGCTGCGACCAAACAGATGGCCGGTCCACTGCAGGGACGGATCGCCGTGCTTGCCGGCCTGCAGCGACACCGAGCTCCAGCCGGCATCCCACAGTGTCACCACACGCACCCGGCGCTGGACGCGATACTCGGAGGCGAGCCGCTGCCAGGTGTCGCGGTCCTCCATGAGCGAGTCATCGGCCTTCACCGCCGCGTCTGCGTCTCCGAGCGCGCGCGGGCGCCCGCGGAATTCGCGCGGCGCGAGCTCCTTGAGCGTGAAATCCTGCAGACCGAACGGGTCATCCTTGGCGCCGAATGCACTGTTGCCGGGAAGTCCGGCGCTCATCGAGCCTGTCGGCCAGGCCGGCGATGAGGGCGACGAGAGCGGTGAGAAGGACGAGAAATACGTGCCCCGCGGGGCTTCGCGCTCGCTCCGGGCGCTGGCGCGCGAGTGTGCGCCGTCCACGGCGGCGGGCTGCGCGGCCTGCGCCCGCGCATCGGCGCTGGCGGGAGGATCACGGTCGATGAACGTTTCGCTCCCCGCAGGCAGGCGCATCGCTTCGCCGGCGCTCGCCTCGCCCAAGCCCATGAGGGTGAGGAGCGCAAGCCCGACGAGCAGCCGCTCGCCACGGGCGCCGCGCGATCTCGCGACGGACCCGGCATCGACGGCATGTTGAGTCGGCTGTTGGGGCATGGGGCGCAGTGTGGTCCTCGGCTCGACACGAACAGCATCCTCCAATTGGTTGACACCGGCCCGTGACGTGATTCACAGATTATTTCGTGTCGGCGGGTGGCGACGGGGCGCTCGCGACATAATGGGCGCAAGGCGCTTGCTTATGTTTGATCGCCGTGCAAGGCGGCATCGCGGTAGGCGGCGCGTCCCACTTCCCAGTCCATTCCGTCAAACGGCACGATCGTCATCGATTCGATCGTGGCCGGGTCGATGCAGCGTGCATTCACGCTGATGCCGTCGGGATGCGAACGTGGAACGTAGAACGACTTGATGCCGCATACCGCGCAGAAACGATGCTTCGCGATCCCGGTGTTGAAGGAATACGTGCTGAGTGAATCGCCTCCCGAGATGAGCGTGAACTGTGCGGCGGTGACGATGAGATGCAGATAACCCGACTTTGAGCAGATCGAGCAGTTGCAGTCCGACGCCTCGATGCGCGCCGGTGCGCGCACCTCGAAGCGCACACGCCCGCAGTGGCAGCCGCCCGTGTGCGTCACGAGCGCCGCCCCGGAGGACGCAGCGCTACTGATGCTTGTGCTCCTGCGCGGCGAGATCGCTCACCAGCTTGAGCAGCTTGTCAGGCCCGCCGGCCGATGCGACGTCCACCTTGTACTTGCCGTTGACCACGAACGTAGGCACGCCATCGATGCGGTAGCGCTGCACGAGCTCATCGGCCCGCACCAGCGCCTTGCTGACGTCCATCGAGTCGTACGCGCCCGCGAACGCGGATTCTGCAATGCCGAACTTCGCGGCGAAGGCGGCCTGGATCTGCTCGGTCTGAGCGCTGTTGCCCGGGTCGGCCGCGACCAGCGGATTGCCGTTGACGTGGATCGCCTTGAAGATCTCGGTATGCAGCGAGTCACCCTTGCCGAGCGCCTTGAGCGTATAGAACAGCCGCGCCAGCGAGCGATGCCCATCGCTCCAGGTCACCGGCACCCGATTGAAGGTGACGTAGGCGGGCTTGGTCTTGCGCCATTCCTCGATCGCCGGATCGAGCGCGAAGCAGTGCGGGCAGGCATACCAGAAAAATTCCAGCACCTCGACCTGACCGGGCGGCACGTCGGTGGGTTGCGCCGGCACGATGCGGGTGTAGTTGACGCCCTCCTGCCATCCCGCCGCGCTCGGCGCGGTCTCCGCCGCAGCGTTCGGTGCGGCGGCGGCCACGGTGGAGGCGACGGCCGCGAGCAGCAGGTTGTGCGAGCCGCTGTCACCGGCGGCGTCTTCGACGGTCTCCTCGGGTGTCGAGTGCTTGAGCACGGCGGCGGGCGACTCGGCGGGTTTCGGGGCGCTCGGGTGCGAGGCCGCTGCGGCGCGCGGCGCGCTGAGCGCGGTGGCGGGGGTCGTGGCCGGGCCCGGGGCTGCCGAGCGACCGCAGGCAACGAGTGTGAACGCGAGCGCGAGGCAGGCGAAGCGCAGCGCACGCATCTTCAGCGCAGTCCCTGGGCATAGGAGGCGAGGTCGCGCATGTCCTCAGGCGTCAAGCGCTTCGCGATCGTCGGCATGATGCCTCCAGGGCCCGGCGGGCGTGCACCGGATGCCCAGTCGTTGAGCTGTTTCACCACGTATTCCGCATGCTGGCCGCGCAGGGCGGGAAACTTGGCCGGCTTGTTGCCGAAGCCCGTCGGCCCGTGGCAGGCCATGCACGCCGGAATGCCGCGCGACTTGTCGCCGCCGCGATAGAGTTTCTCACCCGCCTGCCAATAGGAGGGGTCGGCCTCGAGCCCGGTGTTCACCTGAGCGTCGAAATAAGCGCCGATATCGGCCATGTCCTGCGGGCTCAAGGTCGCGGCGAGCGGCATCATCACGGGATTGTTGCGCGTGCCGGCCTTGAAGTTCTGCAACTGCTCGGTGATGTAGGGTTCCCCGAGTCCGGCGAGACTCGGCCATTGCGCGTTTGAGCTGTTGCCGGTGGCGCCGTGGCATGCCTGGCACACCAGCGCCTTCGTGGCGCCACTCTGCGCGTTACCCGTCAACCCCGTCGACGAATCCGCGCCCGGTGTCCCGCCTGCGGACGATGCGACCGTGCTCGCGAGTATGCCGCACAGCGCAGCTGCAAAGATCCAGGACCGCTTCATCACTGATCGCACCTTTGGAAACCCTTCGCGGGCGCAAATTGTACACTACGGCCTATTTTCTGACGTCCAAGGCGCGCTCATGTCGCTCTATCCGCACGCGCGCTTCATCACGAGCGCCGCCGAGCCGAAGCAGCTCGCCGCCGACATCGGCCGCGAGATCGCCTTCGCCGGGCGCTCGAACGCCGGCAAGTCGACCGTCATCAATTCACTGGTGGAGCGAACCGGACTTGCGCGCGTGAGCCGCACGCCGGGGCGCACGCAGCTCATCAACTTCTTCGAGCTGGCGCCCGAGCGCAGGCTGGTCGATTTACCGGGCTACGGTTTCGCGCGCGTGCCCGCGGCGGTGCGCGCGCGCTGGACGACACTCATGGAGCACTACTTCGACGAGCGAGCCTCGCTCGTCGGCATGGTGCTCATCGTCGACAGCCGGCGTGGCTTGGGCGATTCGGACGGCATGATGCTCGAGTGGGTTCTCGCGCGCGGTCGGCGCGCGCACGTCCTGCTCACCAAGGCCGACAAGTTGAACCGCCAGGAAGCGCTGCGCGTCGAGCGCGCGACGCGCGCCGCGCTCGCCCCGCGGGCGGTGACGGTGCAACTCTTCTCCGCGCCCGCGAAGCTCGGGATCGAGGAGGCGCGGGCGGTGATGGATGCGTGGCTCGCCGGGTGAGCCGGACGATGGCCCGGAGCGAATGAGCCGGGCGCCGGGCCGAGGTTTTGGGGGCGGATAAAAAAAGGCCCCGGTGGGCGCCTTTTGGGCTTCCACCGAGGCAGACCAACCCGGCATGGGGATGACAAACCGGGTCTTGCCCGCTCAGGGAGAAGAGCGGGGAGCGTACAAGACGCTCACGGGATTAGAGGCAGCGCTGCCCGGAAAGTTCCGGGGAAACCGACCCCGACGAAGGCCCGGCGCGCGCGCGCTCGAAGACCGTACTGCGCGTCCCCAAGGCCGCCAATTTCAGGGGGTTATCCGCATCTTCCAAGAATCGCTTCACCTTTCCTGCGCATTCTTTGCACTCGCGCGGGCGCCCTGGGCGCAGCGCCAGGAGTCCGTGGGGGCGAAGCGCCCTGCTAGTGCGCCTCGTCCCAGTTTAGGCCGATACCTACATCGACGCGCAGCGGCACCTTGAGCTCCGCCGCCCGCGCCATGTGTTCCTTGAGTGCCTGCACCACGCGCGGGATCGCCGCCTCGGCGCTCTCCACCACGAGCTCATCGTGCACCTGCATGATGAGCCGCGCGGGCTCGCCGGACTCGGTGAGCCAGCGGTCGACCTCGATCATGGCGCGCTTGATGATGTCCGCGGCGGTGCCCTGCATGGGCGCATTGATCGCGCTGCGCTCCGCATACGAGCGCAGCTGCTGGTTGCGTGACTGGATGTCGGGCAGATACAGCCGCCGGCCAAAGACCGTCTCGACGTAACCGAGCTCGCGTGCCTGCCGGCGCGTCTCGTCCATGTAGCGCTTCACGCCGGGATAGCGCTCGAAGTACAGATCGACGTAACGCTGCGCGTCGCCGCGCCCGATGCCGAGCTGACGCGCGAGACCGAAGGCCGACATGCCATAGATGAGCCCGAAATTGATGGCCTTGGCGGAGCGGCGCTGATCGGCACTCACCGCATCGAGCGGCAGGCCGAACACCTCGGCGGCGGTCGCCTGATGCACGTCGCGATCCTCCGCGAACGCGGCGAGCAGACTCGCATCGCCCGAGAGGTGCGCCATGATGCGCAGCTCGATCTGCGAGTAGTCGGCGGCGATCAGAAAATGTCCCGGCGGTGCGATGAAGGCCTGACGGATGCGCCGGCCTTCCGGCGTGCGGATCGGAATGTTCTGCAGATTCGGATCGGAGGAGGACAGGCGCCCGGTCGCCGCCACGCCCTGCTGGTAAGAGGTGTGGATGCGGCCGCTTTTCTCATCGATCTGCGCCGGCAGCTTGTCGGTGTAGGTCGATTTGAGCTTCGCGACGCCGCGGTACTCGAGAATGAGGCGCGGCAGGGGATAGCTCTCGGCGAGCTCCTCGAGCACGTCCTCCGCCGTCGAGGGCTGGCCCGTCGGGGTCTTGCGCGTCACGGGCAACCCGAGCTTGCCGAAGAGGATCTCCTGCAGCTGCTTCGGCGAGTCGAGATTGAAGGGGCCGCCGGCCTCGGCGTGCGCACCGGCCTCGAGCTCTTTCATGCGGGCGGCGAGCTCGGAGCTCTGCGCCCGCAGCAGCGCCCGATCGACCAGCACGCCCGTGCGCTCCATGCGAAAGAGCACGGGAACGAGCGGCTGCTCGATGGTCTCGTAGAGCGTGCGCAGCCGCGGCAGCGATTCGATTTGCGGCCAGAGCGTGTGATGCAGCCGCAGCGTGACGTCGGCGTCCTCGGCCGCGTATTCCGCGGCGCGCTCCACGTCCACCTGATTGAAGGTGATCTGCTTCGCGCCCTTGCCGACGAGCTCCTCGTAACGGATCGTGCGGGCACCCAGGTAGCGCTCGGCGGTCGAGTCCATGTCGTGCCGCGTGGCGACGCTGTTGAGCACGTAGGATTCGAGCATCGAATCGAAGCGCTGCCCTTGCAGGCGGATATCGAGGTTCGCGAGGATGTGGGTGTCGAATTTGAGGTGGTGGCCGAGCTTCGGCACCGCCGGGTTCTCGAGCAGCGGGCGCAACCGCTCGAGCACCGCGCCGCGCGGCAGCTGGTCGGGCGCGCCCGGATAATCGTGCCCGACCGGAACGTAGGCGGCCTCGCCGGGAGCCACGCTGAAGGAGACGCCCACGAGGCGCGCGTAGCGATAGTCGAGACCGTCGGTCTCGGTGTCGAAGGACACGAGCGGCGCCGCCTCGAGGCGCCGGACCCAGTCATCGAGCGCCTCGAGTGACTGGATCGTCTGGTAGTGGCGCGGCTGAACGAGCGCGAGCTGCGCCGGCGCCGGCGCGCGCGCGAGTGCGGCGGCGACATCCCCCGGACGGCGCGCCACGGCGACCACGGACTCAGCGGCGCTCTCGACCGCGATGGCGGCGGTGCCGCCGCCTTCGGTCTCGCTGAGCGCGACCGTGGCGCTCGCACCGGGCGGCAGCGCCGCGTCGAGCGCCTTCAAGAGCATGCGCAGCTCGAGCCGCCCGTACAGATCGCGCAGGCGCGCCGCATCCGGCGTGCCGGGCTTGAGGTGCTCGGGAGCCACCTCGAGGGCGACGTGCGTGTCGATCGTCGCGAGGCGCCGCGAGAGCTCGAGCGCGGGGAGCTCGTTGCGCAAGTTCTCACCGACCTTGCCGCCGATCTCCGCCGCATGCGCGATGAGCGCATCCAGGGTCTGATATTGATTGAGCCACTTCGCCGCCGTCTTGGGGCCGACTCCGGTGACACCGGGTATGTTGTCGGAGGCATCGCCGACCAGGGCGAGATAATCGACGATCTGCTCAGGGTAGACCTCGAATTTTGCCCTGACCCCGGCACGATCGAGGCGTGTGTTGCTCATCGTGTTGACGAGCGCCACCTGCGGGCCCACGAGCTGCGCCATGTCCTTGTCGCCCGTCGAGATCAGAACCTCGAAGCCCGCCTCCGTGCCGACGCGCGCGAGGGTGCCGATGACATCGTCCGCCTCGACCCCCGCGATGCGCAGCATCGGCAGGCCCATCGCCTCGACCGCCTCGAGGAGCGGCGGCAGCTGGGCGCGCAGGTCATCGGGCATCGGCGTGCGGTGCGCCTTGTATTGCTCGAAGAGATCGTCGCGAAAGGTGCGTCCCGAGGCATCGAACACCACCGCCGCGCGTTCGGGTTTCTCCTCCTTCATGAGCTTGTTGAGCATGTTGATCACACCGAGCACCGCGCCCGTCGGCTCGCCGCGCGAATTGCTCAACGGGGGCAGTGCGTGGAAGGCGCGATACAGGTACGAGGAGCCGTCGACGAGCAGAAGCTTGCGGGCGCTCATGGCTCCGGCCGAATCAAGATTGAGGTGCCGTGGGCGGCGTCTGCGTGTCGGGGACGGGCTCCGCGCCCTGCGGCGAGGATGTGGGCCCGGCTGGGGACGTGCCGGGTGCTGCATCCGGTGCGGGTGCGGGCGCGCCGGTCGCAGGGGCTGGCGCCGCCGGGCCCGGCGCGCTGGTCGAGGTGGGATGGGCGGGTGCCGTCGATCGGGGCGGCGCGGGCAGCCTCAGCTTCTTGTGGGGATGCGCCTTGTCGGGCAGGACCAGGGGCCCCTTCTGACCGCAGGCACAGGCCAAGCTCGCCGCGACGAAGAGCGCGAGTACGCGCATTCGTGTCATGCTCGGAAGTATAGCGCGCAGCGCGCCCGGCCCTTGAGCCGCGTGGCGCAGGGAACCCGCCGTCTGAAGTCATGACTCGAGACGGGCTCCCAGGAACTTCTGATGCGCTCCGCGGGTCCGACCAGCAACCTTACGTTCGGGAGACGATGGATGATGATGCGTGCGTTTCGCTTCTCTTCGCCGGCGCTCGCAGCGCTCGCCTGTGCGCTCTCGAGCGCCGCATTCGCCGACAATCCGATCGGCCTGTACGTCGGTGCCGGCGTCGGCGCCTCGAACGTCAACAACAACAACTATGATTATCCCAACGGCTACGACGGTGGCTTTCGCGATCATGACGCCGCCTGGAAGGTGATGGTGGGCGTGCGTCCGGTGCCCCTGATCGGTGCCGAGCTCGAGTACCTCGACTTTGGCTCAGGCCACGGCTCGAACGGCTTTTACGGCGTCAACGACTATTACGACTACGGCGCCTTCTCGCATCCGAAGGCCGAAGTGCTCTACGGGGTCGGCTATCTGCCGCTACCGCTGCCCTTCCTCGATGTGTTCGGCAAGGTGGGCGTCGCTCACCTGCAGACGGATATCAGCTACCAGACCTGCACCTCCACCGTGCCGGTGGCGGGCGGCGGCCTCACGTGCAATGGCTTGACCACGAGCCGGATCGATCAGTCCGACACCAACTTCGCTTACGGCGCCGGTGTGCAGACGAAGTTTCAGGACTTCGCGTTCCGCGTCGAGTACGAGCGCATCCAGTCGAACTACGGCAACCCGAGCAGCGTGATGGTCGGGCTGACCTGGACGTTCTGAGCGGGTCGCCGCTCGCGCCGCGCGGCGCGGCGGTGGTCCTCCCTCGAGGCAGCTCTCAAGGCTGGCTGGTCGTCGAGCGGGCCGCGGGCTCCGCAGGTGCGCTCGCCCCCGCCGGTGCGCCCGGCGGTGTCTTGCCCGTTGGCGGGATCGCGACACCCGGCTTCGTCGTCACCGCGGGCGCCGGAGTGGCCGCCGGCTTCACGCTCAACAGCTCGATCTCGAAAATGAGCAGCGAATTGCCCGGAATGTTCGGGCGCGGGTTCGCGCCGTAGCCGAGCTCCGGCGGCACGAACAGCGCGTACTTCGCACCCGGCTTCATGAGCGTGACGCCTTCCTGCCAGCCCTTGATCACGTGGTCGAGCGAAAAGCTCGCCGGCTGCCCGCGGCTGTAGGAGCTGTCGAACTCCGTCCCATCGATGAGCGTGCCGCGGTAGTTGACCGTGACCTCATCGTTCGGCTGGGGCGCCGCCGCCTTGGCATCGCCCGCCTTCAGCACCTTGTATTCGAGGCCCGAGGCGGTGGTCTTGACGCCCTTCTCCTGGCCTTTCTTGGCGAGAAAGTCCTGTGCCGCCTGTTTGTTGCGCTCGAATTGCGCCATCGCGGCCGCACGCATGTATTCCTGCAGATGGCGGCGCTCCTCGGGCGAGGTCTTCTTGCCGCCCAGGCCGTCCTTGACGCCGCGCTCGAGCGCCTCGAGGTGTACGCCCTCGGCGAGGCCGAGCGCGCGCAGCGTTTCGCCGAGGGTGATGCCGAACAGATGGTCGGCCTCCTCATCCGAGAGCGCTGGTGCGGGCGGGGCCGGCGCCGGCCCCGGCGCGACGCCCGGCGGCGGTGCAGCGCCCGGCGGCGCGCCAGCCGGTGGGCTCTGGGCGGCGGCGGCGAGCGCGGCCGAGCCGAGGGCGATGAGGATCAGGGTTCGAAGCCGAGGATGGGTGTGTTTCATGGCGCGCACCATACCCACGCAGGACGTCAATTACCAGTGCGCGGTGCCCACGGCGGCTGCCAGACCCGGGGGCGTTTCCGGCGCCGATGGCGATAGATCACGGGGTCTTGCGCTCGAGCACGGCCATGGTGAGGCGCGAGACGCAGCTCAAGAGTCCCGCCTCGTTCACGATCTCGATGCTCCAGACCTGGCTGCGGCCGCCGAGATGCAGCGGCCGCGCGGTGGCGGTCACGAGACCCGCGCGCACGGCACGCACGTGATTGGCGTTGATCTCCTGGCCGCTGCAGACGTAGCGCGTGGCATCGACGCAGAGATTCGCGCCGGTGCTGCCCACGGTCTCGGCGAGCGCGACCGAAGCACCGCCATGCAGCAATCCGTAGGGCTGCTTGGTGTGCGCATCGACCGGCATCGTCGCCTTGAGGAAATCCGCGCCGAGGGCGGTGAAGATGATGCCCAGGTGCGAGGCAAGCGATGCCGCGTTCATCGCATTCAGATCCTCGAGCGTGACGGGACGGTGCCAGAGGGTCATTTGGGCTCCTTGAGCCGGGCGGCGACTTGTCGATAGGCCTCGCGAAAGGGCAGCCCGGCCTCGCTGACGAGCAGGTTCGCCTCGCTCGCCGCGTGGATGGCGGGATCGAGACGGATCCGCTCGGGGTGAAAGCGCACCCCCGCGAGCGCGCTCGGCAACAGCTCGAGCGTCCCCTGCGCCGAGTCGATCGCTCGGAACAGCGGCGCCTTGATGAGCTGCAGATCGCGCTGATAGCCGGAGGTGAGTTTCTGCTGGATCGCGAGCACCTCGAGGAGCGCGCTTTGCGCCACGGCGCTGCGGCCGCGCATCAGCTCGAACACGTCCGGATTGCGCTTCTGCGGCATGATGGAGGAGCCGGTGGTGAAGCTGTCCGGCAGGCTCACGAACGCGAACTCCTGGGTGTTGAACAGCAGGAGGTCGGCGGCCAGCCGGCCGATGTCCTGGGTGAGCAGCGTGAGCTCGAAGAGCAGATGCGCCTCGGCCTTGCCGCGCGAGAGCTGCACCGCCGTCACCGGCTCGTGGGTCTGGGCGAAGCCGAGCCGCCGGCGTGTCGCTTCCCGGGATACCTCGAGGTTCGGCGTACCGTAGCCCGCGGCCGACCCCAGGGGGTTCTTGTCGGCACGGCGGCACGCCGCTCTCAAGCCCTCGGCATCATCGCGCAGCTCCGCCGCAAAACCGCCGGCCCAGAGTGCCACCGAGCTCGGCATGGCCTGTTGCAGGTGCGTGTAGCCGGGGAGCGCGAGCGCACCGTCGCGCAGCGCGAGCGCATCGAGAGCCGCCGCCGCCTCGAGCGCGCCCGCCTCGAGCGTCGCCGTCACCTCGCGCAGGTACAGCCGCAGGGCCGCCAGCACCTGATCATTGCGTGAACGGCCCGCATGCAACCGTCCGCCGGTGGCGCCGAGCCGTGCCGTCAATCGATTCTCGAGCGCGGTCTGACCATCCTCTTCCTCGAGGCTCACATGCCACTCGCCGCGCGCATGCTCCGCGCCGATCGCCTCGAGCGCCGCACGCAGCGCCGCGAGTTCGGTGACGGTGAGAAGCCCCTGCTCGGCCAGCATCTCGGCATGCGCGATCGAGGCCGCGACGTCGTGACGCACCAGCCGATCGTCGAGCGCGTGATCCTCCCCCGCGGTGTAGGCGAGCACGCGGGCATCGAGCGGGGCGCCCTTGTCCCAGAGACGGGTCATGCGCGCGCCTCGGCCGAGCTCAGCTGCTCGGCCGGGCTCAGCGCCTTCAAGTCCGCGACCACGAGCGTCCCCGTGCCCTCGTTGGTGAAGATCTCGGCGAGCAGACTGTCCTTCGAGCGGTAGCTGATGACGTGGACCCGGCGCACGCCGCGGCGAATCGCCGCCTCGATGGCCGCCGCCTTGGGCAGCATGCCATCCTTCAAGCTCCCCGCCTCTTCGAGACGCGCGAGTCCGTCGAGGTCGGTGTACGACACCACGGTCGTCGGATCGGACGCCTCCTCGAGAATGCCGGGAGCGCCGGTGCAGAGCACCAGTTTCTCCGCCGCGAGCGCACCGCCGATCGCCGCTGCCACGGTGTCTGCGTTGACGTTGAGCAGCGTGCCGCCGGCATCGGCGCACAGCGGGCTCACCACCGGCATGAGGCCATCCGCCAGAAGCTTCTCGAGCACCGAGGCGTTCACCGAGTCGATGTCGCCGACGAACCCATAATCGACGCTGTCGCTCGAGCCCGCGGCGACCGGCACCGGCCCGCGCTTGTGGGCGCGGATCAGTCCGGCATCGACGCCCGACAGACCGATTGCCTCGATGTCGAGCTCGCGACAGATGGCGAGGATACGGGTGTTGATGAGGCCGTTGAGCACCATCGCCGCGACATCGATCGAGGATGCATCGGTGATGCGCCGCCCGTTCACCATGCGGGTCTCGAGCCCGAGCGAGGCCTGCAGCTGATCGAGCTGCGGGCCGCCGCCGTGCACGAGCACGGTCTTGATGCCGACCTGGTGCAGGATGGCCACTTGCTCGATCAAATGGCGCATCGAGATCTCATCGCTGAACACGGCGCCGCCCGCTTTGATGACGAACACCTTGTTCTTGTACATGCGGATATAGGGCGCCGCGCTCTTGAGCGCGCGCACCGCGATCGAGGGATCGGGTCGGTTCGACATCATCGGCATCTCTACCTCGGCTGAACTGGCGGCCCCCTGGCCTGCTGAGAACATGGAACGGCGGCGACGGCCCTATCCGAGCATCCGATGCAACACCGCCATCTGCACCGGCAATCGATTGAACGCCTCGCGCCGCACCACGGCGCGCGGCCCGTCGAGCACCTCATCCGCAACCGCGACATTGCGCCGCACCGGCAGGCAATGCATGAGCTTCGCCTGCGGTGCCGTGCGCTCGAACCAGCTATCGCGCACGCACCAGTCGGCGAGCGCGGCACGCAATCGGGCATCGCTCTCGGCATCCCCGTAGTGGCGGGTGCTGCCCCATTCCTTCGCATACACGATGTGCGCGCCCGCGAGCGCGCTCGCGCGATCGGCGGTCTCGCTCACCGAGCCGCCGGAGCGCCCGGCCGCGGCGCGTGCCTTCGCCATGATCGGCTCGGGAAGCTCGAAGCCTTCGGGCCGCGCCACGATGACTTCCATGCCGCGCAGCGCCGCCATGTGCAAGGTCGCGGCCGGCACCGCGAGCGGCAGCGCGCGCGGGTGATTGACCCAGGAGAGCACGAAGCGTGCGCGCGTCGGCACGCCGAGCTCATCGAGTGTGCGCCAGTCGGCGAGCGCCTGGCAGGGATGATTCATGGCCGATTCCAGATTGATGAGCGGCTTGTCGCAGAGCGCATCGATCAGCCGGAAGAGCGGCTCATCGAGATCGCTCGCGAGGTCGCGCCCCTCGGCGAAGGCGCGCACCCCCAGGGCGTCGGCGTACGAGGCGAGCACCGGCACGGCTTCGCGGACATGCTCCGCCGCGGTTCCGTTCATGCGCGCGCCGGTGCGCGTCTCGAGCTGCCAGCTGCCCTGGCCTTGCGCGATCACGAAGGAGCTGCCGCCCAAACGCGCCATCGCCGCCTGGAAGGAGGCGAGCGTACGGAGCGAGGGATTGAAGAAAAGGAGCCCGAGGATGCGGCCCGCGAGCGCGTGCGGCTCGGGACGATCGATGAGGCGCTGCGCGAGCCGCAAGAGCTCGAGGACCTCCTCGCGCTCGAGCGCCGCCAGGTCGAGAAAGCGTCTCATGCGGGGATGCGCGCGAGCGCCGCGATCAGCCGGTCGACGTGCGATTCGTTGATGATGTAGGCCGGGAGGAGCCGCAAGATCTTCGGATCCGCGCTCGTGCCGGTGAGGATGTTCTGCTCGAGGAGCGCCGCCTGCACCTCCTTCGCCGGCCGCGAGGTCTTCAGGCCGAGCAGAAACCCCGCGCCCTGCACGCCCGTCACCGGCCCGACCAAACAATGCGCGCGCAGATACGTCGACACCTCCCGCACGTTCGCCAGGAGCGATTCGGATTCGATCGTGTCGATCACGGCTTCGGCGACCGCGCAGGCCATCGGGCCGCCACCGAAGGTCGTGCCGAGATCGTCGACCTTGAGCTGCTTCGACACGCGCCGCGAGAGCATGAGGGCCGAGACCGGAAAGCCGTTGCCCAGCGCCTTCGCCGTGGTCAGCATGTCCGGCACCACGCCCGAAGCGTGCGCGGCGAAGGCGGCGCCGCTGCGGCCCATGCCCGACTGCACCTCGTCGAAGATGAGCAGGGCGCCCACCTCATCGCAGCGGCGCCGGAGCACGCTGAGAAAGTTTTTCGAGAGATCGTATGCTCCGCCCACCCCCTGGATGGGCTCGACGATCACGCCCGCCGTCTCGGCAGTCACGTGCGCATCGAGGGCGCCTAAGTTGTCGCGCGGCGCGAAGCTCACCTCGAAGGGCGTGCGCGGAAATCCGTACCACTTGGCCGCCGCCCCCCAGGTGAGGGCGCCCGCCGCGGCCGTGCGCCCATGAAAGCCGTGCTCGAGCGCGACCGCGCGCGACCGGCCCGTGATCTTGAAGGCGAGCTTGAGCGCATTCTCGTTGGCCTCGGCGCCGCTGTTCAGCCAGAACACCGTGTCGAGCCCCAAGCCCGCGAAACGCACCAGCCGCGCCGCGGCGCGCTCGCGCACCGCCATGGGCAGCGCATTGGTCTGAAAGGGCATCTGGCGCGCTTGCCGCTCGAGCGCCGCGAGCCAGCGCGGGTGGCCGTAGCCTAGGCCCGCCACCGCATGGCCGCCGTAGAAGTCGAGGATCTTGCGGCCATCGCGCGCGGTGAGCCATACGCCCTCGCCATGCGCGATCTCGATCGGAAACTGGGCGAACACCTGCGCGAGATGAGTTTTGACGGCGGCGGCGGCGGCCGCCGCGGTGGGTGCGACAGCGGTGGGCTCGTTGTTCACGAAAGGCGGCTCCTCAAGTCCATCCCGGTGCGCTCGCCGTCAGTCCGGTGCGCTCATCCCAGCCGTTGAGGCGATTCATCCACTGCAGAGCGCCGCCGGCTGCTCCCTTGGTGAGGTTGTCGAGCACGCACAGGACCGCGATCGAGCGCGCATCGGTCGCTGCCGACAGGTGCGCGTAGTTGCTCGCCACCACCTCCTTGAGGCGCGGCGCCGCGGCGCCGACCCGCACGAAGGGGCTGTGCCGATAGAACCCGGCGAGCGCCTCGATCGCCTCGGCGCCCGAGAGCGGCTTCTTGAGCAGCGCCTGCACCGTGAGGTGAATGCCGCGCGCGAACGGTCCCGAGTGCGGCACGAAGTGCAGTGTCGGGCGGATGCCGGTCGCGAGCCCCGCGCACGCCGCGATTTCGGGCGCATGCCGGTGCTTGAGCGCCCCGTAGGTGTAGAGATCGGCGTGGCGCAGCGGATGGTGCGTGCCCTCGCTGGGCTCGCGGCCCGAGCCCGTGCTGCCCGTGACGCCCGCGATGAAGAACTCGGGCTCGGCCAGACCGAGCGTGAGCAGCGGCACGCTCGCGAGCAGCGCCGCGGTGGCGAAGCATCCCGGATGCGCGATGTGCGGTGTCGTCACCTGCCCCAGATGCTCGGGAAGCGCACACGTGAACTGCGCGAGCCGTGCGGGCGCCCCGTGCGCATGGCCGTACACGCCCTCGTACTCGGCCGCCGCGCCGGGATAGCGGAAATCCGCCGAGATGTCGACGCACCTCGTCTGCATGCCGCCCGCCTCGGCCGCGCTCAGCAGACGGTCGACGAGGCCGGCCGAGACGCCATGCGGCGCGGCCGAGAACAGCGCGGTGCTCGGGGTTGTGCGCATCAGCGTCTCGACCGCCTCGAGGCTGCGAAATCGCACGCCCGGGTACGCGCTCGCGAGATGCGGGAAGGCGGCCGCCACCGGCTCGCCCGGCCGGCTGTCGGAGAGCACGGCCGCCAGCTCGAGCTCGGGGTGCTGTGCGATGAGCCGCAAAAGCTCTCCGGCAACGTAACCGCTGCCACCCAGCACCACGGCCGGCATGCGCTCGCTCATGCGCCTGCGTCCTGCGATTCGGCCTGCTCGGCCGGTTGCGTCGCCGCGCGGGCGAGCCCGAGACGCTCGATCAGGTGATCGCCGAGCCCCGCCGGGTTGCTGATGGCATTGAAGGCGGCGAGTCCCATTTGCTCGCGGATGATCTCGATGCCCACCTGGTTGTCGGTCGCCGGGCCCGTCACTGCGGCAGGCTCGATGCCGAAGCGCTCGCGCAGCAGCTTGACGCCGCCCCAGGCCGCGACCGGATCGTTCGCCGAGAGCACCGTTGCGCTGAGCGCCGCCTTGATATCGCTCTGGCGCAGGATCGATTCGACGCCGTAGGTGCCGAGCAGCCCATCGCCCAGCTCGAACACGATCACATCGGGCGCCCCGCTCGCCATCTCGGTGAGCATGGTGCGGGTGAGCGCCGGGCCGCAGCGCTCGGTGGTGGTGACCACCCCTAAGTCGGTGAAGATCATCGTGCGCCGCGCGCCCGAGTCCTCGAAGGCGAGAATGTCGCGGCGGAGCGAGACGCCGGTTGCCTTGAAGGCATCGACGATCAGCCCCCGATGCCGCATGCGCGCGATGATGGCGCACGCCGCCGCCGTCTTGCCCGCCTCCATGCAGGTGCCCGCGAGCGTGACCACCGGTATGCCGCGCGTATCGAGCGCGGCTGCGTAGTCGAGCGGCTTGTAGCCCGTGCGTGCGGTGACGCCGATGCGCTCGCCCAGATAGGGGAAGGTGAGCACCGCACCCAGGACCTTGCAGTCGAAGGGCTTGCCTTTGTCGGGCGTCGCCGAGTCGCACAGACCGAGCACGCCGCCGATGTTGAGCAGCTGCAGCACATCGCCCGGCTTGAGGCTCGTGGGGATGTGTCCGGAGTAGCCGAACAGCGCCTTGCGATGACCGAGCGCGCCGACCACGATGTCGCCGCGCGCCACTTTCGCCATGCGCCCGCTGGTGAGCTCGAGTGTGTTGTAGGTGCTCTTGTTGTTCAGCACCTCGACCACGATCACCACACCCTCCTCGCACGGGATGTCGGGCGCGATCCGCACGTCGTGCGGCAAGGACAGTGCCTGCGTCACCGAGGCGATCTTGTCGACGAAGACGGTGCGCATGCTGCTCAAGGGCCGCCCTCGCCGCCGCCCGCCGCTGCGCCCGCGCGGCGATGGAACAGGCCGGGAAGGGCCAGCATCTTCGAGTAGCCGAGCGCGTCGGTGGGGCTCCACTCACCTGCCGCCTCGCCGTAAACACCCTTCGAGACCGCCATCAGTGAATAGGGCGAGGACAGCCCCTCGATGAAGGCGCCCCCGGGGCGGAAAAGTACTCGCACCTCGCCCGTGACCCGCGCCTGCGAGGCGAGCAGCAGCGCCTCGATGTCACGACACACCGGATCCAAGTGCTGGCCCTCGTGCACGAGGTCGCCATAGGGCTGAGCGACGGACTCTTTGATGCGTGCCTGGCGGCCCGTCAGGACGAGCTTCTCGAGCTCGCGGTGCGCGCTCAACAGCACCTCGGCCGCGGGTGCCTCGAAGGCGACGCGTCCTTTGGTGCCGATCACGGTGTCGCCCAGATGAATGCCGCGCCCGATGCCGAACGGACCCGCGAGCGTCTCGAGGCGCTCGATCAGTGTCACGGGTTCGAGCCGTTCGCCGTCGAGCTCGATGGGCACACCGCACTCGAACCCGATCGAGTGCCGCTCGGCAGGCCGCGGCCGGGTAAAGGCTTCCCGGGACAGAACCCACGCCTGCTCGGGAATGCTGCCGAGCGAGGTCAGTGTCTCCTGACCCCCGATGGTCACGCCCCACAGCCCCCGGTTCACGGAGTACGCCGCACCCCACGGAGGAACGGGCAAGCCGCGCTCCTCGAGGTAGGCGAGCTGCTCGGGCCGCTTGAAGGCGCGATCGCGCACCGGTGCCAATATCTCGAGGCCGGGCGCGAGCGTGCGCAACGCCACCTCGAAGCGCACCTGATCGTTGCCGGCGGCGGTGCAGCCATGCGCGACGATCGAGGTACCGAGCGCGAGTGCCTGCTGCGCGATGGTCTGCGCTTGCAGCACGCGCTCGGCACCGACGCAGAGCGGATAGGTGCCGCCGCGGCGCACGTTGCCCATGAGGAGAAAGCGCAGCACCTGATGGAAGTAGGCAGCGCGCGCATCGATGAGGTGATGCTCCCGCGCACCGAGTCTTGCAGAGCGCTCGGCGAGTGCCCGCGCCGCTCCGGGATCGAGACCGCCCGTGTCGACGGTGACGGTGATCACCGGCCGCCCGTAGGTCTCCTTGAGCCAGGGGACACAGAACGAGGTGTCGAGTCCGCCGGAGAAAGCGAGCAGGATGGGCTCGGCGCCCGAGGATTCCGCAGTAGGCATGGATCAAATCCCGAGGAGGGTGCGCAGGCGCTCGCCGAGCTTGCGCTGCTCGGTGGCCCCGGCGGTGGCAATGAAAATGGTGTCATCGCCGCTCAAGGTGCCGACGACCTCGGGCCAGCGCGCCCCGTCGATCGCGACGGCGACGCTCTGCGCCGAGCCCACGGTGGTCTTCACGATCGTGAGGTTCGTGCCGGCCGTGAGCACCGCACGCACGAACTGCTTGAGTGAGGCGAAATCGTTGCGCGCCGGGGCGGACGGCTCGGGGATCACGTACCGATCACCCAGCTTCGCGACGCCCAGCTCGCGCAGGTCGCGGCTCACGCTCGACTGCGTGGCCGCATGGCCGTACTTGCGCAACAGCGCCACGAGCTCGGCCTGCCTGCCGACGATTTGCTCGCGGATGATCTTGGCGAGCAGCGCCCGCCGGCCCTCCGTGTCGGGAGGGTGCTCCGTCTCGAGGCGCAGCCGGGTTCGGTCGAGGAGCTCTTGCATAAAGATGCGCGAGTTTGCATAAAAATGCAATACGAGTCAACGGTCGTTTCTTGTACCCTGCGATGGCTGGGCCGCAGGCCCGTCACCCCAAGCGCCGATCATGCAAGCACAGCCCTTGTTGGAAACCATCGAGGTCGAGACGGCACCGAATCCGGATGCCGCGGTGATCTGGCTGCATGGGCTCGGTGCCGACGGACACGATTTCGAGCCGGTGGTGCCGCAGATCGTGCGCGGCCGGGAACGCGCATGGCGGTTCGTCTTCCCGCATGCCCCCGTGCAGGCGGTCACCATCAACGGCGGCATGCGCATGCGCGCCTGGTACGACATCCGCGGCCTCGACCGCACCTCGCTGGAAGACCTCGAGGGCTTTCAGCGCACCGATGCCGCCGTGCGCGCGCTCATCGCGCGCGAGGGCGGGCGTGGCATCGCGCCGCGCCGCGTGGCGCTTGCCGGGTTCTCCCAGGGCGGCGCGGTCGCGCTCTACAGCGGCCTGCGCTATCCCGAGCGCCTTGCGGGGATCCTGGCTCTGTCGTGCTACTTGCCGCTGCAGGCGCGACTGCCGGCCGAGCGTGCGGCGGCGAATGCCGGCGTGCGGATTTTCATGGCGCATGGCCTCTCAGACGGCGTGGTGCCGCTTGCCATGGGCGCGGGCTCGCGGCGCGTCCTCGAGGCCCAGGGCTATGCGCTCGAGTGGCATCAATATCCGATGGCACACGCCGTGTGTCCGGCGGAGATCGAGGATATCCGCGAGTTCCTGTTCCGCACGCTCGCCTGATGGCGCGGGCGCGGGCAAGGGCGCAGGGCCGGGCAAGGGCGCAGGGCCGGGCACGGGCGCAGGGGCGGGCGCGGGTTATGTCACAAGATCGTGACGGGGGACGCGGTGGCGATTAAGCTCACCCGCCCACCCGACATAAAATGGGAGCTTGAAATCGTGGCCACCCGAGCGGCAGTTGAACGCAAGAAGAGCCCGGCCGCACAGCGATTGACGGCCGAGGTCGAGAAGTCCGTGCAACGCGCCGAGGCTGCCAAGGAACAGGTGCGGCTCGCCAAGGCGGCGCTCAAGACGGCGCGCAAGCTCTCCAAGCAGGCCAAGAAGGCGGCCAAACAGGCGCGCAAGCGCGCCGCCGCGGCCGAGGCCGCAGCGGCCGAGCAGGCCCGCAGCGCTCGCGCGCGGCGCGCGACGGCCAAGAAGTCGGCGGCCAAGATACCGGCGACCAAGATAGCGGCGACCAAGAAGCCGCAGGCGAAAGGCGCCGCCCGCGCCGCGGCCGCTCCCGCGCCGCGTGCCGCGCGCAAGACGGCGAAGGCGCGCAGCGCCGCCGCGAAGAAGACCGCACCGCGACGTCGGCCGGCCCGCAGCGGCGCACCGTCTCCGGCGGCCATCGCGCGCTCGGTCATCAAGCGCCTCGATCGAGAGGCGGCCAAGCCC
>Ga0181531_10000554_pt1 | contig 24782 bp, 16 predicted proteins | sample PEATcosm2014_Bin_38_FD_119743 | JGI IMG/M metagenome (GOLD analysis project Ga0181531, IMG submission 119743) | Peatland microbial communities from MTU Mesocosm Facility, Houghton, MI, USA - PEATcosm2014_Bin11_10_metaG | ecosystem: Environmental > Terrestrial > Soil > Wetlands > Peat | place...
AGCGCCTTCGATGAGATAGACGGGGGAGGAGAGGCCGCCGATGTAGGTGGAGCTGTAATTGATGGCGGCGGTAGGCCCTTTTTCAGATCCGGAGAGTTCGCCGGCAATCAGCCGATCTTTAGCGGCAGAATCGAAACAAATGCGGGAGAGCAACGGGAAGTAGCAATCGATCTCGGTATCGTCTGGACCGTTCCAAATCAACTGGCCGCGCCACGAGATGACATCGCCCTCCACGGAGACTTCCATGCCGAACTGCATGGGAACCTTGGGATGATGGAAATAGCCGAGGAAGCGACTGGAGGTATGATCGCTGCCGGTGAGGTTGAAAGAGTCGAGATCGTAGGTACCCTGATGGGCGCCGCTCCAGATGACCAGGGCCAAGGGATTGCCGATGGGGCCCGGACCAGATTGAACGAGAGCGCTGTCGGTGTAAAGGATGGCGGGATGATGTTGCTGCTGGATTTGTTCGAGCTTGAGGGACTTTTCCGTAAGGCGGAAGAAAACACTGACGGGGCCATCGCTAAGATGCAGAGAGGAGCTTGCGTCTGGCGGCGTAACGGCGAGGAGTTGCGGATGAGAGCAGAGGCCCAGGGCTGCGCCAGAGACAAGGCGCAGCATATCTCTGCGATTCATGGCGAAAGTCATATGGTCATGGTAACAGTTGCGCCGGGTCCGATTTTTTTTTCGCACGCAAGATTATCGCGGGGCGGACCGACTTTTCTATAAGAGAAGCTGAAATAATTCTTAGACAAATAGCATGAGCACTTTTATAAGAATGGAGATGATTCACAGGTTCATCGGAGGAAAGCAAATGCTATACTCGCGCGAAATGAATGCTACGAGATTTTTTAAAAAGTTCATAAATCTTCGGGCCGGTGCGTTCAGGGCTACGAAATGAGCGTACGAAAAATGAAAACCATGAAATGGATTAGCAGCTGTGCGTTGCTGGCTTTGTTGCCGTTTGGAGCCTGCGGGCAAATCAAACGCGATGGACTGGCGGCAACACCGCCGATGGGCTGGAACAGCTGGAACAAGTTCCAGTGTCATGTGAGTGAGGACCTCGTTAAATCGGTGGCCGATGCGCTGGTGACCAGCGGGATGAAAGATGCCGGTTACACGTACGTGGTCATCGATGACTGTTGGCAAGTGAGCCGCGATGAAAGTGGGAATATTCTGGCGGATGCCAAGCTCTTCCCTTCCGGTATAAAGGCGCTGGCCGATTATGTGCACGCGAAGGGATTGAAGTTTGGAATCTACTCCGATGCCGGAACACAGACCTGCGGAGGACGGCCGGCGAGCCAGGGGCACGAGTTCCAAGACGCGCGGAGCTACGCGAGTTGGGGCGTCGATTATCTGAAATACGATTGGTGCAACACGGGAACGCGCAATGCGGAGGAAGCGTACGCAACGATGAACGCGGCGTTGTTAGAGACTGGCCGTCCCATCGTGTTTAGTATTTGCGAATGGGGAACAGCCAAGCCGTGGCTGTGGGCGAAAGGGATCGGTAATTTGTGGCGGACCACGGGCGACATCCATGATTGCTGGGATTGCAAGACAGAGTACGAGAGCGGGTTGGTGTTATTGCTGGACAAAAATGCGGCATTGGAGTCGTTCGCGGGGCCCGGACACTGGAACGATCCGGACATGTTAGAGGTCGGAAACGGCGGGATGACGACGGCGGAGTATCAAGCACATTTTAGCTTGTGGGCCATGCTCGCGGCCCCGCTGATGGCAGGCAACGATATTCGATCAATGTCGTCCGAAACTCGAGAGATTTTGACCAACGCGGAGGTGATCGCCGTCGATCAAGACGCGTTTGGGCAGCAGGGGCGGCGGATTCAGAAAAATGGGGAACAAGAGATATGGTCGCGGCCGCTGGCAGATGGGGGTCGAGCAGTCATTTTATTCAACCGCGGAAGCGAGCCCGCGGTTATGAGCGTGAACTGGGAGTTGATCGGGTATCCCGGACATGTAGCGGCGAAAGTGCGGGACTTGTGGAAGCACCAAGACCTCGGATCCTTTCACGACAGGTATACGGGTACGGTGGGGCCGCGCTCTGTAATTATGCTGAAAATCCTGCCCTGAATGGCGTCGCGCAAGCCGTATCGGTTTTGAACTATTCAGTCCCGGCCGGGGGGTGCAGCCCTCGGCTTACTTCCCCACTGCTTGTTGGGATTGGGACCCATGTGGAATATCAGGAAGCCGCCTTGCGCAATGTCTTTATGGCTGATCCAAGGATGGTCTAAGGATTGGCCATTGAGTTCAGCGGATTGAATATATTTGTTGCGGGCCGAAGCTTGGCGAGCGACGATGCGGAAAAACTTGCCATGACCAAGATTGATGCGGATGTCGTTGAAGATGGGGCTGCCAATATCGTAGATGGGGCGGCCTGGGGAAACCGGATAAAAGCCCATGGCCGAAAACACATACCAGGATGACATGGCGCCGTTGTCGTCATCACCCGGGATTCCCAAGGGCTCATCTGAAAACCATGCGCGCATTATGTCTCTGACGCGTTTCTGCGTTTTCCAGGGCTGGCCTGCGTAGTTGTAGAGATACGGGATGTGAAAGGCGGGCTCATTGCCTTGAGGATACTGGCCCATGAGGCCAGTCGAGTCCGGGAATTGCGAGAGAAATACAAACTTGAGTTGGCCATCGAAGCCATCATTAAATAAGTCGTCCAAGCGAGCGATAAATTTATCGCCGCCTCCCATCAGTCTGATTAGGCCCGCGACATCATGCTGGACTTGGAAGGAATACACGAGACTATTGCATTCCGTGAAGTAATCACGTCCGGCCTGACCGCCGGACCATTTCGGGTCGAAGTCGGCGACGAACGTGCCATCGGAGGCGCGCGGAGCCATAAAACCGGTGGCTGGGTTGAAGACATTACGATAGTTCAAGGCTCGCTGTGCAAAATACGCGGCGTCCGCTGTTTTGCCCAAGGCCCGGGCGAGTTGCGCGATATTCCAATCGTCGTAGGAAGTCTCGAGGGTCACGGACACGGCCTGGCGGCGCATTTCGGGGTTCACCTCCGGGACGAACTCCTTCTCGCCTTTGGCAAGCGCTGGGAAATACCCTTTCTCAAAGTAGAACTTTTCGAGTTCCGAAACCCCTTGTCGACGGTCTGGAAGCATTGTGGCTTCGAAGGCATTTTTGCGGAGTCCTTCGTAGGCTTTCTGCAAATCGAAATCGCGGAAGCCTTTGAAATAGCTATCGGCAAATAGCGCAGCGGCATGGTTGCCGATCATGTAAGCCAAATCACCCTGCATATATGGGAAATGGGGCATCCAACCGGACTGCTCATACATAATTACGTAGGAGCGGAGAATGTCGTCCTGGCGCTCTGGCTCGATGATGGTTTGCAATGGATGGCGGGAGCGGTAGGTGTCCCAAAGGTTGTCCTCGATGTAGAAATGGCGTCCCGCCGCCTGGTGGACAGAATGATCGTAAGGGCCGAAGTAGCGGTCACCTTCCGTGATGTCTTTCATGTACTGCAGCGAACGATAGAGGGCGGTATAGAAAATCGTTTGTTGTTTGACACTGCCGCCACCCTTAACGAAAATGCGACTCAGAGCATCGTTCCACTCGGAACGGGCCTGCGTTTTTGCAGCGGTAAAATTCCAATTGGGAATTTGTGCGCGTAAATTTTGTTTGGCTTGTGCGGCATCGATATAGGAGAAGCCCATCCGGGCTTCCAGAACATCTTGATGGGAATCACCCGTAAATGTAAGTCCCGTAGGCTGCTCCCCGTTGGGAAGCAGCCCGGCAGCTGTTTTTGAAGGTTTAAACGTGGCAGGGGGCAAGAGAGCTTTTGAAAATTCCGTATAGAGATAGGTGCGGACTCCGGAACTGTCGTCGGTACTTTCGAAGGCGGTCGGGGAGACCACTTGGTATTTGGCGGAGCCACGGGAAGTAACGAATAAATTTGCCGGAAGACCTCTCGGGAAGTGGAAGCGAAAATAAGCGCAATTCTTGGAAGACGTGTATTCGACACGGACGTCGTAACGGTCGAGCAGATAGGAAGCGTAGTAGGGAGTGACGACTTCCTTATCGTGGTCAATTTCAGAGGCATAGTCGCTAGCAAGGTCGCCCGGGTATCCTGTGGCGGCCATCAACACCCAGGTGGCTGCTGAAAATCCATAAATTTTGCCAGCGACGTAAATGTCGGTAACGCCCGCGGCCGCAACCGGAGCGATGTGCACCACGCCGTGGGGACGCTGAACGTCAGGAGATACGGAGGTAAGCAGGTGACCGACCCCGCCGATGTTGGGGTTTACGTAATCGACTGGGGATTGAGAAGCAGCCGGCCGGAACGCCTGGCTTGCGCGGGTGGCAACCGATTGTGCGGCGGTCGAGAGCGCACAGGAGCAAATGCAAACGATTAGAGCGGTCGCCAGATACAGCGGACGCCTTCCAGGCGACGACCAGCGTGCGATATTGGCAAGAAGAGGCGAAGGTACTCCAATTTCGACAGTGAGTTCCGTACGCCAGCACGAAGGCACCTCCCTCGACGTTGCGCAGTGCCACCCGTGCTGGCTGGCTGCACCGTAGCAAAGCCCGCTAATAGATTCTGTAAGAATGGCGGCGTTTTTTCTGACGAAATTACTAATGCCGAATCGGGGGTCGTGGCCCTCAATTGGGAGATTGCAAAGCGGCGCGCATCTTGCGGGCCGTGGGATTGGCCGGATCTTCGAGCAAAGCAAGATCTATTTCGTGCAGAGCTTGCACGGGTTGTTGGTCTTTGTACAGGGCTTCCGCGAGCATAAGGTGGGTCTCCGTGTGCACGCCGGGGAGAAGATCGGCTTGCTGAAGCTCTGCGATGGCGTCCTTGAAATTGGACTGCTCGATGAAAGAGGCGGCTATTCCCATGCGAGCCTCGAGCAGCAAAGGATCGAGATCCCTGGCGGAAACAAGTTCTGCTCTGGCCTGCGGCCATTGCCGCTTCTTGAGCAGGACTTTCCCCAAGGCCAAAAGGCCGGATGGCGATGAAGCATTTGTTTGTAAATAATGACGGAAATCATCTTCCGCCAGATCTAGCGACCCCATGCCGAGACTGGCCAGACCTAACCCATACCATGCGGAATCCACGCCGGGATGCTCGCGGAGCAATTGCGTGTATTGCTCCGCAGCCTCGGCGTACTTTTTCTGCTGTTGGAGAAGAGTGGCCTTGCGCAAGAGATCGGCGATGTAGTTGCCTTCGTGCTTGGCGGCGAGATCGGAGGCCGAGAGGTTTTCGATCTCCGCAGCACAGCGCTTGGCTTTCTCGGTTTGGCCGCGCTGCTCGTAAATTTTTAGCAGAAGATTGAGGCTGGAGATTCTACGACTCTCGTCGCGGAGGCAAACTTCCAAATCCTTTTCCGCAGGGTCCCACATTCCGAGCTTGATGTAGCTAAGGGCGCGGCCGGAATATGCGTCCAAGAAGGAACTGTCCTCCTCGATCGCACTCGAGTAATGGGTGAGACCTTGGGAATAGTTCCCGTTCGAACGACAAAATTCCGCGAAACGGAAGTCGATTTCCGGATTGCGACGGGCGGCGTGACGATTCAGATCGGCGGCCGCTTGGAATTCTCGCTGAGCCCCGTCGAAATCGGATCTTAGCGCTAACGCGGATGCTAGGCCGGAATGGGCCAGGGCGTTGCCAGGTTCGAGGGCGATGGCGCGGGCGAATTCCGAGGCGGCTGTGGAACCATTGCTTCGCAAATGAAGATCTCCGAGGCGCACCCATACGGATGCATCGTTCGGGGCATACTGGGTGCAACGAACGAGGAGCGGCTCCGCTTGCTCAGGTTGGCCAAGTTTTTCGGAAAGTTGGGAATAGAAGGTGAGAATAGCTATGGAACGAGGGGAGAGGGCCAGGACTCGCGATAGCACTTCGCTGGCATCGCCGGGTAAGTGAAGTTCCAGCAGGATTTGGGCATGTAAAATTGCGGCTTCCTCAGTTAGGGGGTGCAATGCGCGATAACGAACGACGGATTGTTCCGCTGCAGGCCAATTGTTCCGTTGAGCAAAGCAAATTGCACGGTGCAGCTCGTCTTCTGGCAAGGCGAAAAGTTGAGTGCAGTCCGTTTGCTGGGGCTGGGCGGGCAACGCTGGGGCGAATAGCATCGCGAGGCACAAAAAAGACGGGAAGTGGGCGCGAGGCTCCATGCGGAAAACAAAGATAGTGGCGAGCAAACAAGCAAATCTATAAGAAAACGACAATCGGCTTGTCATCTGCGGGAAGCCAAATAAGAATTGCGCGTGAAATTTTCACAGAAACAAGAAGACGCAACGTCTATGGTTAAGGATTGGCAATCGGTACCGGGAATGTGAGCGGAACATTCTAAACCTTTGCTGTGCAAAACGAAGCTCGCTTCAGGAGAATCCATTGCTTTCATGTTTTATACGACGCTACACGGCTAAATTCCTGTGGAGCGCGCTGCTATTGTGGCCGATCACCTGCGGAGCGCAAACCGTGGGAACGTCTGCCCCGCCGCTGTATCTCAATCCTGATGCGCCGACAGATAAGCGCGTTGACGATTTGGTTTCGCGCATGACGCCGGACGAAAAGCTGTCGCAATTGGTGGAGGTGGCGGCCGGCATCCCGCGCCTGAACGTGCCGCCATATCTGTGGGCCAATGAAGCGCTGCACGGAATCGCGAACGGGACGGCGACGGTGTTCCCGGAACCGATCGGGTTGGCAGCGACCTTCGACACCAAATTGATCTTCGATATTGGCGAAGCGATCGGGACCGAGGGCAGAGCGATATATCACGAGGCGGTGCACCAGGGGGATTGGAAGAAAATCGGACTGGATTTCTGGGCGCCAAATATCAATATTTTTAGAGATCCGCGCTGGGGCCGCGGGCAGGAGACCTACGGCGAAGACCCATTTTTGACGGCACAGATGGCCGTGGCCTATGTTCAGGGGATGCAAGGAAGCGACCCGCGCTATTTCCGGGTAATCGCTACGCCGAAACATTTTGCGGTGCACAGCGGACCCGAGCCCGCCCGGCATAGCATCAACGTGGTGGTTTCAAAACACGACGAAGAGGATACGTATCTGCCGGCGTTTCGGGCGGCCATCGTCGAGGGCCATGCGGGCTCAGTGATGTGCGCGTATAACCGCGTCAACGGAGAACCGGCGTGCGCGAACACTTTTTTGCTACAGGATGAGCTGCGTGAGAAATGGAAGTTTTCCGGATATGTAGTGTCGGATTGTGATTCCGTGGCGGATATGCAGCAGGGACACCATTACACGAAGACCATGGAGGAGGCGGCGGCAATTTCCATGCAGCGCGGGACGGACCTGGATTGCGACATTCCGGGAACGGACTATTCGAAGTACGCAGATGCGTTCAAAGCGGGACTATTGGATTCAGCCACACTCGATCGAACCGTGAAGCGATTGATGGCGGCGCGCTTTGCACTGGGGCTCTTCGACCCGCCTGAGCGAGTCGCCTACAGTACAATTTCGGCCTCTGAGAATGACAGCGCCGCGCACCGGCAATTGGCATTGAAGGCTGCCGAAGAGTCGATGGTCTTGCTGAAGAATGACGGAACATTACCTCTGGCCGCAAGCATCAAGCGAATTGCCGTGGTGGGCCCTTTGGCGGACCAGGTTCGGGTCTTGGAAGGAAATTACAATGGCACACCATCGCGAACCACTACCGTGTTGCAAGGGATAGAGAAAGAATTTGTAGGGAGGGAGATAACATTTGCGCCGGGTACACAGTTTCTGCGCAGCGCCGACGCCATACCCACGAAGGTGCTTACAACCGACGACGGCAAACCGGGCCTGCAGGCGGAATATTTCAAGGGACGCGATCTCGCTGGACCGCCGGCATTGCGCAGACTGGATGCGCAGGTGGATTTTGACTTTGCGAGTGCAGATCTGGTTCCTGAAGTCGGTAAGGAAAACTTTTCCGTGCGCTGGAAGGGCTATTTGACGCCGGAGAAGTCTGGTGAATACCAGATCGGAACCATCGCTGACGACGGCTACCGGCTGCGCCTGGACGGCAGAATGGTCATGGAGGATTGGACCACGCACGGGGCTTCGCCGAATTTGAAATCGGTGGTCCTCGAGAAAGGCCGTCGGTACGCGATTGAGCTCGAATATTTTCAGGGAGAAGGCGGGGCTGTCGCGAAACTGGTTTGGACCCTTCCCGGACCGAATCCCTTGGAGTCGGCGATCGCGGCGGCCAGAAACTCGGATGTAGTCATCGCGGTGGTGGGGATTACGTCAGACCTAGAAGGCGAAGAGAATGGCGTGAACCAAGAAGGCTTTAAGGGCGGTGATCGGACCAGCCTTGAATTGCCTGCGGAGGAGGGCAACTTATTGGAGGCTGTGGCCGAAACGGGAAAGCCGTTGGTGGTGGTACTTTTGAATGGGAGCGCCTTGGCGGTACGGTGGGCCAGCTCCCACGCCAATGCGATTTTGGAAAGCTGGTATCCCGGGGAAGAAGGCGGGTTGGCGGTTGCAAAGACATTACAGGGACGAAATAACCCCTCCGGTCGTTTGCCGGTGACGTTCTATTCGGGGGTGGAGCAACTGCCTTCCTTTGAAGATTATTCCATGAAGGGCCGCACATATCGATATTTTGAAGGTGTGCCGATTTACGCTTTTGGCGACGGCCTGAGTTATTCGAAGTTTGTCTATAGCAAGACACGGGTACGCAAACCCAAAATCACCGCTGGGCGGCCCCTGCAGGTGGATACGGAGGTGCGAAATATTTCAGTTCGTGACGGCGACGAGGTCGTCGAAGTGTATATAACGTTCTCGGGGCAGCCGGGTGCGCCCAAGAAGGCGTTGCGCGCATTTACGAGAATCCACTTAACGGCAGGAGCTTCGAAGGAGGTATCTTTCACGCTGAGCCCCCGGGACCTGAGCTTTGTAAATGAAGCTGGAGACCGCGTGGTAGAAGGAGGGGGGTATAGAATTAGCGTTGGAGGTTCGCAGCCAGGAGCCGCCGCAGGTACTGTGGAACGCGAGTTTACCATCGTGGGAACAATGACACTTCCAGAATGAAATTTGAGTATGGACAATGCCTGGCACCAGGCCGTGCAAAATAGGACCCGGTGGAACGTCAGTTTTCTCTAGGCGCCGAAGTAGTGTGCAACATGGCGTGAATTGCTTCGCGGAGAACCTCAGGCTCGAAAACCTGCTTCCAATCCGGTCGGATGATTTTTTCCGTGCCCCAGGAGATGGCGATTTTAGCGGCGTCCGAGAAAGGCGCCTTTTCCGCGCCAAATGCAATGGCCAGGGCGATGCGCGCATGGCCAGCCATAAAGGCCTCGGCAGCAGCGGCGGGTACGCCCTTTTCCAAAGCAAGGTCGAGCGAATCCTTCATAAGGCAAGCCAAGGTAGCCACCACGATTTCAGACATCGCCGGTTCGAGCACGGCGGCTTGTTCCGGGGTCACCCGATGGGCGGTCTTAACCGGAGCAAACATAGCCTTGCTGAGCTCAATCCCCTCCTGGAATTTTAGTTCGGAGCCGCAGAACAAGGAAACCAAGATATCTTGAACGGCGATGCCACCGAAGTAATCGTGGCGCGCCTCGACGGTGCTTTGCTCCGTGAAAAATGGCGGATGACACGGATGGGTGAGCATGAACGTCAGACCATTAGGTTCCGGTAGATCGTTCACATAGGCAGCGGCAGCGTCCAGCATGATCAGGGCAGCGGAGCGTTTCATTTCCGGTGTAATTTGCCGAGCGATGCGGCCGATCAGGGCATCGGGTACAGCTAAGACCACGAAATCGGCTTGTGGGAGTGCGATGTCGAGAGAAGTGACGCGAAAACCGGCCGTTTCTAGAGCGCCCGCTTTCCGCGGGTCCGTTTCGCAGAGACAAATCTCATAACGCCGCTCGGCGCCAAGCTTATCCGCCGCGCGCATGCCCATTTTCCCTCCGGCTCCGATGATCGCCACCACTTGGTTCATGAACTTGGTCCTTCCTGCCGCGGCAAAGCCGATTTTAGGAGTTTCAATGTGGCAAATATTGGCGCAAGTACCGGACACTTTCTTCAGCCCAGGCGCGTTCCAGCGCCACGGTGGCCTCGATTTCAGGCTGTTGCGGAGGCCAAAGTTCGAGAATGGCGTTGGGATCGGCTCCAGCGGCCTGAAGTTGCGCAAAAATCCACAGAAAGTCCACCTGGCCCTTACCGGCGGGTCGGCCCTCGACCACGAAACCCATGCGGTGCCATAGGCGATCGACTACAAAATCTTTCGCGTGAAAACTCAGGACGTGCGGAGCCAGCACCTCGACTACTTCCCGCGTGCCCTCGAGCACCGCCAAAGAATTCGCAGTATCCAACGTGACCCCAATCCAAGGACTGTCGAGTTCCTGCATCAATCGCGACAATTGGCGAGCCGGAATATTTCCGTTCTCAATTGCCAACCGAACATTATTGTTTTCTAGTTCGGGCAAGAGGCGCCGTAACTCGCTTACAATTTCGAAGATCTCGGGGGCCTTGCCAACCTCGAAATCGGGAGCCGTTCGCAATATGTTGGAGGAGAGTTTGCGAGCCAGGGAAATGTGATTTTGCAAATGGCTGGCCGCGAGGCCGCGCGTGCCACACTCGAGCTGAATGTTGTTTGCAAGAGCCTGCTCCCTGAGGCGTACGAGTTCGGAATCGGCAAGCAGGTCGATTGGCAAATTGGGCCCGAACTGGACTACGCCGACTCCCAACTCGCGGGCGCAAGCCAGAACCGAGAAGGCATCCATCCGGTTGCGGTGTTCTGCGCCGGGGAAACCGATAGACCACATCAAGGCGTAGGTGCTAAGGCCTAGACGCATTCGGACCTCGCGGCATTATCAACCGCAAATCTGTAGTTCCCAGTTTGGGGGGCGCTTCTCATATCGCTGGGAGGAAATCCAAGGTAGCAACCGCAAAAGGCGGCAAGGCCATTTCGATTTCCGGTGATGGAATTTCCGCGTGCATCCTGCGCACATCGCGAAATTGCTCGGGGAGTGAGATGGCCTCAACCGCGGTGTCTTCACTCAGCATGCGATAACGAACGGAATCCGCGGGCGGCACACCTTGCACGCGAACCCGCTGTGTTCTAGCGGAGAGATTTGCGAGGATGACGCGCGTTCGGCCATTCTTTTGCAGAGCCACGCCGTCAAACTCCGTGGGACTTGATGAGCTGGTCGCAAGAGTTTCTCCACCATCAAATTCGCAAAAGTCGCTCAAGACATGGAAAAGCGGAAAAACTGTTCCGGGAACGGACGGGAATTGCCTCGGAAGCGCGGAAGGTTCTTGGGTCGCTAACACGCCCTTCGCACCGCAGGTCTCATAGTACGTCGCACTGCGAGCACCGGCTTGAGAAATGTTCTTGAGGCTGGCAACGGTCCAAGCCGCGCCAAACAACGAGGACTGCCGCGGATCGCGAGTGCTGGATAGGTAAGCGGAAGAGTCGGAGGCTGGTGAGTGGGAAAAGTAACGCGGTTTCAGCGATATCGGGCTAATGTGCACCGGCAAGCCATTGCTTAAATCACGCGCGGCGCAGACCACCTGGTATTGCATAGGAAGGCTTTGAACAAGCGTTTCATGGTCGTCCGTATGAACCTGCGGATTCATGGAAAATGTCACAAAGTCGAGCAGATCCAACGGGAGCGGATAACGGTTCAGTTCGGCGAAATCTTCATCCGTACCACCGCCGAATTCCGCGCCAGGAGCGAGCTGGAAGAGAGACCTGCGAGCCAACGAAATGTCCGCTTCTGTCGTGGTATGGAACGGACCGCTGAAGACCAACCAGCGGATAATTGGGACATGGAGATTCTTTAGTAGATCTTGAATCGATTGCAGAAACGGTTCCGGATCCTCCGGAAGGAACAGTGCGGCCTCAAGATGCACCCCCAGGAGATTCGCGTCTTCCACCGCAAGGATCAGGCGCGAAACACTATCATTTGAGATTGATAGATCGAAACGCAAATGCGAAAAACCAACAGCTCGCAAGCGGGGGACCACCAGAGGGGAAAGCGACGGCGGGTTACTCGAGCATGCCACGCCGATCTTGGGAATTCTTCGGCGTTGCCCTTCTAGCTGCAAGAGACCGCTGGTGGTAGAAGGGCCACGACTTGGGGCGGTATAAGGCCGATCGATAGCGACGCTCAAGCTTATGGCCTGTGTTAATGCCGTTCCCTTGGCGATTTCTACCGGATATGGTTCGATCAGCGGGGTGCAATAGGTCTTGAAGCTCGCCTCGGCCCAATTTCTTTGATCTTCGGTCTCGAAGGTTTCTCCTTGGAAGCGAAGCTCGACGCGTAGTTGCGGTGCGGCCTCGTAAAACATAGCCCTAATATCTTGGAAAACTTGGTGCGGAGCAATTCGAGTAGGAAACGATGCCGAGTACCGAGCGCCGTCGACTGTTTCGATAGTACAGGGCTTACCAGCGAATTCCTTGGTGGAGTGCAAGATACAAAAACCAATACGATTTTTCTGGAAAGTGCTGTTGGCCAAGCCCTCCATGAAGAAATCGAGATCTCCACTGGACTTGCCAACGATCGATCCTTGCCAAGAGAAATCAATGTCCTGCTCGGCATGGTGGCTTTTAAATACGACTCGAAAGGTATCGCGAGAGATATCTTTGGTAATCAGTGTGGTCACAGATGGGATGGTCCGCCAGTCCGAGGATCGTACCGCCACATAGATGCGGTTGATGATTTCACTATCCCCTATTGTGATGTGCCGGATTTCGCCATCCAGAAACTGCATGGAAACGGGCCCAGCGTGGAGGATTACTGGTTCTGGCCAAGATACTTCTGAGCCGTACCAAATCTGGTTCTGCGAGAGATGCAACAGTTTTCCCTTCAGTATACGAATCGTTGTGGATACGGTATCGACACCGGAAGCGCGACAAATATTGAGGCGAGCAAAATGGACTTGCGCATGGTCAGCTTTCGAGAACAACAACCTCATTCTTCGCGGCAGATTCGTAGGAAGCGAACACCAACCGCAAAGTCTTGAGATTATCCGCGCCGGTGGTCTCGGCATCGCCGCCGCACAGGCCTTTAAGGATGTCTTGCTGGCACGGAACAATACTGGAGTGCACTACTTCATAGCGAGCGTCTGCCCACGCGTAGTGTGGCGGGACGTGGCGAGTCGTTTGCGTGCCCCCGGATGTGGTGACCTTCAGGACATAATCCGGGCCTATCTCAGCGGAGCCTTTTGAGCCTTCGACGAATACTAGTGTTTGAGGAAAGCACTCACGTTCGAGATGGTTACCCGCGTAAGCAAGCTGAACCAGCACCGTTACGCCGGACTGCATTTGCAACACGGTAGTGGCGACATCCTCCCCGCGGATATCTTTGTGAACCCGGCGAACTCGGCAGTACACGGATTGCGCCTCTCCAAATAAGAAGCGGGCGACGTCGAAAAGATGGCTGCCGAGATCGGTCAGTATGAACTGCTCCATCAACTTGAGAGACGGCTGGTTGTCGAAGACCGGGAAACCGGAAATCATATCGAGGCGAGCGCGGAACGGATCGCCGATTACGCCGCTTTCCAGGACCTTCTTCAGTTCGCGCAACGGAGCTTGCCAACGCCAGTTCTCGTTCACAAAAAATGGTATCGAGGCGTTTTGACAGGTGTGAACCATTTCCGCAGCGGATTGGTAATCACTAGCCATGGGTTTTTGGCAAACGACCGGAATCTTCAGTTGCGCCGCCATTCTTACCAAGGTGGGGTGAGAATCGACGCTGGTAACGACGTCAACAAAATCCAGTTTTTCACGGCGAAGCATCTCCAGCGCATCACCATAAACCTTGGCGATGGTGAATTCATGCGCCAGGGAGCGGGCCTTGGAAGCTACGCGGTCACAAATCGCCGCACATTCGAGGCCTTCAATGGCGTACCAGCCAGCCAATTGATAGCGCGCCCAGAACCCGGCGCCTATTATCGCGAATCGCATCCCGGTTCCCATAGCTGCTCAAAAGCAGCGACTTAAGGAAGTATTGACCCGCCTTGTGGATGACGCAAGGCGACGCAGAACTCGACGGGAAGGCCTAACGCGATGTCGTAGCTCTAAAATACAGAAGGGGTAGCGATGGATTCTATAAGGTTTTGCGGGCAGTTCTGAGAAAAGTATCAGTTCCCACGCACGCGGCGGCGCACCTGTCAATTAACGGCTTTTTCGGAGCCGGACAAAATACGATGGCGATACTGAAGCGGCGTCATTTTGGTCAGGCGTCGAAATATCAATCCGAAATAGCTTTGGTCGCAAAATCCGACTTCCAAGCTGACTTCCGAAATAGGGATTTCCGGTTTGGCCAGCAGCTGTTGCGCCTTTTCGATGCGAAAATGATTGAGGTATGGAACGAAGGATTGTCCGGTGAGATGTTTGAATGCTCTACGAAAACGCGAGGGGCTCATTCCAATCTGATCGGCGGCGTCGTTTGGAGATATATGCTCGGAATAATTGGAATCGAGATATTCAAAGACGGGCCTGAAGCGATTCAGTTCGCGGTGCCGACGATCGGATGGAGCAAACGGTTCTTGGCTGACCGCAAAATGATTGAGAACGTGCACCAGAATCATTTTGACGTAGGTCTTAACTGCGAGACGGGCGCGGTCGGAGGTGGCGGGGAGCTCTTTTCGGATTAGGCGGATGAGGGACAACACTTCGGAGGGAATGTTGCTGGAGCGCGGCACCACGTGAGCGAACTCCGAATCCCTGGAGAAAAACGGCATCAGATACTCGGATTCATCGCTGCAGGCCTGCCGGGAACGCAACAGCTCGGGATGAAAAAACAAGGATTCGGCGGTGACTTGCGGACTAGATTCTTCGGTAACCCGATGATATTTGGGGTGCAGCATGACGAATAAATCCCCCCTTTGTTCGCGAACGCAATGGTCCTGTACCTGCCAAACGAGCTCGCCGGAGTTTAAGTACACGATTTCGACGTAGTCGTGGCGGTTCATCCGGAAAGGGCGGCGGCCACTCAGATTGTGCTTGATGGCATCTATCGGGAAATGCGGTTCAAACGGCCATACATGCACTCCCTCCGCGTTTACTTGTGCGTCAGATACCAAAAATTGATAGCTCGTTGAAATTTTCTTTTTAGCATGCACAGTCGTCATGTCGCCCCGCCCGCGAAGTACCGGATTATCAGAAAATAGCCTGCGTGATAAACCGCAAATTCATTGGAATTTAGCGGTTCTTCACGCATTTCAGGGTGATGCTTTTGTCAGAAGTCTGGCCGCCATTGTTACAGATTGTTAGAATCGAATAAAGCAAAATTATTGATTATTCGGTGCATTTTTATGCGGGCATGCTCCCGGAGGCGTCAGGTGTGTCCGTTGCTGCGCCCGTTGATATCCGTTGCAATGCAGCGAGCCACCATTCTAGGCTTGCCCGTAGGGGAGTTTCCGGCGGCAGACGCCGCGCGCGTTTATTTACCGTTTACATTCTTATCGCCTACGTCGCCCTGCTTATGACTCCGAAGGCTCTAAAGGCCAAAGATTTCCCGGCGGACCAAATTCAGAAATGGACAGTGCTGGAGCTCCGATTTCAGAGTTCCTCAAGGCAAACTCGTCCCTTTACGGAAGTTTGGCTAGAGCTGCTTTTTCGCTCGCCATCCGGAAAAGAGCAAATGATCGACGGATTCTGGGACGGCGGGAATTCCTGGAAAGTTCGATTTTCTCCGGACGAAGAAGGAGCGTGGCAATACAAAGTGGTGTCTTCGCCGGCGTTCGAAACAGCATGGAAAGACGCGTCAGGGACATTTCACTGCATTCCTTATAGCGGAACGAATCCTCTATACACACGAGGTGCTTTGCGGGTTTCCGCAAATCGCAGATATCTGGAGCAAGCCGACGGCACGCAATTTTTCTGGTTATCGGACACCGCATGGAATGGACCGCTGAAGGCCGACCCAAAGAGTTGGGCCGAATACTTGCGGGATCGCCAGGAAAAGGGATTTACGGCAGTGCAGTTTGTAGCCACGCAGTGGCTGGCGGCAGCGAGCGACCGCACCGGAAACGTGGCCTATTCAACGGACGGAAGTTTTTCTATTCATCCGGAATTTTTCCGGAATATGGAGGAGCGAATCGCTGAAATTAACGACCACGGCATGTTCGCAGCTGCGGTGTTGGTTTGGGACGTTAATCCCGGCATTCACTCAGCCGCATTAGATCCAGGCTCTTGCCTTTCCGACGCGGATCTGATCGCGCTGGTGAAGTACCAGATCGCGCGCTTTGGGGCCTTCCAAGTGGTGTGGATCCTGGCTGGAGATGGCGATTATTGGGCCGAAAACGCGGTGCGCTGGCGCACCGTCGGACGGCATGTGTTCGATAAAGGTCCAAAACGTCTCGTCACCCTGCATCCCGCGGGGCTACAGTGGATCCCTGCGGAAATCGCTGCGGAGCCATGGTTTGATTTTGTGACTTATCAGAGCGGCCATGGCGATTCTGACAATGATCTGCAATGGCTCACAAGCGGTCCCCCAAGCAAGAATTGGGAATACCCACCAGTGCACCCCACCGTTAATTTGGAGCCCAACTACGAAGGCCATTTGAGCTTCGAAGGCCGGAAACCTTTCGACGCCCACGCCGTGCGTCGCGCGGCTTACTGGAGCTTGTTGAATTCCCCCGTTGCGGGTGTGGCCTACGGCGCGCACGGAATATGGAGTTGGGAGACCGCACCGAACATCCCGATGAATCATGAAAACACCGGCATTGCGCCTGCGTGGAGCACGGCACTGCATCTGCCAGGAAGCACCGATATGCGACATCTTCGAGATTTCTTCGCAGGGCTGCACTGGTGGACGCTTCGGCCTGCGAATGCGTTGCTCTACGAACAACCGGGGGAGCGCGATCCGTCTGAATTTGTTATGGCAGCTCGCTCGGAAGAGGAAGGCTGGGCGCTGGTTTATCTTCCTGTCGGACAGAGCATTCGACTGCGCTACGAAGCGTTTGGCGCGAGTTCGGTCGTACGCTGGTTTGATCCTCGCACGGGTGCATGGTCCGAGCGCAAAGCTCTCGAATCGTCAGGAGAAATAAGCGCCCCAGATACCAACGACTGGGTGGCCTGGATTGGCAAGGCCTCGGCTACCGCTCAACCGGAGTAAACGCTTGAAGAAATTAAACATTGCGATTGTGGGATTAGGATTTGGAAAAGAATTTATACCCATTTATCAGCGCCATCCACACACCACCATGTACGCCATTTGCCAGCGAAACTCGATGGCCCTTGATGAGGTGGCGAAGGTATATGGTGTCGAACACCGTTACACCGATTTCGCAGCCTTGCTGGACGATCCTTCCGTAGACGCGGTCCACATCAATTCGCCCATCCACCTGCACGCCTCGCAAAGCATCGCCGCGCTCAGGGCTGGCAAGCATGTCGCCTGCACGGTACCGGCCGCGACATCTGTGGACGAGTGCCGCAGCATCGTGAAGGCGGTACAGGATTCCGGAAAGAACTACATGATGATGGAAACCGCGATCTACACGCGAGAATTTTTACTTGTTCGCGAATTGCAAACCAGCGGCAGGCTGGGACGGGTGCAATTTATGCGCGGCTGTCATCAGCAGGAAATGGCCGGATGGCCCGGTTACTGGGAGGGTCTGCCGCCAATGCATTACGCTACGCATGCTGTGAGTCCATGTCTCGCATTGGTCCGAGGCCAAGCCGAGTACGTGTCGTGCTTTGGGTCCGGGACTATCGCTGAACAGCTGGTCTCTAAATATGGTTCGCCCTTCGCGGTCGAGAGCGCCCTGTTTAAAGTGCGAGGGCAAAATCTCTCGTTCGAGGTTACCCGCTCGCTGTTTGAAACCGCAAGGCAGTACATCGAGAGTTTCGACGTTTATGGCGATAAACAGAGCTTCGAGTGGACGCGAGTTGAGCAAGAACATCCCATCGTGCATGTGGGCGAGCGTCCGGAACGCGTCACCGTTCCGGATTTTGCGCACTTGCTTCCTGAACCTATTAGACGATTCACAAGCGCCGGCGTTTACAGTACCGAGAATGCGCATCTGTCGTTCACGCAGGGAGGGGGGCATGGAGGTTCTCACCCGCATTTGGTCAACGAATTCGTCAGCAGCATCGTGCAGAATCGTCAGCCATTTCCGAATGTCTTCCAATCCACGAATTGGACTTGTGCCGGTATCTGTGCGCACGAGTCAGCCATGCACGGCGGACAAATAGTTGCGTTGCCGATATTTGGATGACATTCCCACGGCGAGTTGCTTAATTCCGAGGATTCGGGCGAGTTCATGCGAACACAAACTGACCGACCGAACGATGAACAACTGCTAATCACCAGCGTGCGCACGGGCAAGACCGAGATTTTTTTAGTCAATGAGCGCTGGGGAGACTTGCGTAACCTGACCCGCACGAGCGTCGGAGAAAATCGCTATCCCATGTGGTCGCCGGACGGTTTACAGATCGTGTTTACCTCCGATCGGGAATCGCGGGATACCTATGACCTCTTTACCATGGATGCGGATGGCCAAAATCAGCGGCGCCTGACGACGGTAGAGCAAGGTGGGGTGTGTTATTACCCTTCCTGGAGTGGATCGCTCATCTACTACGGCTATGCTCCGCCGGGAGGGCGTCCCGGCACCATTTGGCGCGTCGCTGTGGACGGATCAGCGACGCACTGCGTAGGACCGGGCCGCGATCCTTGGATTTCACCGGACGGGCGCAACCTCGTTTATACGCAGTTCGACCAAACCGGGTACTGCGTGTATCGCATGAATTCTGAGGGCGAAGATATCGTGCAATTGACCACCCACCAGAATCCCATAGGTGCGGTGGCACCCATCTGGTCGCCGGACGGCAGCCAGGTTCTTTACAGCGACGCTGTTGGAGAAAAATTAGAGATTTTTTGTTCCGGCGCAACCGGGAAGGGCCGAAGGCAGCTCACCAATCTGCGGCAATTCGCCACTTCCGCAGCCTGGTCTCGAGACATGCGCAGAATCAGTTTTCGACTTACCGATTACGACTACTGGCGGCACCCCGACGCTAAAGAATACGCGTACCGGGTCAAGCAGGCCGATAAACGACCAGTGTGGGTCATGGGTGCCGATGGCAGCGACCCGAAGGTCATGGAGTTCTTGCATTACCATTGCTCCATGGACGGCAGCAGGGCTGTGTGGAAGCCCACGACATGAAAATCGCGGCGAACGCGCTAATTTGGACGACGGAGTTTGACGAGAACAACTTCGACCTGCTTCCGCGCTTGCGCGAGCGGGGATTTGACGGTTTTGAAATTCCATTGTTCGAGCCGGCGAAAGTCAAGGCGAGTGCGATTCGCCGCGCACTGGAGGCCCATAGTTTGGAATGTACCGTTTGCTGTATTCTTCCGCGAGGCTTGAGCCCCATTAGCGAGGAACCCGAAATTCGCAGCAAGACCCGGCAACACTTGCTGGAGTGCATTTCGGTTTGCGCCGAACTCGGAAGCAAGGTAATGGGCGGCCCAATTTACGCACCGATAGGATATCTTCCGGGCAGGCGGCGCACGCGAGAAGAGTGGCGATGGGCCGTCGAATGTTTCTCGGCGCTCAAGGACGGCCTGGACGAATACCAGATTGACCTCGCCCTCGAACCCTTAAATCGATTTGAAACCTTCTTCCTGAATACTGCTCATGACGCCCAGATTCTCTGCCAGGAAATCGACCACCGGCGAATCGGCGTCCTGCTCGATACCTTTCATACCAACATCGAAGAAAAGGACCCGGCAAAAGCCTTCCATTCCGTCGGCCTGCGCCTGAAACACGTTCACGCCTGTGAAAACGATCGGGGCATTCCCGGAACCGGTCACGTGGATTTTCGAGGGATCGTGCGAGCACTGCACGCCATTAAGTACGCTGGCTGGATCACCATCGAAAGTTTCGGATACACCCACAAGGAATTGGCAGCAGCAGCCGCCATATGGCGCGATCTGGCGCCCACTCCGGAATCCATCGCGTTTGAGGGACTGAAATTCCTGCGGCAAGTCATAACATCTTCCTGAAATGGGGTCGCTATGCACTCATCCAACATTTCTTTGTGCCACCGAGACCGTGAAGCCTTGCACCGGCGGATGGCCAGCCACCGAACGTCTCTTCCAGCTCCAACGATCACGCGTGTGCCTCTGGCATCCCCGTTGACTGCCTCGCTCACCTGTGAAAGTCCCATGGAATCAAAAATCGCAGTTGACCGATTCAAATCCTTTATGCTAGTTATTTCCCATCCTAACCCAATGCCTGCGCTCTCTGGCGTGTCCGAAAAACGGAACGAGCACACCTTTCGCTGGGAGGATGTTCATTCGGTCGTAGGCCCACAAATTCGCGAAGACGGGAACCACGTTTGGCCCTTCAATCCAGCTTTCCCCCTGGATGTGCGGTCGTTTGCATTTCGAAAAGCTCGAATCGCGCGATTGACCCGTCACGATTACTGCGAACTTCTCTATGTGCATTCCGGCGAGGCCCGTTACCAGATTCGGGACCGCGAGTTTATCGCCAAACGCAACGACCTGATCGTCATCAACGGAGCGGGCTACCACCGCTTGAACAAGGTCCTTCAGGGCCCTTTCAAGGTGGTGGTGCTTTACTTTTTGCCGACCGTACTTCGCACGTTCGATGCTGGCGGGGAGGACATCGCATATCTGATGCCCTTTCTTCTACAGGACGAGCAGTTCCCTAACCTCATTCCGAGCAAACCGGGACTGCAAAAGGAAATTCTGGATCTGATCGTCAGAATTCAGGAACTTCTACCCGCCACTGGGGAGCGTCCGCGCCTTGCGGCGCGCACCTACCTGCAGATGATCATGGTGCACCTGATCAACCATTATAAGAATGACGTCGCCGTAAAAGAGGCTTTCGAAAAGCGCGAGAGGACCTTGCAACGGATGCGGGCGCTATTTGACTTCGTGGAGGATCACTACCAGGAACCCATCACCCTGGCGCGAGCTACCGCCGTAGTGGGTATGAGCAAGGCTCATTTCATGCGCTCCTTCAAGAAAGTCACTGGACAGTCCTTCGATACCTATCTGAATCACTTCCGCATTCACAAAGCGCAGGCGCTTCTTGCATCGTCCGATAAGCCTATTTTCACTGTGAGCCGCGAGGTCGGTTTCTGCGATCAGAGCTACTTTGGCCTCGTTTTTCGGCGTCTGGTTCGTGTCACCCCGCGCGAATATCGCCGACAATTCTCCTGACCGCGTTTTTTATCAGCTTTTGCTTGGGCCCATGACCACAATTCCTCGAATGAGTTCTCAAATATGGCGGAACACGGCAGCCCTGGCCTTGGCAGCCATCTCTGTGGCGGCAATCGCAAATTTTGCGAGCCAGAATTCCAAGCCGCTTCACTCCAGGACCTCTCTCCCGTGGTTCACCGATATTGCGGGCAACTCGGACATTCGCTATATCACCACTAATGGCTTTAGCGGCAGAAAGTACTTCCCCCAGCCTATGTGTGGAGGCGTGGCGGCAATAGATTTTGACAATGATGGGCTGATGGATTTGTTTTTTACGAACGGGGCGAAGTTGCCAGAATTGAAAAAGACCGATCACAGTTACCACAATTGCTTGCTTCGCAATCGTGGCGACGGCACGTTTGAAGACGTAACGGCCAAGGCCGGGCTAGGTGGCGAGCAGCTCGGATATAGCTTTGGCGTTGCTGCGGGTGACTACGACAATGATGGGAACGAAGACCTCTTCATTTGCAACGCTGGCAGAAACACCTTGTACCACAACAATGGCGACGGCACTTTTTCCGATGTGACCGTCGGTTCGGGACTCGAGCACAAGCCCCAGAATCTTCTAAGCGTGGCCGCCGCGTGGTTTGACTACGATAATGATGGTCTGCTGGACCTGGTGGTCTCCAACTACACACTCTGGTCTCCGGCGAGCGATAAGCGCTGCGTCTTGAGCGATCAGAAGGATTTTTATTGCAGTCCGTCGATTTACCCAAACGTCTCCGCTCGTCTGTATCACAATCTTGGCGGGGGGCATTTTCAAGATGTAACCGACAGCTCGGGGATCGGCAGTGCCCTGGGCAAAGGAATGGGAATCTCCATTGCCGACTATAACGGAGATGGGCAAATGGATATTTTCATCGCCAACGATACGGAGCGAAATCTGCTGTTCATCAATCAAGGCGATGGAACGTTCAAAGAGCAGGCTGTTTTCTTTGGCGCCGCTTATAACGATTTAGGAGCGACGGTCTCCGGCATGGGCAGCGACGCGAAGGACTACGACAACGATGGATGGGTGGACCTTGCCTACAATGACCTCGCGGGGCAGATCTTCGGGTTATTTCACAACGAGAGCGGAGCATCGTTCGAGTACGTCTCTCGACCGACGCATATCGAGGCGCTCAGTCGCTCATTCTCCGGTTGGAGTATGGGCTTTATCGATTATGACAACGACGGATGGAAGGATTTATTTTCCGCAAATGGGGATGTCGATGATATACGGCCAAATTCAAAACAGCACGACACCCTGTTTCAGAATGTAAACGGCAAATCCTTCCGGGATGCTAGCGAGGAGATGGGCCCCGATTTTAACGCTCTCGGCTATCATCGTGGCTCGGCTTTCGTGGACCTGAACAACGACGGGTTTATGGATATCGTGGTAACCGGCCTCGGCGAGAAACCACGGATTCTTCGCAATAACGCGCTCAATCAGAATCACTGGCTGCTATTCGATCTCCGCGGGCATACCAGCAATCGGGATGGCATAGGAGCCCGAATAAAAATCACTACCGCTTCCGGACGGACACTTTACAATCATGCGACCAGCAGCGTGGGGTTCATGTCTTCCAGTGATCGCCGTGTTCACTTTGGTCTAGGCAAGGAAGCCCTTGCTTCCCACGTAGAGATTTTTTGGCCCAGTGGCATCGCGCAGCGCTTGGAGCAGGTTAGAGCCGACCAACTTTTGAAAGTGGATGAGCCCTCCCCACCGAAACCCTCTGCTGGGCCTACATCACTCCCGAACGGAAAATGGTGATGATCCGGGCGTGGAGGCGCTTCCCGGTTGGCGTATTCTTCGCTGCCACCATGTTTGTGCGATGCGGTGCGGCGCAAGAACATCAGCGCGTAAATCCAGAAACACAGGCGCCCATCCGTTTCGAGAATACTCTCGCGCAATCGGGAATATTATTCCGACTGGACAACAGCGCTTCGGCGCATAAATTCCAGGTCGAAACCATGGCCGGCGGCGTGGCCATGTTCGATTACAACAACGATGGCCTTCTCGACCTGTACTTCACTAATGGTGCGAGCCTGCCGAGCATGTTGAAAACTGATCCCAAGTTTTACAATCGCCTCTACCGCAACAACGGCGACGGAACCTTCACGGACGTAACACTGTCAGCGGGGGTACAAGGTTCCTTTTATTCCATCGGTGCCGCCGCAGCAGACTATGATAACGACGGTTTTGAGGATCTGTTCGTGGCGGGAGCCAATGGGTTCCAGTTGTTTCACAATAACGGAGACGGAACATTTACGGATGTCACGGAAAAAGCGGGGTTGCGCAAAACGCATCCGCAGCTGACCAAGGGGTTCGCAGCGGCTGCCGGCTGGTTTGATTACGACAATGATGGCTTTCTGGACTTGATCGTCATCAACTATCTGCAATGGGCACCGGAAAACGACGTCAGCTGTGTGGTCAAAAATATCCGAACCTATTGTTCACCGGATAGCTACGCCGGTCTGCCCAACCTACTGTTCCACAACAACGGGGATGGAACCTTCACGGACGTTTCAGAAACGTCGGGCATTATGGCGCATATCGGCAAAGGCATGAGCGTGGCCTTCGCCGACTATGACGGCGACGGCTTCACAGACGTGTTTATTTCCAACGACACTTTCCGTAATTTCCTGTTTAGGAATAACGGAAATGGAACCTTTACGGAGGTGGGCGTCCTCGGTGGCGTTGCCTACAACGAGGACGGCAAGAGCATTGCAGGAATGGGAGTGGACTTCCGCGACGTCGACAACGACGGCAAACCCGATGTATTTGAGACCGCTATGTATGGCGACGCCTTCCCGCTGTACCGCAACCTCGGGAACGGAACCTTCGAGGACATAGATATTAATTCGCACCTGAAACCACTCACCGCGCGGCTCACCGGGTGGGGCACAGGAATCTGCGATTTCGACAACGACGGATGGAAAGACGTATTTACTTCTAATGCGGCAATTCTTGACAACCAGGAAGCGATAAGCGACATGCCTTACCGTTTGCCAAACGCTTTATTTCACAATAATCATGACGGAACGTTTTCCGACGCTGGCCCGCAAGCTGGGAAAGACTTTACCGCGCCCGAGGCACATCGGGGGGCGGCCTTCGGAGATCTAAATAACGACGGGCGCATCGATATCGTTACGACCAGCATCAACGGCGCGCCGGAGATACTCCTTAACCGCACCAGCAATACGAATCACTGGATAACATTGAGTTTGGTGGGCACGAAAAGCAATCGCGACGGTCTTGGAGCCTTGATTATCATCACAGCGGGAAGTCTCGTGCAATACAACCAGGCTACCACCAGTGTCGGTTACGCATCGTCCAGCGATAAGCGAGTGCACTTCGGAATCGGGTCGAACCAAACTATTGATTCTATCGAAATCCGGTGGCCCAGCGGCATCCGCCAGAGGTTGACCCACGTTCTCCCAGATCGGATTTTAAGTGTGGTGGAGCCCGTCAAGTAAAAGGGGGATTATCGAACCCCTCGCGCTTTGGCACTACTAGGGACTGGCAGGATATATTTTAATCCAATGGGAACGTAGCCGTGGCCGGACTTTCGTTCCGTCTACATCCAACTCAATTATTTTAGACTCCAAAATAGGCATGTGGCAGTCGATGCAAT
>Ga0181531_10000557_pt1 | contig 24749 bp, 21 predicted proteins | sample PEATcosm2014_Bin_38_FD_119743 | JGI IMG/M metagenome (GOLD analysis project Ga0181531, IMG submission 119743) | Peatland microbial communities from MTU Mesocosm Facility, Houghton, MI, USA - PEATcosm2014_Bin11_10_metaG | ecosystem: Environmental > Terrestrial > Soil > Wetlands > Peat | place...
AACTCTTTGAGGCCGCTGGTCTTGAGCTGATTCATCATCTGCTCGAGCGAGCCGCGCATGCCGGTTTGGCGCGCCGCCATCTTGTCGCGCTTCTGCCGCGACCGGTAATCGGCGATCTCGCGGGCGTGCGATTCGGAATCGACCACAGCGAGGCGGTCGCTGGCTTCGGGCGTGCCGTTGAAGCCCAATACTTCGACCGGCATCGACGGCCCGGCGGCGATCACGGAGTGGCCGGTATCCGACATCAGCGCACGAACCCGGCCCCATTCCGAGCCGGCCACGACGATATCGCCCTGTTTGAGCGTGCCGCGTTGCACCAGCACGGTCGCGACCGGCCCGCGGCCGCGATCGAGACGAGCCTCGATCACCGTGCCTTCGGCCGGCCGGTTCGGGTTGGCCTTCAGTTCGAGCACCTCGGCCTGCAGCGCGATCATGTCGAGCAGCTTGTCGAGATTAGTCTTGGCCTTGGCCGAAACTTCAAGCTCCAGCACGTCGCCGCCGAGCGATTCAACCTGGATTTCGTGTTGCAGCAATTCGGTGCGCACGCGCTCGGGCTTGGCGTCGGGCTTGTCGATCTTATTGATGGCGACGATGATCGGCACCTTGGCCGCCTTGGCATGCTGGATCGCTTCCACCGTCTGCGGCATGACGCCGTCATCGGCCGCGACCACCAGTACGACGATGTCGGTGATTTTGGCGCCCCGCGCGCGCATCGCGGTGAAGGCGGCATGGCCCGGCGTATCGATGAAGGTAACCCGGCCGCCCGAAGGCGACGTCACTTGGTAGGCACCGATGTGCTGGGTGATGCCGCCGGCCTCGCCGGACGCAACCTCGGTCGAGCGGATGGCATCGAGCAGCGACGTTTTGCCGTGATCGACATGGCCCATGATGGTCACCACCGGTGCGCGCGGCTGCAGGTTGGCCGGGTCGTCCGGGGTGTCGAACATGCCTTCTTCGACGTCGGACTCGGCGACACGACGCACGGTATGGCCAAGTTCTTCGGCGATCAGCTGGGCGGTGTCGGCGTCGATCGTATCGGTGATCTTCGCCATATGACCCTGCTGCATCAGGATCCGAATCACGTCGACCCCGCGTTCGGCCATGCGGTTGGCGAGTTCCTGAATCGTGATGGTCTCGGGGACAATCACTTCGCGCGCGATCTTTTCCTTGGGCTCGCTGTCGCGGTGACCGCTCATGCGCTGGACGCGGCGGCGGAATGCCGCGACCGAGCGTTCGCGTACTTCGTCGGCGGACAGGGCGGTGACGACGGTGAGTCGACCGCGGCGCTTTTCGGCGCCGCCACGCGGCGCCTTGGGCGCCGCCGCCGGCCGCGCGGCCACGCCGCCGCGGCGGGCGGTGCGTGGCGCTTCTTCTTCGTCGGCTTCGAGTGCCGGGCGGGCGCTGCCGGGCTTTGCCGTCACTGCATCCGTCCCGAATCGCTTCTTGGCGACTTCGTCGGCCTTGCGCCGGGTTTCTTCGTCATGTTTGCGGCGCACTTCCTCGTCGCGTTTGCGCGCTTCCGCCGCCAAACGTTCGGAGCGGTCGATTTCTTCGCGGCTGCGGCGAATACGCGCTTCTTCCTCGGCGCGGCCGCGTTCTTCATCCTCGCGCACGCGCGCATCGGCGAGCGCATGCGCGCGCGCGTTACGTTCGTCGTCGGTGAGCGTGCGCAGCACAACCCCGGAAGCCTTCGGTGCACTGGGCGCCGCACTGGGGGTTGCCGCCGCAACCGCCGGAGCTCTGACCGGAACGCCGCCGCGCTTGGGTATCGCGCCGCGATCCGGCGCCGCCACCGGCTCAATTTTGGCCTCACCTGGGCCGGCGACGCGGCGTTTGACCTTCTCCACGACGACCGCCTTGCTGCGGCCGTGGCTGAAGCTCTGGCGCACAACACCTTGCTCCACGCCGGCCCGCTTGAGGGTCAGCGTCTTGGTCGGAGTCACGCTCAACGTCTCGCCGCTATTTTTGGTCGTCTCGGTCATTCGCATCCAGTTCCATACGTAACGAGTCTCGCGCAGGCCCGCGGGCCCGCTCAATTCGCAGCGGTATCGCCGGCCTCGCGGTCTAGCTGTCCGGTTCGAAACCGTTCAACGCGCCGCAATCGCGCCAAAAACGTGTCACTCGCGGAGCCGGTCAACAGGGCTGCATGTATCACATTTGGGCGGCCTAGTGCCAAATCCAATTGTGCCGATGTCAGACTGCGAACCGTCGTGACCTGAGCGCCTGCCGGCCCGCGATGCAGCGCAGCATTAAGCTTCCTCACCCCGTCGGGTGAGGCCTCGGCGGCATGCAGCAGCGCCATCACCCGTTCATGTGACAAGGCCGCCTCCACCCTGGCAAAACCGGTTAATACCAGCCCGGCTTTGCCGGCGATCGCCAGCGCATCGAGCGCCGCTTTTTCGAGCAGCAGATCGGTGCGGCCCAAGAGATCAGCGGGGAGACGCACATCACGCTTAAAGCCGCGCGAAAAAGCCTTACGTTTTATGGCGTTACCTAAGGCGTCATGGGTTGCGGTGACCCAAACGCCGCGGCCCGGCAGCTTGCGTTTGAGGTCCGGGATCGCCGCGCCGTCCGGTCCGATGACGAACCGGATCAAGTCCGCAACCGGCCGCACCTGACGCGTGACAACGCAGAGGCGTTCGCGTTCTCGCCCCCGCGGTCCGTTGTCGATATCGGTGTCGTTCGGTTGAGCGGTCATCCGGCCTCTTTAGGTCTGTGCCTCGGCGGTGGCGGGCTCTTCGACCGGCGGCGGCGGGGCGAGATCGGCCTCGCTGACCCAGCCCGCCTTCAGCCGGGCCTGCATGATGATCGCCTCGGCCTCTTCGCGCGAGACCTCAAAACCATCGAGAATGCCAGGCTGGCGAACCGCTTCGCCGTCCTTGCGTTCGGTCCAACCGGCGAGGTCATCGGTCGCGCAACCGGCCAGATCCTCCACGGTCTTGACCCCGTTCTCGCCGAATCGCACCAGCATGGCGGTGGTGACGCCCGGTATTTCGCGCAGCGCATCCTTGACACCCAGTTCGGTGCGTTTCGCGTCAAGCTCGGCCTCGATCTTGTCGAGATATTCGCGCGCGCGCGTTTGCAATTCGGCCGCGGTATCGTCGTCGAAACCTTCGATGCCGGCGATTTCCTTGGCATCGACCATGGCCAGTTCCTCCACTGAATTGAATCCTTCCGAGGCCAGCAATTGGCCAATCACCTCATCGACATTGAGGGTGTCGATAAACATGCGGGTGCGATTTTCGAATTCCGCTTGGCGGCGTTCGGATTCTTCCTGCTCGGTCAGGATGTCGATGTCCCAGCCGGTCAGCTGGGACGCCAGCCGCACGTTTTGGCCGCGCCGTCCAATGGCAAGCGAAAGCTGCTGATCGGGGACCACCACCTCGATGCGCTCCCGTTCCTCGTCGAGCACCACCTTGGCAACCTCGGCGGGCGCCAGCGCGTTGACGACAAACGTCGCGATGTCCTGCGACCATGGAATGATGTCGATCTTCTCACCCTGCAGCTCGTTGACGACCGCCTGCACGCGCGAGCCGCGCATGCCGACGCAGGCGCCGACCGGATCGACCGATGAATCGCGCGACACCACGGCGATCTTGGCGCGCGAGCCGGGATCGCGGGCCACCGCCTTCACTTCGACGATGCCGTCATAGATTTCCGGCACTTCCTGGGCGAACAGTTTTGCCATGAATTGCGGGTGGGTGCGGGACAGGAAAATCTGCGGTCCGCGCTGCTCGCGGCGAACGTCGTAGATATAGGCGCGGATGCGATCGCCGTTGCGGAACACCTCGCGCGGCAACATTTCATCGCGTCGCACGATGGCCTCGCCGCGGCCGAGATCGACCACCACATTGCCGTACTCGACCCGCTTGACGATGCCGTTAACGATATCGCCGATGCGATCCTTGTATTCGTCGTATTGCCGGTCGCGTTCGGCCTCGCGCACTTTCTGCACGATCACCTGCTTGGCGGATTGCGCGGCGATCCGCCCGTATTCGAGCGGCGGCAGCGGGTCGGCAATCGTGTCGCCGATCTGGGCGGCAGGATGGCGTCGCCGCGCTTCGTCGAGGCTGATATGGATCGCCGGGTTTTCAACCGTGTCCACCACCAGCATGTGGCGCGAGAGATGAAGCTCCCCGCTCTTCGGATCGATCTCAGCGCGGACCTCGGTTTCGCTGCCGTAGCGGGAACGGGCGGCCTTGGCGATCGCGTCCTCCATGGCGCCGAGCACGATCCTGCGGTCGATCGACTTTTCGCGGGCGACCGCCTCGGCGATCTGCAGCAGTTCGAGTTTGTTGGCGCTTACAGTCGCCATAAGTCAGTCTCCCTTACGTTGGTTCTGCTTGCTGCGTCGCAGCGATTCGGAAATGAGCGCGTCGGTAAGAACAAGCTTGGCTTCCGCCATGTCGTCGATGCGCAGCGATATTTCGGCAGCGCCATCGGCAGGGGCTTTATCCCATCGAATGCGCGCACACTCGCCTTGGCTGCCGATCAGTTCGCCGCGGAATCGCTTACGGCCGTCGATCGGCACGAGCATTTCGACCTGGGCGAGATAGCCGCGATAGCGGTCGAAGTCGGAACGTCGCACCAGCGGCCGGTCGATGCCGGGCGACGAGATTTCCAACCGGTACGGCCCTTCGATCGGGTCCGCGACGTCAAGGACCGGTGACAATGCGCGGGAGACCGCTTCGCAGTCCTCGACGGTCATGGTGCCGTCGGGCCGCTCCGCCATGATCTGAACCGTGCAGCCGGCCGAGCCGGATACGCGCACCCGCACCAGGCGACAGCCGAGCGCGGCGAGCACCGGCTCGGCGAGCGCGGCAACGCGCGCCGCCCGCCCCGGCTCGGTAATGAGCCGCGGTTCGCCGGCAAAGTTCGTCTGCTCAAGATGGGTCGGTCTGTCGTCCATGCTCTTCGCGGCCATATACCCCGCAATCGTGTACTGCAAAGCTGCCGTCCGGCCTCAGGTAATAAAAAAGAGCGGGTCCCTGGGGAACCCACTCTCAAAACCGCTCGGATCAACCGCGCGTTATGAGGTATCCATGACGGACGCGGCAAATATAGCCGTTTGTCAGGCGGTTGCAAGGGCTCTTCAGGGATCGGTAATCAGACATAATCAGACATCAGTAACCAGTAATCAGGTATCAAGTAGGCACCGGCAATCGCGCAATACTGAGCCCGGCCACTGACTTACTGGTGTTTGGAATGGCGCCCGCGGTCTCACTGATCCCGGAACTTGAAGACGTCGTCCGGCACGGCTCGCGCCAAAAGCGCGTCGAGACGCTGCAGCGCATCACGGCACTCTTTCTCGGGGGCGCAAGCCAATATGGCAACGAACACGTCGCATTGTTCGACACGGTATTCGGGCGGCTTATCGGCGAAATTGAAGCCAAGGCGCGTGCCGAACTGTCCCGTCATCTTGCGCCGCTCGGCAATGCGCCGGCGCGGGCGTTGCTGCTCCTCGCCAATGACGACGACATCGCCGTCGCCGGCCCGGTGCTCGAGTTGGCGCCCCGCCTTGACGAGGCCGATCTCATCGATCTCGCGAAAACCAAGAGTCAGGCGCATCTGCGAGCGATTTCGGCGCGGCGTGTGCTCGGTGAGGCGGTTACCGACGTGCTGGTGCGCCGGGGCGATCGCGACGTGGCGCGCAGCGTCGCTGCAAATCGCGGCGCCCGATTTTCCGCAACCGGTTTCTTTCGCTTGGTCAAGCGCGCGGAGAACGACGGAATTCTCGCAGAAAAAGTCGCGCTGCGTCCCGATATTCCTCCGCGGATGTTCCACGAACTGCTGATGCAGGCCACCGCCGTCGTGCGCCGGCGGTTGCTCGCCTCGGCCACGCCCGAACTGAAGCTCGAAATCCGACGCGTACTGGAGAAAGTCACGAATGACGTGAGCGCACACGCTGGCGCGCGCGACTACCGTTCCGCGCAACGCGTCGTGCTCGGCCTCCATCGGGCCGGCCACATGAACGATGCGGCGATGGCGGCGTTCGCTGCCGAAGGCAAATACGACGAGATGGTGGTTGGGCTCGCCGCGCTCGCCAAGGTGCCGATCGATGTCGCCGTCCGGCTGATGGCTGCCGCCCGCCCCGATCCGGTGCTGATCCTGTGCAAGGCCGCGGGGCTTAGCTGGCCAACCGTCAAATCGATTATCGCGGTTCGCGCGGACGGCAAGGCAAGGTCCAACCAGGGAATTGAGTCCGCTTTCGCCGGTTATGGGCGCCTTTCAGAGTCGACCGCGCGGCGTGTGGTGCGTTTCTGGCAGGGGCGACCAGGCGTCTAGCTCACGTTGCGGTGGCCGCGCCGCGCCGCGTCAAAGTCTTCGGAAGATCAGAAAACACGACGCGCGCTCCTCGCGTTTGGCCTTGGCGTGGTAACGCGTTGCGGTGAAGCCGGACCATGGCTGGCGCCAATCGTCGGCGCATTGCGCCGTCCACTCGAAGTCGCGCGACCGCAGCAGCCGCTGCAGCGTCCAGGCGGCATAATCGGCGATATCGGTGACAAAGCGGAATTCGCCGCCCGGCCGCAAGATGCGGCCGAGTTGCGAAACCATGTCATCTTGGACAAATCGGCGCTTCCAGTGCCGCCGTTTCGGCCATGGGTCGGGATGGACCAGATCGATGCGCGCCAATGACTTCTCGGGAAGCCAGCCGAGCAGGCTGACCGCGTCATCAAAGTGCAGGCGGATATTGCGCAGGTTGGCGTCTTCGATGGCGGCCAGCGCCTTGGCCATGCCGTTGACGAAGGGCTCGACACCGATAAAACCCGTTCGAGGGCCCTGTTGCGCCTGAGCGATCATCGACTCGCCGCCGCCAATTCCAATCTCAAGATGGACGTCGGTGACCGGCTCCGCGAAAAGCCGGCCGAGATCTGCGGGAGCGGGCCGGGTGAGATCGATCGCGAGACGCGGCAACAGGGTGGCGATCAGCTGCGCTTGATGTGGGCGCAATTTATGGCCCTTGCGCCGTCCGAAAAACGCGCGGGATTGTCGTTCTGGAACGTTGACCACGGTCTTGCTCCGCGTAGGCGGAGCATCCAGTAAACACCGGGCGCGCCGAAGATGCACGGCCCGATGCATGGTGTTATTCGGAGCCTACCGAATCATCGGCCTTCGCGGATAAAGGCGGTCAACGCAGCGCACGTTTTAGCGCGTCGGCGAGGTCGGTACGCTCCCAAGAAAAGCCGCCGTCCTTGTCCGGCGCACGGCCGAAATGACCGTAAGCGGCGGTGCGGCGATAGATCGGCCGGCACAGTTCGAGAGTGCGACGAATGCTGGTCGGCCGCAGCGGGAACAGTTCGGGTAAAAGTTTCTGCAGCTTCGCTTCCTCGACTTTGCCGGTGCCGTGCAGATCGACCAACAGCGACATCGGATCGGCGACGCCGATGGCATAGGCGATTTGAATCGTGCAGCGCTCGGCTAATCCGGCCGCGACGACGTTTTTGGCGAGGTAACGCGCGGCATAAGCGGCGGAACGGTCGACTTTGGTCGGGTCCTTGCCGGAAAACGCGCCGCCGCCATGCGGGGCATAGCCGCCGTAGGTATCGACGATGATTTTGCGGCCGGTCAATCCGCAATCTCCATCCGGTCCGCCGACGACGAAGTTGCCGGTGGGATTGACCAAAAAATCGCTCGGTTTTTTCGGCATCCAGCCGGCCGGCAGCGCCGCCGCGACCGTATCCGCAATCATGTCCCTGACCATGCCCGGGGAATATTTCTTGCCGTTGCGGGTCTGCGCGTTGTGCTGCGTCGAAACCACGACCTTGGTGCAGCCGACCGGCTGCCCCTCGACATATTTCACGGTGACTTGGCTTTTGGCGTCGGGCTGCAAATCGAATAAAGCGCCCGACCGGCGTTTTTCCGACAGCACCTTGAGAATTTTATGCGCGAAATAGATCGGGGCCGGCATGAACGAGCCCTTCTCGTAAACTTCGCTTTCGGTGCATGCGAAGCCGAACATCATGCCCTGGTCGCCGGCGCCTTCCTGTTCACCGTTTTTTTTCTTTTTGGCGTCGACGCCCATGGCGATGTCCGGCGACTGGCCGTGCAACAGCACTTCGACATCGGCGCCGTAATAGGAAAATCCGTCCTGGTCGTAACCGATATCCTGGACAACGCCGCGCGCGATTTCGGAAATCATCTCACGATTGACCACCGCTTTGTCGCCATGTTTGCGAAACAGCGGCGCCTGACCGCGTCCTTCGCCGGCAATGACGATCTTATTCGTGGTGCACAAGGTCTCGCAGCCGAGCCTCGTATTCACCGCGCTGTCGTCGGCGATGCCGAGTTTGATGTCGTTCGCGATAAAGGCATCGAGAACGGCGTCGGAAATTTGGTCGCAAACCTTGTCCGGGTGACCCTCCGACACGGACTCGCTTGTGAACAGGTAGTCTGCGCGTCGCACGGCGAAACACTCCCCTGGTGGCTAGCCCGCAGGCTGCATCGGCGCCGGCCTTGCCCCGGCCGAGCGTGGTTGTTGCAGCGTACCCCCGCGCGGTCAAGATGCAGCAAGCAAGAGTGAGTGAATGCCGGACCGCGCCCAATGGCGTTATAGAAATGCCTCAGCGCTTGTCGCGGTTGGCGATTTGCTCGACGAGGTCGACAATACGCCGCCGCAGTTTTGAATCTTCAATGCGCATGAAGGCTTTGGTGAGTGCCAGGCCGTCCGAGGTCGCGAGAAAGTCGGAAACATAAGCCGGCGACGGGGCTTCACCCATTCCTTCAGAGCGGATGGCGGTTACCGCAACCGGCGCACCCTCGAAGAAAAATGAAACCGGAACCTGCAGAATCTGGGAAATCTGTTGCAGCCGGCTGGCCCCAATCCGGTTGGTGCCCTTCTCGTATTTTTGCACTTGCTGAAAGGTCAGACCCAATGCGTCGCCAAGTTTCTCCTGGCTCATGCCAAGCATCATTCGACGCATACGCACGCGGCTCCCGACATGCTTGTCGGTCGGGTTCGGCGCTTTTTTAGCCAACATAAAATCAACTCCTATACTGCTTTATTTATCGCAATTGATAGAGATAGCAAATCCGTCTCAGTTGAAACCAGTTGTTACGCCCAGGTTAATTGGAAACAATTGGAAACATTTGTGATCGTCTGAAAGCCTTAATAGGCGCACTTTTACGAGTAATTCTCCCGCATCAGTTGCGCCGGAACTTTTACAAACATCCTATGGTCGTTAACATCACTGTTCAAGCGAGGTTGCCGGATCATGTTGCCCAAAACGTATCAGGCTGAATTTTCGCTATTCGTCGGCCATCAGATTTTAATTTCAGCTTGCAGTCGGCGGCGAACGACGGCGGTGAGCGCGATCGCCAACATGATGGCGGCGGGCGCATCGCCGATGCGGGCATAAATAGGTGCGCTCACCGGGCGCGGTAGTGGCGCGTCGAAGACGCCCTCCTGACCAAGCGGCAATGAACTGACGATCCGTCCAAGCGGATCGACCACGGCGGAAATTCCAGTGTTAGCGGCACGGGCCAACGGCAGCCCTTGCTCGATGGCGGTGACGCGGGCCTGTTGGAAGTGCTGGTAGGGTCCACTCGAAATGCCAAACCAGCCGTCATTGGTCACGTTGACGATCCAGCCCGGCCGTTGGCCGGGCGGCATGGCTTCGCCGGGGAAGATGACCTCGAAGCAGATCAGTGGCAGTGCGATCGGCGCGCCCGGAATTGCGATGAGCCGGTGGCGGTCGCCGGCGAGAAATCCACCGCGTTGCTTCGTCAGTTCGCGGAATCCGAGACCTTCGAGAATCGGCTCGAACGGCAAATATTCGCCGAATGGCACGAGGTGCACTTTGTCGTAGACCGCGGCAATCGAACCGTCGTGATCGATGGCATAGATCGAGTTGTAGACGCCGGATCGTGCCGGATTATCCGGGTCGGCGAGACGTATGGCGCCGGTGATCAGGACCGCGCGCTGCGGCAGTAGTTTTGTGATTTGCGCGAGCGCATCGGCTTCGCGCGTCAGAAAAAATGGGAACGCCGACTCCGGCCAGATCAGAATCGTCACATCATGCGCGCCGGGCGCTTGCGGACCCAAGGCGCGACCGGAGAGTTCGATATAGCGATTCATCACCGCTTGCTTGGCGGCATAATTGAAACGGATATCCTGCTGCAGGTTCGGTTGCATGATGCGCAGATGTACGCCGTCAACCAGCCGCGTCGGCGTGTGGGCGAGCCGCCGCGCGCCAAACCCGCCGAGTACGGCGAGGGTAGCGACGCCGAGCACGAACGGCAGCCACGGCCGGCTCGTTTCGGCGCGATCGTCGGTGAGCGTCGCCGGCGAAGCAAACACCATGACCGCGATGAAAGTCAGACCCCAAATGCCGACGAGCGAAGCGCTTTGCGCCAAAACGAGCGGAGATGTGAGCGCATAGCCGAAGGCATTCCAGGGAAACCCGGTCACCAAATGGCCGCGCAGCCACTCGGCGGCCGAAAGCGATACCGCCAAAGCCAAGACGCGCAACGCGCCCCGGGTCCACAATAGCCGCGCGACCGCGACGCCGAGCGCGGTATATACCGCGAGCACCGCCGGTAACCCGATCACCGCAAACGGCAATAACCAGCCGAAAGTCGGTGCATCGACCAGGAAAGCGAAGCCGATCCAATACAAGCCCGCGACAAAATAGCCGAAGCCGAACCACCAGCCTGTCGCAGCAGCAGTGGTTATTCCGCCCCAACGCCCGACTCCGGCGCCGTCGATCAGCCAGACCAGCGTCGGGAAAGTAAGAAACAGCACCGGCCACGCATTGAACGGCGCCATCGCCAGCGCCGACAACGCGCCAGCGACAAACGCGATCAGCCAGCGCCGCCAACCCCAGGCCAGCACGATTGCGTGGGTCAGACGGTTCAACGTCACGGCGCGCGCGAGGAGTGCGGGTTCGGCCGAGGAGCGTCGTCGCGCGGCGTCGCCGGCCGCGATCCCGGGGAACCCGCCGGTCGCGCCGGCGCCGGCAGTTCGCGCGTCGCGGCGGGACGGCGATCCTTGCGCAGATAGATTTTGACGCGCTTGACCCGCCGTGGATCGGCGTCGAGCACTTCCGCTTCGAACGGCTCCGGTCCGGGAACCAGTTCGCCGCGCACCGGCACGTGACCGGCTTTGGTGACAAGATAGCCCCCCAGCGTGTCGACATCGCGTGCCGCGTCGCCGACGTCGAACTGGTCGCCGATTGCCGCGCGAACGTCCTCGAGGCTGGCGCGGCCATTGGCTAAAAACGAGCCGTCGGCTTGACGCGTCACGCCCGGACCCTCGTCCTCGTCATGCTCGTCGGCGATGTCGCCGACAATAAGCTCGACTAAATTTTCGATCGATACCAATCCGTCGCTGCCGCCATATTCGTCGATGACGAGCGCGAGGTGAATGCGCGTCGCCTGCATCTTGGCGAGCAGATCGAGCGCCGGCATCGACGGCGGCGCGTACAGGATTTCGCGGACGATCTTGGCGGCCGCCATCGGCATCGCAAGATCGATATTCGCCAGATTGAGTTCGGCCGGCCGCGATGATCCGTGGAGAGCCGCGGCGGCAGGGTCATGCGTCGGTTCCGGGCTCTGCTCTTGAGATTGCGCCGCGCGCGCGGCCATGAAAGCCACCAGGTCGCGGATATGAACCATGCCGGTAGGATCGTCGAGCGTATCATTGAAGACCACGAGCCGCGAATGTCCGGCGACCTCGAACACCTTCACGAGTTCGCCGATCGTGATGTCCTGCTGCACCGCGACGATATCGGCACGCGGCACCATGATGCGCTCGATCCGGGTTTCGCGCAGGCCGAGGATATTCTTCAGCATGGCCGCTTCTTCGGGCGAAAATCCCGACTGAGGCTGCTCGGTCGTCAGCACGAGTTCGAGGTCCGCGCGTGTCGACGCCGCTTTCCAGCCGAACAGAATGCGCATGACGCGGGTCAGCCAACCTTCCGGCGGCTCGCCTTGTTCCGGCATCAGCATCGGCAAACCGCGGCGCTCGCTGTCGGCCGGTTCCGGGCTTGAGGGGGTGTGAGCCATTGTTTTTTGCGGCGTCAGATTTCGTTTTGCGGTTCAGGACTTTGCGGTTGAGGACTTGGTAAAATGCTTCTTGCCGCGGTCGGGCAGTTGTTTGGCCGAACGCCGTGCCGTAGGTTTGGTGCTTGGCCGACGAGTCCTTGGTCGACTTGTCCTTGGCCGATACGGATCAGGAATAGCGAGTTGTCGTAAGATTTCGCGCTCGACATTTTCCATCGCCAGGGCTTCCGGATTCCGTTTGTGATCGTAGCCGACCAGATGAAGAAAGCCGTGCACCGCAAGATGGGCGATGTGATGCGCCAACGGCTTGCGCTCGCTGCGGGCCTCCCGCGCGATGGTTTCGAAGGCAAGAACGATGTCGCCGAGGTGGCGCTCGCCGCCTGCGTTTTTGGCCGGGAACGACAAGACGTTCGTAGCCACGTCGATGCCCCGCCAATCCCGGTTAAGCGAGCGTATTGCCGAATCATCGGTCAGAACGATAGCAAGCTCCGTCCCGGTTGTTGACACCGCGGCGGCGGCTTGGTTGACGGCTCGCCGCACCATCGACTTTACCCTTTCGGCATCCTTCCACCGGTCGGAATCGACCAGCACGTCGATCTTGAGCGCCAAGCGCGCCGCAAGTGTCATTCCCGCCGCTCACGCTTGCGCGACGATTCCTTGTCATAGGCCTCGACGATGCGCGCGACGAGCTCATGGCGGATCACGTCGGCGGCCGTGAACGAGACGTGACCGATGCCTTCGATGCCGTCGAGGAGCCGCACGGCGTCGGCGAGACCCGACGTTTGGCCCGGCGGCAAGTCCACTTGACTAGGATCGCCGGTTACGACCATGCGGCTGTTCTCGCCGAGCCTGGTCAGCAACATCTTCATCTGCATCGCGGTGGTGTTTTGCGCCTCGTCCAAAATCACCGCCGCGTTCGACAGCGTCCGGCCGCGCATAAAGGCCAGCGGCGCAATCTCGATCTCGCCGGTCTGCAGGGCGCGTTCGACCACGCGCGCGTCCATCAGTTCGTAGAGGGCGTCATAGATCGGGCGAAGATACGGATCGACTTTCTCGCGCATGTCGCCGGGCAGGAAGCCGAGCCGTTCGCCCGCTTCGACCGCCGGCCGCGACAGCACGATGCGGTCGACTTCCTTGCGTTCGAATAATTGCACGGCATGGGCCACCGCCAGCCAGGTCTTGCCGGTTCCGGCCGGACCGGTCGAGAACACCAGCGCGTGGCGCTTGAGGGCACGAACATAGGCGTCCTGTGCCGGCGTGCGGGCGCGGACACGGCGTTTGCGCAAATTGATTTCCTCGAAATTCTGCCGCGCGGCGGCGGGATCGAAATCGAACAGCGAGCCTTGCGACAAAGCGAGCCTGATGGTGGCCTCGACATCGCCCTGGACCAGCTCGTCGCCGCGCTTAAGCCGCTCATAAAGACCCTCAAGCACGCGGCGCGCCTGGTCGCAGGCCTCACGCGGGCCTTCCAGCGTCACTTGATTACCGCGCGACGTTGCCGCGACGCCGAGCCGGCGCTCAATCAAGGCCAGGTTCTGCCCGTATTGCCCGAACAGCGAGGAGGCGAGACGATTGTCGTCGAAGGTGAGAACGACCTGTGCCGCGTTGTCGGCGGCGACGAAGACCGACGCATCCGTTTCAGGTGTTCGCAAGGGGGGCTCCTGCGCCGAACTCGGCCGGCTGTTGAACGGGCGCCTTCGGGAACGTCGCCGGCGCCAGCGTGCCGAACAAACTGTTGCTGGCGACGGCGGTGATGGTGACCGCGGCGATCGCGCCGACCAGTTCGGCGGGCGCGCTGACGTGCACCGGTTGCAGATAAGGCGAACGGCCGACCAGCTGACCGGGATAACGCCCGGGCCGTTCGAACAGCACGTCAAATGTGCGGTCGAGACAGCGCCGATTAAAAGCCGCCTGGCTGCGCTCGATTGCGGCCTGCAAGCGCCCCAAGCGTTCCGACTTCACATTTTCGTCGGTCTGATCATCCAACGCGGCGGCGGGGGTGCCGGGGCGCGGCGAATATTTGAAGGAAAAGGCGCCGGACAAATCAATTTCGCCAACCAGACCGAGCGTGGCCGAGAAATCGCGTTCCGTCTCGCCGGGAAAACCCACAATGAAATCGGAGGTCAGCGCGAGATCGGGCCGCGCCTGGCGCAGCCGGCGCACGATGTCGAGATAGTCCGCCCGAGTGTGCCGGCGATTCATGGCCGCGAGGATGCGATCGGAACCAGACTGCACCGGCAGATGCAGTTGTGGCATCAGCTGCGGCAGATCGCGATGCGCCGCGATCAGGTCGTCACCCACGTCACACGGATGGCTGGTGGTATAGCGCAGCCGCTCGATGCCGTTGACCTGCGCGACTTTATCGAGAAGTTGCGCCAGTGTACGCGGCCGTCCGTCCGGCCCGTCGCCGTGATAGGCATTGACGTTCTGCCCGATGAGCGTGATCTCGCGCACGCCGGCTTTCGCCAGTTGCTCGACCTCGGCGAGGATTTTACGCACCGGCCGCGATACTTCAGCGCCGCGCGTATAAGGCACGACGCAAAACGTACAGAACTTGTCGCAACCCTCCTGCACGGTGACGAAGGCGGACACGCCGCGCGCGCGCGTCGCCGCAAAACTCGGCGCGGCAAGATGATCGAACTTGTCGTCAGCGGGAAATTCGGTATCGACCGCCTTGCCGACGCGCTCGGCGCGCGCCAATAGCTCGGGAAGACGGTGGTAGCTCTGCGGTCCGACCACCACATCGACCGCGGCACTGCGGCGGATGATCTCCTCGCCTTCGGCTTGCGCCACGCAGCCGGCAACCGCGACAACCATGCGCCGGCCGTCGGCCGCCGCGGCCTCCTTCATGAGGCGCACCCTGCCGAGTTCCGAATAGACCTTGTCCGCCGCCTTCTCACGAATGTGGCAGGTATTGAGAATAATGAGATCGGCGTCCTCCGCCGTCGCTGTCTCGGCATAGCCGCGCGCCGCCAAGGTGTCCGCCATACGACGCGAATCGTAGACGTTCATCTGGCAGCCAAACGACTTGACATAGAGCTTGCGGGGTTCGTTCATGCGGTGGTGGTCGAGCCTATGGCTGGGCCTAAGCCTTTAGTTAGCTCGCAAATTCCGCTACCTCGCGGCGTTGCCGCTTCATTTCATTGTCTTAGCGGGTTTTGCAACAAAAAGGAATGCCAGTTCGGTTGTTATGGGGCGGCCCGTCAGCCGAGATCGCGGCGGAGCACCCGCGCCGCCTTGCCGCCGTCATAATACCCCTGGCGCAGGCCTACCTCGTAGAAGCCGGCCCGCTGGTACAGCCGCCCCGCCGGCGTGTTGTTCTCGCCGACCTCGAGAAAAACCGATCGGGCGCCGCGGCCGGCCAATCGGCGCAGATGCAGCTCGAGCAATGGCCGCGCCAAGCCGCGACCGCGCCACGTCGGCGCGATGGCGACCGAAAGAATCTCGGCTTCGCCGGCGGCCATGCGCGACATGATGAAGCCGATAAGGGTCCGGCCGATCATCGCGCGGTGAGCGACAACATTGCCCTGGATCAACAGCCGGTGAATCTCATCTTCGCCCCAGCCGCGCTGGAACGAAGCGCCGTGCAAGGCGGCAATGGCTGCGGCGTCGCCCGGCCGCGCCTCGGAATAAACCGGCGCGGCGAGGCCAAGCAGGCGAGCGACCAAGCCCATCATCGGCGCGGCAATTGCGCGGCGTTTTGCGGCTGGGCATCGGGCGCGCGCAAATATTGCGGTTTCGCCGGCGACGTCGCTTCCGGCACGACGGCGCCGATCCGTGCGATCCAGGCGATATCGGGGGCCGTGCTCGAGTCGACAATGGTCGGCAAAACGGCGGTTTTGGACAATTTGTCGGCGACAGCCTGAGCGGCCGAGCCGACAATGCAAGATGGAGCGCCGGACGCGGCTTGTACCGCTTCGTTCAAACCCGCAAGCCGCGGCGCGGCCCGAATCCGTCCGCCGGGCCCGAAAACTTGCAGATAGACGTGCTGATGGCGCGCATCGATGGCGGCAACAACAGGAATCCTATCGTTTTCGGCGAGGTGCGGCGCGGCGTAAGCGGACAGCGTAGAAACGCCGACAACCGGCACCTTTAGCGCCAGTCCAAGCCCGCGGGCAGCCGCAATGCCGACCCGCAGGCCGGTAAAGCTGCCCGGTCCGGTCGTCACCACCACCCGGTCAAGATCGGCAAAGGCGAGGCCGGACGATTTCATGACGCGTTGCAGGAGCGGCATCAGCGCCTCGGCGTGACCGCGCGTCATCGGCAGGCTTTCGCTCGCCACGATCCCGCCATGCGCCGTGTCAAGCACGGCGGCGGAACAGGCTGCTAGCGCCGTATCGATGGCGAGCACGCGCATAGGGAGTCAGCCATGAGCTCAGGCGCGGCGCAACGCGCGCGATTACATCGGCCGGACTTCGGTGACCTCGGGAACGAAATGGCGCAGCAAATTCTGGATACCGTGGCGCAACGTCGCCGTCGACGACGGGCAACCCGAGCACGCGCCTTTCATATTAAGAAAAACAACGCCGTCCTTAAAGCCTCGGAAAGTGATATCGCCGCCGTCATTGGCGACCGCCGGCCGCACCCGGGTTTCGATCAGTTCCTTGATCGTCGTCACCGTCTCGGCATCGGCCGCATCGAAGAATTCTTCGCCGTCATTGTTCTCGGTCGAACCGGCGTTGAGGAGCGGCACGCCGGACATGAAATGCTCCATAATGGCGCCGAGAATCATCGGCCTGAGCTGCTGCCATTCACCGTCGGCTTTGGTCACTGTGATGAAATCGGAACCGAAAAACACGCCGCTGACCCCGGCAATACCGAACAGCCGTTCCGCGAGCGGCGACTGGGCCGCCTGCGCGGGCTCGCGCAGATCGAGGGTTCCACCTTCGAGTACCGCCCGTCCCGGCAAGAATTTCAGGGTCGCCGGGTTCGGCGTCGCTTCGGTCTGAATGAACATGGTGTCCTCCGGCGCCTGCCGCCGCTGATATCGCCTGTTTACGCCGCGCCGCGGCTTTGGGCGAATCCATTCTCACGCTTGTCTATTACGTGGCGAATTGCCGTGGAAGTTCAAGGGCACGAGCCGGTTCGGCTACGACCGCACGAACCCGACCACGTCCTTGACCGCTTTCATGGTCTCACCGGCGAGATGTCGCGCCCGCCGCGAGCCATCGGCGAGGACGGCGTCGATCGCGGCCGGATCGTTCAATAGCCGTTTCATCTCGGCGCCGATCGGGCCGAGCTTGGTCACCGCCAGATCGGCCAGCGCCGTCTTGAAGGTCGAGAACTGGGCGCCGCCGAATTGCTTGAGCACGTTCGCGCGGGTGGTGTCGGCCAGGGCGGCGAAGATGCCGACCAGATTATCGGCCTCGGGGCGGGCCTCGAGGCCCTTTTCCTCGCTTGGCAGCGGCTCCGGATCGGTTTTCGCCTTGCGGATCTTTTGCGCGATGGCGTCGGCGTCGTCGCTGAGATTGATGCGGGAGTAATCGGAAGCGTCGGACTTCGACATTTTCTTGGCGCCGTCGCGCAACGACATGACGCGCGTCGCCTCGCCCGTGATCAGCGGCTCGGGCAGCGGAAACAAGGCGTCGCCGTAGCCATGAAGCGCGATCGATTGCCGGAAGTCGTTGTTGAATTTCTGCGCGATGTCGCGTGACAGTTCGAGGTGTTGCTTCTGATCCTCGCCGACCGGCACATGGGTGGCGCGATACACCAGAATGTCAGCCGCCATCAGCGTCGGATATGCATAAAGACCCACCGATGCATTCTCGCGATCCTTGCCGGCTTTTTCCTTGAATTGGGTCATGCGGTTCAGCCAGCCGAGACGGGCCACGCAGTTGAACACCCAGGCCAATTCGGCATGCTCGGCGACTTGGCTCTGGTTGAATACGATGTGCTTTTTGGGATCGATGCCGCAGGCGATGAAGGCCGCGGTGACTTCGCGGATCGCTGTCGGCAGTTCGGCTGGATCCTGCCAGACGGTGATGGCATGCAGGTCGACGACGCAATAGATGCAGTCGTAGCGGTCCTGCAACTCGACGAAGCGCTTGATGGCGCCGAGATAGTTGCCGAGATGCAGGTTGCCGGACGGCTGCACGCCGGAAAATACCAGTTCCTTGAACGCCATCCCAGGTCTCCGCGGCGGCGTTCTCATGACAATACGCCGTCTACGGCGTCCCCATGCCATGTCGTCGGCTTGCCGTGCAAGGGCCGGCCGTTATAGTGCCCGCCTTCCGGCGCGAGTTTTTCCCATGGTTTCAGCCCGTTACGACGTTCTCGGCATCGGCAATGCGATCGTCGACGTAATTGCCCGCGCCGAGGAAGATTTTTTGCTGGCGCAGGGCATGCGCAAGGGCGGCATGGCGCTGATCGACGAGGCGCGCGCCGCGGCGATCTATGACGCCATGGGACCGGCGGCGGAAATGTCCGGCGGCTCGGCCGCCAACACCATCGTCGGCGTAGCCGGCTTCGGCGGGCGCGCCGCTTTCGTCGGCCGGGTCAAAGCGGACGGGCTCGGCCACGCTTTCAGCCACGATATCCGCGCCGCCGGCGTGAGTTTTACGACGCCGCCGGCCGCCAGCGGCCCTTCGACCGGGCGCTGCTATGTGCTGGTGACGCCGGACGGCGAGCGCACCATGAATACTTTTCTCGGCGCCGCGCAGAATCTCAGTCCTGCCGATATCGATGCCGAGACGGTCGCGGCCAGCCTGATTACTTATCTCGAAGGCTATCTGTGGGATCCGAAGGAGGCCAAGGATGCCTTCCTCAAGGCGGCGCAGGTCGCGCACCAGGCGGAACGCAGGGTGGCACTCTCCTTGTCGGATGCATTCTGTGTCGATCGCTGGCGCGACGAGTTTTTGCAGTTGATGCGTTCGCGCACGGTCGATCTCATCTTCGCCAACGAGGCCGAGTTGCAAAGTCTTTATCAGACCGCGGATTTCGAGACGGCGATCGCGGCATTGCGCGCCGATATCGATATTGCGGTGGTGACGCGGAGCGAGAAAGGTTGCCTGGTGATCGGCCCCGACGGCACCGAACAGGTGGCGGCATTTCCGGTCGAGCGCGTGGTGGATACCACCGGGGCCGGCGATCTGTTCGCGGCCGGATTTCTCACCGGCCTGGCCCGCGGCGCCGACGACAGGACCTGCGGCCGGCTCGGTGCGCTGGCGGCTGCCGAAGTCATCCAGCATATCGGTGCGCGACCGGAGACGTCGCTCGCCGCGCTGGCCCGCGATAATGGCTTGGCGGATTGAAATTTTTTTATATCTGCCGGGCATGCATTTTCGACCGGATAGGGGCGATGCAAAAAGCCCCGGTAACCATTTGCTAACCAAACACGGGTTACCGACGGATCGGCCGTAATCCGGAGAATTCACCATGGATGAGATTCCAGCCAATAGCCCGGATGACAGCGCGGGTCACGGCGATAAGGCCGGCGGCAGCGCCGTCCCATCGCCCGACAGCAACCTGCCGATGGTCGTGGCGCCGAAGCTCGGCGCTGGCGAAGACGACGACATCGAAGCGGTGGCTGACGAAACCGCCGACGAAACCGCCGCGCCGGCCGCGCCGGCGAATTCCCGGCGCTTTTTGGTCCTGGCGGCTTCCGTCGCTTTCGCGGCGGCCTTCGGCTCGCTCGTGGGATCGGTGTCGGGCTCCGGCCTTGCGCGATACTTGTATCCGCCGGCGCCGGGTTCCGGCGGCGAAGAACTGACGGCCAACCTGCAGGCCATGAAGGCGCAGTTCGCCGAGCTGTCCGCCATCAAGACCACTCTCGACAGCGCCGCCCGCAACAGCACCAGCCAATTCGCCAAAATTGCCGACCGTCTCGATCGTCTCGATCAACGCACCGCCGCCGCGGCCGCGGCGCCCGAAACCACTGGCTCGATTGCGAATGCGCCGTCGGCGGTGCCGCCGCCGGAACCGCCGAAACTGGCCGACCGAATTTTGCCGGACTGGATCGTGCAAGACGTGCAAAACGGCCGCGCTTTGGTCGAAAGCCGTTACGGCGGGGTCTTCGATGTCGGCGCCGGCAGCGTGCTGCCTGGGATCGGCCGCGTCGAAACCGTCAAGCGGCAAGACGGCCAATGGGTCGTCGTCACCGCGCGCGGCTTGATCACGTCGGGACGCTGATTTTCAGTTGCAATGACGCAGGTGTGGATTAGTCGCCACATTCCCCGCTAATTTGTCATCTCTGATAGGCGCCGCCGGAGCGCAGATCGAGGGAGTTTTAGCGTGATCTCATTGCGCATCGGTGCCGATTTCGGCATCGGCGGTTGCATGGCCCTGGCACTGGCCCTTTGTGCGTTTCCCGCCCTCGCTGCCGCGCAATCAGTGGAAACGCCCGCAGCCCAACCTCAAGTGTCGGAAGCTTGTCCCGGTCTGATCGCCAATGCGCGGCCGCCGGCGATTCCCGCCGCGTTTAATGTCGCAGCCCTCGACCCCGACCAGGTGCGGCTCACTTATATCGGACACGCGACCTTTTTGATCGAGAGCCCGCAGCTGGTCCGCATCGCCACCGATTACAATGATTATGTGCGGCCGCCGGTGCTGCCCGACATCATCACCATGAATCACGCCCACGATACCCACTACACCGACACTCCCGATCCAGCGATCAAGTATGTATTGCGCGGCTGGGGGCCGAGCCCCGCGGAGCCGGCGATCTGGGATCTCGAATACCGCGACGTGCGGGTGCGCAATGTGCCGACCAATATCCGTGACGGTTTCGGCGGAACCGAGCGCTACGGCAATTCGATCTTCATTTTCGAAATCGCCGGCCTGTGCATCGCGCATCTCGGCCATTTGCATCACACTTTGACCCAGCAGCAGCTCAACGACGTCGGCCGTGTCGACGTGGTGATGGCGCCGGTCGACGGCAATTTGACGCTGGACCTCGACGGTATGATTGAGGTGCTGACCGCGCTCAAGCCGCAAATCATCGTGCCGATGCACTTTTTCAGCCAATACTCGCTGGACCGCTTTCTCGACCGCGCCCGCCAGCTTTGGGACGTCGAACAGGCGGAAATTCCGTCGGTGGTGCTATCGAAGGCGACGCTGCCGGCGAACCCAAAGGTTTTGGTATTGCCGGGGCACTGACGCCGGCCGTTTCCGATTCCGCGCGTCCCCGCTAAGATGAGCCGGATTTGCCGGAAGCGGCGCGGCGCCAAGCGGGGCATAGCCAGTCCGGGCCAAATGATGCGGTATGACGAGGGTTTAAGCCATGCTGAACGCGGAACAGAACGATCTCATCACCCGGACCGCGTCCGGCACCGCGGCGGGCACTCTGATGCGGCGTTACTGGCAGCCGGCAGCCCTGGTCGACGAGCTATCCGGCAACCGGCCGGTCAAACCGGTGCGGCTGTTGGGCGAGGACCTCGTTATCTTTAAGGACGGCCGGGGCCGCTACGGGTTGATCGGGCGCCATTGCCCGCATCGCGGCACCGATCTGGCGTATGGCCGGCTGGAAGACGGCGGGTTGCGCTGCGCCTTTCACGGCTGGCTGTTCGACGTTAACGGCCACTGCCTGCAAACGCCCGCCGAGCCCGACGACAGCAACCTGTGCGCCAACATCAAGCAAAAATCCTATCCGGTGGTCGAGCGCAGCGGTATTCTGTTCGCTTATCTTGGGCCGGCCGAACCGCCGGCATTGCCGCACTTCGATTGCTTTGTCGCGCCGCCGACCCACACTTTTGCATTTAAGGGCATGATCGATTGCAATTGGCTGCAATCGCTCGAAGTCGGCATCGATCCGGCGCACACCTCGTTTCTGCACCGTTTTTTCGAGGACGAGGATCCGGACCAGGGTTATGGCCGGATGTTCCGCGACACCTCGAAAGACTCCGACATGCCGATGACCAAAATCATGCGTGAATTTCCGCGCCCGCGCATCGAGGTCGAACCGACCGATTACGGCTTCCGGCTGATCACGCTGCGCCAGATCAGCCAAGACAACGCTCATGTGCGCGTGACCAACCTGATTTTTCCCAACGCCTTCATCATTCCGATGAGCCGCGAGATGACGATCTCGCAATGGCATGTGCCGATCGACGACCAGAAGCATTATTGGTACGCGATCTTCACCTCGTTCGGCGCGCCCGTGAACAAAGATGAAATGCGGCGCCAGAGGCTCGAACTTTACCAATTGCCGGATTACGTCCCGCGCAAGAACAAGAGCAACGATTACGGTTTCGACCCGCACGAGCAGGAGCACGCGACCTATACGGGCATGGGCGCCGACATCAATGTGCACGACCAGTGGGCCTGCGAGTCGATGGGCGCCATTCAGGACCGCACCCAGGAGCATCTCGGCACTTCCGACAAGGCGATCACCGCCTATCGCCGCCTGCTGCGCACGGCGCTCCAGCAGTCCGGCAAGGGCGAGAAGCCGCTGATGGTGCTCGATGCTGTCGCGGCGCAAAACATCACCGGCCCGGCCTGCGTCGATGGCATCGGCCCGGCCGGCGACTGGCAAGGCTACTGGCAGCGCACCGGCGAAGAACGACAAAAGACCAAAAGCTGGGCGAATGGGCATTGATCGTCGCGTCGCCCCGGAATGACGGTGTCTGATGAGCAAGCGCCGATCATCCGCCGCGAAAGAATTTGTCGGACGCCATGGGCTTTGGAGCGGCGAACAAGCGCGCGCCGCAACGGCCGTCGTGCAGGCGATCAAAAAGAACAAGCTCGAACTGGTGCGCTTTTCCTTCGCCGACCAGCATGGCGTTCTGCGCGGCAAGACCGTCATGGCCGAGGACGCGCCGGCCTTGATGCGAAGCGGCGTCACCATGACAACAACGCTGCTTGCCAAGGACACCGCGCATAAAACCGCATATCCGGTGTTCACGCCCGGCGGCGGCTTTGGCATGCCGGAAATGCAGGGCGCGGGCGATTTCGTCATGGTCGCCGACCCGGCGACGTTTCAGTTATTGCCGTGGGCCGCCAACACCGGCTGGTTGCTTTGCGACATCTATTTCCCGAACGGCAAGCCGGTGCCGTTTTCGACCCGGCAAATTCTGCGCGATGCGCTGGCGCGGCTCAAAACCGCGGGCTTCGATTACCTCGCCGGGCTCGAGGTCGAATTCCATCTGTTCAAGCTGGAGAATCCGCGGTTGATGCCGCAAGACGCCACTTGGCCGCCGCAAGCGCCCGAGGTCAGTTTGCTCAATCAGGGCTACCAATATTTGACCGAGAGCCGGTTCGATCAGATCGACGCGGCCTTGGCGCCGATCCGGCGCGGTATTACGGCGCTCGGCATGCCGTTGCGCTCATTGGAGATCGAACTCGGGCCGAGCCAGTGCGAATTCACCTTCCGCCCGCAGCGCGGGCTCGACGCCGCCGATACCATGATTTTGTTTCGCGCCGCCACCAAACAGATCGCGCGGCGCAACGGTTTTCTGGCAAGTTTCATGTGCCGGCCGGGGCTGCCCAATCTTTTTTCAAGCGGCTGGCATCTGCACCAATCGCTGCTCGACCGCAAAACCGGGGCCAACGCCTTTGCCGGCAACGAACGCGGCGGCCTTTCCGCCCTCGGCCTGAATTTTCTCGGCGGGCTGTTGGCCCACGCGCGGGCCGCCGCCGCCTTCACCACGCCGACCGTCAACGGCTACAAACGCTACCGCGCCTATACGCTCGCCCCCGACCGCGCCATCTGGGCGCGCGATAATCGCGGCGTCATGGTGCGCGTGCTCGGCGAGGCGGGCGACGCCTCAACGCATCTGGAAAACCGCGTCGGCGAGCCGGCGGCCAATCCATATCTCTACATGGCGTCGCAAATTCATGCCGGCCTCGATGGCATCGCCAAGCGCAGCGATCCCGGCCCTTCGGCCGATACGCCCTATGAAACCAAGGCGCAGGCCTTGCCGAAAAACCTTGGCGAAGCGCTCGCGGCGCTGCGGGCAAGCAAAGTCTTCGCCAAAAGCTTTGGCACAGCCTTTGTCGACTATTTCGCCCACATCAAAGAAGCGGAGCTGGCGCGCTTCAACGCCGAAGCGGGGGCAGGGGACGACGTCACGGCCTGGGAGCAGAACGAGTATTTCGATTTGTTTTGAAACATCCGCCCACGCGAAGCGCGGTCAGAAAAATCACACATCTACGCTCGCCGTCAGCGCGTGCGCCTCGATGAATACCCGGCGCGGCTCGACCTTGTCGCCCATCAGTTCGTCGAAGATGGTGTTGGCCTCGTCGATTTCCTTGACGTTGACCTGCAACATGGTGCGGGCATTGGTGTCGAGCGTGGTTTCCCAGAGCTGGTTCGGGTTCATCTCACCGAGGCCTTTGTAGCGCTGCAGCGAGACGCCCTTCCGGCCGGCCGCGGTGGCGGCATCGAACAGGCTGACCGGGCCGTGGATCGGGGTTTCCTCGTCCTTGCGGCGCAGCATCGCGGGCGGCGTCGGCCGCGGATAAGTCTGCTGCAAGGACGGCGCGAATTCGTCGAGTTTGCGGGCATCGGCCGAGCCGAGCAGCGCCTGATCGAGGAACGCCACTTCCTTGACGCCGCGCACCGTGCGCTCGAATTGGAAGCCTTCGCCTTCGGTGAATTGGCCGATCCAGCCGCGCTCGGTTTCATCCGCCAGCGCGTCGAGCCGCCGCGCGATATAGGGCGCCGCCGCCTTGGCTTTTTCCGGATCGCCGAAAATGGCGGCGTTGAGCACGCCGAGGATCGCCGCCTGCTCGACGACCTGGCGGTTATAGCGGCTGTGCAAACCGCGCAGCAGGTTGCGGATGGTGCGGGCTTCCTCGACCAGCTTGCGCAAATC
>Ga0181531_10000558_pt1 | contig 24721 bp, 18 predicted proteins | sample PEATcosm2014_Bin_38_FD_119743 | JGI IMG/M metagenome (GOLD analysis project Ga0181531, IMG submission 119743) | Peatland microbial communities from MTU Mesocosm Facility, Houghton, MI, USA - PEATcosm2014_Bin11_10_metaG | ecosystem: Environmental > Terrestrial > Soil > Wetlands > Peat | place...
CGAGGACTTTGCGAAACTCAGCCAGGGCCAGCATCCACAGACCGGCGAGCAGCTTGTGCGACAACGAGCGTCCTATGAGTATCAGGATGCCGACGGCAAGACCATCAAGACGATGGAACACCGCGCCGGTTGGGATGCAACATTTTCCGCGCCCAAATCCGTCTCGCTAACTGCGCTCGTCGGCGGCGATGAGCGTGTCCGTGAAGCCCACCGGGAGAGCGTTCGCGTTGCCCTCGACCAGCTCGAACACTACACGCAAGCCCGCATCGGCGGCAATCATCCGCCCGAGACCACTGGCAAATTCATAGCCGCCAAGTTTGAGCACGATACAGCCCGCCCCGTCGATGGTTATGTCGCGCCACAACTACACACGCACGCAGTGGTTTTCAACATTACGGAGCGCGACAACGGCCTGCCCCGGGCCATCCAGCCGAAGAGCCTCTTCGCCTCGCAGCAGTTCGCTACGGCCATCTATCAATCCGAGTTGACCTACCGTTTGCGCCAACTCGGTTACGAAATCACCGCTGGGCGGAGCGGTGCACCCGAGATCAAGGGCTACACGCAGGAATACCTCGACGCTTCCAGTCCCCGGAGCCAACAAATTCGTGAGTACCTTGAACGCACGGGCCGCTCGGGGAAAGAAGCTGCCGAGATCGCCGCGCACTCGACCCGTGACCGCAAGGAAATTCACTCACCGGGAGAGGTGATGGCGGCACACCGAAAGCTGGCTGCAGACTTCGGACACCAAGCGGACACCGTTGTTCGCGCGGCGCGTGAACGGTCTCAACACCAGGAGCGGCCAGGCAACGTTTTTGACCGCGTTCGAGAATCTCTGACCTTTGCTCGCGACAAGAACTTTGAGCGTGAGGCGGTTGTAGATGAACGTGCGTTGATCCGCGACGGGCTCCGACGTGGCATGGGTGAGATCACACATGGACAGGTTCGCTCCAATCTTGAGGCTCGTTTGGCTTCCGGGGAATTTCAAATCGTCGAGCGCCCTCAGAGCGTTCCAGGCCGCCAGTTCACCACCGCCAAAACTATCGAGGCGGAACATGAAATTATCCGCAGAGTCCGTGAGGGACAAAACGATATCGAGCCGGTTCTTCCGCGTCCGCAGGCCATCGCCCTTGCCGATCAGCACCCGCACCTCAACCCGGCACAGAAGACCGTCGTGGAGGACGTGCTGAGCTCGCCCGACCGCATTCAAGGTATCCAAGGTTTTGCCGGCTCGGGCAAGACGACCACGCTGACAGCCATCCGGAGTGCCGCGGAAAGGCAGGGCTATCACGTTGAGGGTTTCGCCCCGACCTCCCGCGCCGCACGCCAACTGAACGACGCAGGAATCGAATCGGGAACCCTGCAAGGCTTCCTCGCCCGTGCTGCAAATCCCGACCTATGCGAGCAGAGGCATTTCTACCTTGTCGATGAATCGAGCCTAGCCAGCACCAACCAGATGCGCGAGTTTCTTTCTCGGCTTGGCCCCGATGACCGCGTGCTTCTGGTCGGCGATATCCGCCAACATCAAGGTGTGGAAGCGGGCCGCCCCTTCGAGCAGCTGCAGGACGCCGGAATGCGCACAGCGATGCTGGATGACATCGTTCGGCAGAAGGACCCAGCTCTGAAATCTGCCGTCGAGTTGCTGGCGACCGGCCAAGTCTCCGCCGCGCTCGACATACTCCAACAACAAGATCGCGTGAAGGAAATCCCTAACCAGGAAGAGCGATTTCGGGCCATCGCCAAGAGCTACGTGGAATCGCCCCACAACGCGCTCATCGTTTCACCGGACAACGCTTCCCGTCGTGAACTGAACCTCGCGGTTCGCCAGGAGTTAAAGGCCAATGGAAGCCTTGCGCCAGAAGATCATACTTTCCGTGTCCTAGTTCAGCGTCAGGACATGACTGGAGCCGAACGATCCTGGGCGAACCACTACGAGATCAACGACGTAGTTCGCTACGCACGTGGCAGCAAAGCCATCGGAATCCAATCCGCCGCCTACGCAACGGTCGTCGCGATCAAACCATCCGCAAACCAGCTCACGGTCGAAAAAGCGAACGGAGAGCTTGCCACCTACGATCCCCGCCGCCTCACAGGCGTCAGCGTCTACCAAGAGATCCAACGCGAGTTTTCCGTGGGCGACCGCATCCAGTTTACTGCCCCCGACAAATCCCTCGGCGTTGCAAATCGCGACATGGCGGCGATCGCGGCGGTCCACCCCGATGGTCGCCTGTCCGTCCGCCTCGACAACAACCACCAGATCGAATTCAACCCCAACGAGCATCGTCATCTCGATCACGGCTACGCCGTTACCAGTCACAGCTCCCAGGGCCTTACCGCCGAACGCGTCCTCGTTCACGGCGATACCAGCGTCCACCCAGACTTGCTCAACTCCCGCTTCGCCTATGTTTCCATCTCACGCGCTAGCCGCGAGGCCACACTCTTCACTGACGACTTGGCGAAACTCGGGCCCCAGTTGGGAGCCGAGGTCTCGAAGACATCCGCTTTGGAAATCAATGAAGCTTCATCCATCGCCCAGGGAATTGGCATGCATCTCTAATGGAATTTTCCACCTACTCTTGCGTGATATGCGAAAGTATATCAATGGCTTGTTTTGATATAGTTAAATATATCTTTATAATCTTGCCTTCGATATGTTATACTATATCAAATATGAATAACGATATAACAAAACATATCAGGCCGCTGCGTCTGGAAGGCCTTCCCGAAGATATGCGCCGTACCTTGAAGGAGGTGCGGGAAAAGCGCGGGTGGACCCAGAGGGACTTGGCCAGCCGCCTCGGGCTAACACAGACGCACATCTCCGGCATCGAGTCCGGCAAGATCGTACCCCGCTACGACACTCTTCTTGAGCTGGTCCGCATTCTTGACCGAGATCTTCTCATGATCCCCCGCGCCCTCGTCCCCGTCGTACAGGCGCTTATACGCGATCATCTGCAGCCGGACAAGAAGGGCGAAGGCGAGGAACGCCCCCTCTACGCCGACGGCGACGAGGACAGCACGCAGGAGCCACGCGATGAAGTTTGATCCCAAGAAGCTCAACGCGCTTTCGGTGCGCCTGCATGGGAAGCAGATCGGCGTCATCAACCGCCTTGCGGGCGACCGGCAGATTTTTGCCTTCGAGCAGGACTACATCGATGACCCGCTGCGTCCGACTTTAAGCCTCTCGTTCAAGGGCCGCACCGGCGGGCTCGTTACCGCCCTGCGCCCGGTTCCGCGCCGCGTGCCGCCGTTCTTTTCGAACCTGCTTCCCGAAGGGCACTTGCGCGAGTATCTCGCAAAGCTTGCCGACGTGAATCCCGAACGCGAATTCTTCCTCCTCGCGGTCCTCGGCGCCGATCTCCCGGGAGCGCTTGTCATCGAGCCACTTGAGGGTGATGCCAAGGAGGACAATGCCCATCATGATAATGCTGATGCCGTCCATGATGATGATCGCCCGCACGACGCCGTGCTGCGGTTCTCTCTCGCCGGCGTGCAGTTGAAGTTCTCCGCCGTCATGGAAGCATCCGGCGGCCTGACAGTTCCCGCTGGCGGCATGGGTGGGTCATGGATCGTCAAGCTTCCCTCCGCCCGCTTCGCGGCCGTCCCCGAGAATGAATTCGCAATGCTGGAACTCGCGCGCCGCGCGGGCATCGTGGTGCCAGATAACCGCCTCGTCGAAGTGTCAGAGATCAAGGGACTCCCCGAAGAGGCGCGCGCGCCGGGAAGCAAGGCTCTCGCCGTGCAGCGCTTTGACCGCGTCCCCGGAGGCGATCCCGTTCACATGGAAGATTTCGCGCAAGTATTTGGCCAATTTCCTAATGACAAGTACCGCTTTCGCAGCTATGCCAACATCGCGTCCGTCCTATGGGCGGAGGCGGGTGAGGACGCCATCGTGGAATTTGTCCGCCGCCTTGTGTTCTCCGTTGTCATCGGCAACGCCGATATGCATCTCAAGAATTGGTCGCTCCTCTATCCCGACCGACGTAAGCCCGTCCTGTCGCCGGGATACGATTTTGTGGCGACGCTTCCTTATATTCCCAACGATAAGCTCGCTCTAAGCTTCGGAGGCACCCGCAGCTTGTCCGAAATCACGCCAGGCCAGATGCGGCGCTTTGCCGACACGGCTCGGATTCCCGCAAGCCCGCTGTGGAAAATTGCAGTCGAGACGGCGGAGCGCGCCGCCGCCGCGTGGAAGGGCCTCGAACAGGCGGACCTTCTGCCAAAGGATCTCCGTGCCTCCATCGACAAGCAGATTCTCGCGGTCGCCGCCACGGTCAAGTGACGCTACATCGCGTTCGGCGGGATAAGTCTCGACTTACGGCCGATCAGCCTTTCTTGCATATCAAATCCGCGCAAGTCCACGGTGTTGCAATCTCGCAGTGTGCCGCTCGTGTGCCCTGTTTCGGAGCTCAAAAAGCTGGCAAGAGGAGTCAGTCCACCGACTTAAGTAAATGACTACCGAGGTGAAACGACTCATCACAAGCATCTGACTGCTTCCTAACACGATAACGCAGTTTATCGGGTTAGAAATCAAGCAGCGATTCGGCAGAAAGCCATTACCTATTCCCGTGTTGCACAAATACGATCACTTGGTGTGCGAGCTTCAATCGGGACTGGAGCAAGATTGCCAGTTATGCCGTCTATTTCTTGTATCGCTTGTCGTCTTTGCGTAGTTGCCTGTCGGCTGTGTACAAGGCCTTCGGCACATCATAGCTCAGCATTCGCATCATGTCCGCAGTTACAAGATCATCCATAATGGGTTCCGATAGCCCCACAATCGCCGAAAGTTGGGTCAATGTGTGGGCAGTGTTTTGTCCCGGCTCCATTAGTCCGGCGTTGCTCCGTCCTGCGAGCAAGCCGTCACCATTCAAAAGGCCTAGCCTGAAGTACATGCTCTTGATCCCCGCATGTATATTGTCGTTTCCCATCTGATAGTGCGAGCGCATTTCAGCCCGGCCGGCCGCCTTTTCAAGATCCGCGAATGTCGGACGATCGTTCTTCAAGTGGAACGCCGCCCAGCCATAATCCGATTTGAAGGATTTACCATAACGGGCAATCGCCCTGTTGTAAACTTTTTCGATTTTCTGCTGTGCGCGTACCGACAGCGGTTTGTAGCCGAGGTCTTTGTAGCACGTCAAGTACTTGTCCAATTTGCGCTGGGATTCCACCGCTTGATGATCCAGATAACGCACGGCGATGTCGTTCCCATAGTGCCGAATAACGGCTGCGACAACGGATATTTCGTGGAGGGTTCTCCAGCGAGCCATTGCGCCGTCCGCAAAGCCGTTTTCAAGCAGACAGATGATCTCGTCGGTGACTTGGCAACCGCGCGTTAATAAACGGATTAGTATGGACTGAAGCTGTTTCTTCTTAGGGTCGCCCTTTTGAGAAACATTGCGCTGATGAATCCACTGGCACCACTCACGGCACATGGTTAGCAGCATGCGCAATTGCCCAAGCGCCTGTCCCCAACGTCCCTCCAGATGTCCGCGGAAACTGGATAGGTCCGCTTCTTGCAGGGCTTCTTCGTTAGGCCAGCGGGCTCTCAGCTCTTTCAGAACAATCTTTGAGATGCGTCGAGTCGCATCGGGAATGAACTTCGAAACTTGCTGTTTCTGGAATCGTTCAAATGTGCGATCTATCTCGTTTAGGTCGTCCTGGTCAAATGCGAGGTCGATGTTCCCTGACAGCTTGCGGCTTCTGTACTTAAAAGGCTTTTTAGTGCCGCTGAGAATATGCTTCGCCAATTTGCTCGACAGGTCTTTCGACCCTGTGATCCCTTGTTTCTGAAGTTTCTTGGAAATCAGGTTTTCGAGAATAAACCGAGGTATTTCCTTCAGCGTTTGGTTCAATGCCTCTTGCAGTATGTCCATGCGTCACCGGACTAAGTGAACAGATTCACGCAATGCTCATAAGCTCTGAAACCCTATTTCTCAGGTTCAGTGCTTCAGGAATTTCTCGCGCACACAGTGCGGCCAAAAGTCGCAAAAATGCGTCACGCAACGCGTTGTCCTTCTCGATGTCCTTCTGCCGAGTTTTCCAACACAGCGATAGTACTTCTGTGAACAAGCCCCCAAGGCCGTAGCGGTGCCAATCGTCATCCCGCACGGATTCCGCGACGGCCGCAAGTTGTTTGACCCCTTGCGGCAGCAAAACCTGACCCGATTCCGTCGTCAACAAATGAGCAAACCACCCTGCCACTGAACCGTACTTGAGCCATCGGCTGCCCCAGCGCTCGAACGCCGACGCCATTGATGAAATGAGTGTCTTAAATCTCTCATCACCCAGCGCTTTGATTCCGATCTCACTCAGGCCCATCAGGTGGATGGCCAGTCCTTGCGCACGAGACCAGTAATTACCCTCATTCGGCTGCCACGAAGGGAGCGTTTCCGTGTAGGCGATCATGTCCTGCCAGATCGCGCCAAAGCCGTTCAAATCCTCACTGACGAGCAGCCCATTACTGAACCAGGACTCAAGAAAATCCTCTACCCAGTATTTTCCGGCCGGACCCAGCTCGAGAATTGGCCGATAAAATAATTGCCCTGCCTCGACCGTGTTGGTGCGAGCAATGAATTCCGCTACACGCGCCATTGTCCATCGGTCGCTGTCATAGGGCGTTCCCGAAATCTCAGACCGATCATCGTTCGGCTCCGGCCGCGGCAAGCTGCGCATCTCCATATCAAACACCTCCCGAACGTAGCTTCGCAGCCTCTCTTCGTCGCCAGGTGTGGTCTCCCGCAGCATTCGATAGAGGAACCCAAATCCTTTCTGTATAACGATTGCGTCGATATCCGGCATCTCCCGGTGCATCTTCCGGTCTTCTTTGTTTTCCTTCAACCAACGTCGATGCGCTTCGCGCTGCTCCTTCTCAGCCTTCGATCTAGTTTTGCGTTCGATTCGCTCGACAAGACGGCTCCCGAGCCTTGCTGCCTTCCGGAACGAAACGACAGGACCTTTCATCTTCCCCTTCACAAACCGCTTAAACAAGGTCTCTCGATATTTGGGCAACTCACTGAGGTTTCCGTAATACCCGCCTCCGTCACGGATAGCCGCCCGCCGCAAAGCGCTCCACAGCACGACCACGTTAACTAGTTCGTCAAATCGGCCCCCCAATTGGTCCCGCAGCAAGTACGCGCGCCACATGCTAAACAGTGTCGCGTTGTAATGGCCACCAGTCACGCCACCAAAAGCCATCCGTAGAACCCACTCTTCGCTGCTCTCCGTCAACAGCGCGACGCCCGCTTCTCCCAGGAATATTTCGGCGCTGTGATCCGTGATCGAGTGCGGCGAATCATGCTCCGAGCCCACCGGTTTCAGGTCGCGCAGCGTGCCTAAACACCATGCCTCGGTTCCCGGATTCTTTCGTAGCCACTCCCTATGCTCGATCACAAGAACAGCCAGTCCGCCCGCGATCGAGCTGATCCTGTAGTGTTCGGGTAGCGCATCGTCACCGCTGTCTTTCCATTCCACCAATTTCCTGAGCTGCTCGACAAACTCCACCAAGCGATCTTCGGGAAGGCTCTTTTGTCCTTCGAGCAGTTGCCGCGCAAAGGGCGCCAGCGTTAGCGCGAGCTGCCGGAGATTGCGATCGTTTTGCGACGCCTCCACCACCGCCTGCAAATGGTCGGGCCAGCGCATAGAAATCAGAACGCCACCGTCCTCGTGAGGCGTTTTGCTGTAATTTGCCGGATCGAACCGTGCGAGAAAAAACTGCTTCTCCATCCGCGATTTCTCGCTTGGCTCCGGCAACTTCTCCCATTCGACTCTGCACGCGGCCAGGAACTCCGCAGTTCCCTTGTGCTGAAGCATGATCCCGCTCGCAACATCCCAGAGCAACCAACGTCGATGCGGCATGCGGTTCCACTCGGCCTCGAGCTTCACAATTTCCTGAGGTTGCCGCGCCAGCGAAATCATCCATGTCTCGCCTTGCTCGCTCTGGGCCAAGCTCGCTTGGCATTGGTAAACGTAGTAGTTACCAAGAAGCGGCTGTAACTGTCCGGCGAAAAGTCCGTGGTATTTCAGGCCGGCCGAAATCAGCAAACCCGCGAAGGCAGCAGATTGACTATGCTCGAGAATGAACCGCAGCCACTCCGAAACATCGTTGCCTTTTTCGATTTCGTCATAAAGCCACTTTTCTAGCGCGCCCAAAGCGCACTCGATCGTGTCTCCGTCCATCGGAAGTTGACGATGCCAGGCAAAAACGTTGCAGTCGCCGACCCAGTTCACTTTCTTTCCGTCAATCTGGAAATCGAATCCGAATTTCTCACGATCGGCGTCCGTGGGTTCGCGCCGCAGACCACCCTCAAGCCAACGCGCTGTCGCGTAGTTAACCAGTCGGACAATCGCATCCAATCCCTGCTTCGGCGCCGTTTGTAGAAACCTGAGAAAGCCCCCTTTCCAGTACATCGCCGGATAACCTTGTCGCCAGTCCGCAAGACCAAGGTCCAGACCCATCCATCGGTCGTCGCCATAAAGATCGGTAGGCGTTGGCTCTTCAATGCACACCGCGAGCAGCACCTCACGCGCAATCTCGGGACGCACCGAGATCAACCCGACAAGGGCTTGTGTGTCCAGGACCGCCGCCTGAAAACCTTCTGCGACCTCCCGCGTTGGCCCATCGGGATCCGGCGGCCGTATCGGGCCGTCACGATGTGAACTCGTCACGAACGCAGGGCTCGGTTTGGCGCGTTTCTTTTCCGGATTCTTTTTTCGCCATTCCTGCTGGAGACGGTATTGTCGTTCCTGTTCTTCGTCCCGCCGCTTGATGGCGTGTGCCGGTTCATCCTTACGGCCGCAAAGTTCGAGCGCAATCTGCGCGACTTCGTCCGGAAATTCCGGGGCACCCGAAAGCATGGCTTCATAGACGACCTTGTCCTTGTCGCCGAAATGCAAACCTTCGGCCGTGCGGTCTTGAGCCTCTTTTGCCAGTTCAATTGCAAGTGACGCGGTCTCACGTCGTCCGAACATGCCAACAGGCATCGTTCGCAGCCACAGAGCACACACTTCGGCCGCTTGCAGCAAAGCATGGTCGACGACATCTGCTGAATGGCGGTTTAATACCCGCAAAACCGGGATCCAGAAGAGCGGCTGGGGAATACGAAACCGTGCCTCGGTATATTCCGCTGTCCGGGCATCGCCGATCCCCATCAATCGCCAGTCCGGGAAGGTCGCCACGTGCAAAAGCCGATTGAGCAAGCGCTGCAGAATTTGACCGCCGCTTGCCACAATATCGGACCAAACCTGTTCAAGGAGCGATTCGGAGTTGACCGCAAAGAGCAAGCCATCGAGGAAGAGATCGGACGCCAATTTTGAATCCGCATCGTCGCCCGCTAAATCCACCGTTGCGGTTTTCCACTCACTAAGTCCATGCCCACGTTCGGCAAGCGATTGTGCGTAAAGGCGAATGGCCCTGCCCCAGCGCGGCACCTTGGCGACGCTCTTGATCATTGCGGTTGCATTAGCTCCCGCGAACTTCAAAATACGATACCGCGCCCAATCCCCGATAAGGTCATGGGAAAACTGGACAGATGGAGGGCGCACGCGTAACACACCTTCACGTCCGAGTTCCTCCACCAGCCTCAGATCGTTCGCCGGTATGGCATCGACTTGCACGGCTCCGCTCAGCTTTTCACCCTCACGCTCGCCCAACATCCTGAGCAACACGTCGCGAGCCAAGCGTTCGTTTCCTGTTCCCGTCCAGCGCTCCCAGATGTGATCGATGACGTCGGCCACGCCGACCCGATCCGATGTGCTCAGACTCTGCGCAACATCGGCGCGCAACACCCAATCGAGCACCATCAGATTGCGAAGTATTGGTTGCAATTCGGCCCGCAGCAAAAGGGGGCGTATCGCGGAGTCGGATCCCAGGGCCTCACGAATTTCCGCCAATGCTGGCTTTTCAAAATCGAACTTATGGACATCGGTAATTCCGGCCTCTACAAGAAAATCGTGAGCCGAGCTCAAAGATTGAGGCTGACAGCTCACAATTACCTTCCACCCGACGAAGCCCTCTTCCTTCACGGCACGCAACAGCTCAGCGGCTCGTTTGCGCGCTTCGCCCTCGAAGCGCTCGAAACCATCCACGACCAGAACTGCCGGATGAGTCGTAGCCATCCTGATCAATTCCGGTATGGAGCGAGTAAGACCAAGGGCATCGGCCAACTCGGCCTGGCTTGCTTTCGAAAACTGTTCGGCGGTGAGCCAGAGGGTTCTCTTGAAAGCCCCTCCGGTGCCGACCAATTGCGACAGCATCGTGGACTTGCCGCTTCCAGATTCTCCAGAAACAACGATGACATCGTGCGCTTTGATGTCCACCGAAAGTCGCGCCTTCTCATCCGAACGAACGAGGCGAGTGGTGGTTCCGATCACGTCGCGAACGCCACCGATGTTTTGAGAGGAAACAGCATCCAGCTTGCTCACGTCGGAGCGCAAATCCGGATGATCCTGAAGATCGAAATCCGGGCGCAGCACTTGGATCAGTTTCGGCAGGTCGAAGTAACCACCTGTTGCCCGGTTTTCGGATGCCAACTGAACCAGACGTGCCCACAGTTTTGCACCATCCTCAACACGGCCGCCGCGCACGATTTCGGCGCACAGACTGACGAAGTCACCCTCATTGGCATCGGAGAACTGCAACACACGGACCCTGGCCACCAAACGCGCCGTCTCGAGCGCGTCCATCTCTCCGTCTGCCGATTGCCGCAATCCATCGAAGATCGCGCGCTGTACTTTATTGGAAGACTTGCTATCTCCATGAAGGCGCGCGCTCAGGCGTTCGGGGGTAGTACTCGACGCTTGTTTCTGCAAGGTTCGCCATTCCTGGAGCGTCGGGTCGTCAATCTGCCCGACAATCAGACCAAGAATGTCCTTCGATCGATCGAAGCCGGAGCCCGAGCTGCCTTTCCATTCGTTCCACGCATCCTGAACGAACTCTTTATTAAATCCTTCCTTCGTGACCTGCCGGTTACTTTTCACCGACACAAAACAGTTCGTTACATCCAGCCCCCGCTTCAAGACGAGCATCAGGTCGTCAAGAACATGGCCGATGTCACGGGTTTCGAAATGTAATTCCGCAATGACACCGAGGTCCGGTTCGAGCGGGAACCTGCGCTTGAGCATCTGCGCCAGAAATCCCGCCGCGACCTTGTCGGCGAAACTATAGCCCCCTCCTCCCGAGGCTTTGGTTGTCGTGCTTTGCTTCGACATTGCTTTCGCCAGCATACCTTGCCGACAAGTTCTCCTCAATTCTTTCGTCCGCAGTCTGGGCGGAAACCCATCTGAACTGAGCGCCGTCCGTGGCGGCAGCTCCGGGTCACCGAGGTTGCCGCCATAGGACAGCGCTTTCTAGCTGCGACGTTTTCTCATTTTCCGGACCGGCCGGAAAACCAACGACTCCGGCTCCCTATCCATGCGCAACCACCCTCTGAACACGACGCGCCGTTGACGCTTTCCGGCGCCAATCACTCTGTATTCTTTTCCACGTTGATACACCCGTTGTCTCTTTGCCATTTGCTTTTGCTCCTTTCCGATTTGTGCGGAAAATAGAAAAGGCCTGACAGTGTCAGGCCTTTAAATTCCGAGTTTGGGCACACATATGCCCAGTCAAATTATACGAAATTTTCGTTTCAAAAAGTGTTCAGAATGCGCGAAATTGTGACAATTTGAGCGAGAAATCGCATTTCAACACGATCCGCACCTCAGTTCGTCTTGGCGTGATCAGCTCTCCTCCTCGCTTTTCTTGATCACCTTCTCAACACGCCGGTTCACCGACAATCCCCAAAGGGCCTGATCCGTTTCGCGCAGCGTCCTCTTCCATTCGTCCTGGCGCGCTTTCACCTTCGGCAAATATTCATCCACGTACGTTTCTGCAGTCCAATTCTCCGTGTTGTATTTGCTTTTTTCTTTTCCCTCTTTTTTCTTCTTCCTTCTCTTCTTTTTTTCGTGCCCGCTCGGAAGCAAGTCGAGGCTCTCCAGCACTCGTTCATCGATGATCGTGTAGGTGTCGGGATAGCAAACCGTCAAAATCGCCGTGGCGGTTGCAAGCCCGATGCCAGGAACCTCCTCCAAAGCCTTCAGCGCCGCAAGCGCCTTTTCGGGCTTCTCTGCTTCTACAATTTCCTTGTTGATTTTTTTCAGGTTCTCGTCGGACACAGTCTTATAGTTCGAATCCTTAATTCGCCCGAGTTTCCATTTCAGAATCAACAGCACATCACGCTTCCCGAGCCCGTCGCCCTTTGCAAGGCTCCTCCTCAAATCGGGAAACACTCGGGTTTCCGGGTCGTAGCAATCCAGCCACTGATCTATGTCTCTTTTGGAATCTCCCATCGCGGCCTCGCCACAAAAAACTATCAGACTCCATTGCGTCCGAGCCACTCTCGTTTAGAATTCGCCCATGGCAACCCGCAACCCGGCCATCACCGAAGATCACCTCGTCTGGTACGCCGGATACGGCTCCAATCTTCTCCGGGAACGTTTTGATTGCTATATCAAGGGAGGACAGCCGAAGGGATCGACACGGACCTATCCCGGTTGCCGCGACAAAGCGGACCCGCGTGCTGACAGCCCGGTTACCCTCCGCCATGAATTCTTCTTTGCCGATCACTCGAAAGCATGGAACGGAGCGGTCGGTTTTATCCGTCCCGTCGCATCGAACGCCGCCACTCTCGCGCGCATGTACCTCATTTCCTATGGCCAGTTTAACGACGTGGTCCGCCAGGAAAATGGAAAAACTGTTCCGGGCAACATGATCGTGCCGCCTTACGAGTACCTGTCGCGCGGCAACCACTGGGAAATCGCCGGAGTACGCCTCTACGGCCGTCTCATCAAGACCGGAGCCAAGGACGAGCATCCCATCCTCGCGTTCACTGCCACGAGCGACGATTTCGTGGTCGGTCCTCCTAGCGAAGCCTATATAAAGATGATCGTCTCCGGCCTCGAAGAAACCTATCCGTGCATGCGCAAATCTGAGATCCTCGATTACCTCAGGCGCACGGAGGGAATTCGTGACACGATCCCCGGCGATGTGCTCGGCGCATGCGTACTCGGACGTTAAAGCGTTAATGTTCGCCGGCCAAGTTTCGTCTCAACTCGCGCCCCGAAACGAGCCACGCCGACCGCACGGTATTCCAATCTGAAAGGGAAAGCTCATGTACATGTCCGATCGCCTAACAAAGTTGGCCAAGGCATATCATAACGAGGCGGGAAGATGTCTGCGTGGTAAAGCCTATCTCGCAGCGTGCGTGATGCAAGGGGCGGCACTCGAATCTTTGTTGCAGGCAATGTGTTTTCTTTATCCGGATGCCGTGAAGAAAACGGCTGTCTATCAAAAGAAACAGAAGCGCGGGTTTCAACGAAAAAGAAACAAGGCTTTGGACTTCAAGTACGTCGAGCTGATTAACATCGCCAGTGAACTTAGATGGTTTCCGCCCAAGAATGTCGTCGTGTGGGGAAAAAGGACAAACGTTGCCGGCTTCGTTCACGAACTACGAGGACTTCGTAACTATGTGCATCCGGGAGTTTGGTCACGAGAACAAAAGCCACTGAAATTCACAAAGGGCGTGTTCAACGTTGTGTTCGAGATTTTCGAGGTCGCGAACGACTGGCTTTTGCACCATGTACATAAGAGCATCCTGAAGAAAATGGAACGAGCAGAAAGACCGACCAACCAGAACAGTCCCTAATTTTCCCTTGCTACGATAGCCCCTGCCCTCGCCAACGCATCGACCGCGAGCCGCAGCACTCCCCAAGCGGGACATGGAGCGATCATTCGCAGCTTTCAGAAGTCTTCGATCGTGTCACCCGTCCCCTCTGATGTTGGGTTGCTGATTCCGGCTGGTCCGTTCGCGACGCGGCTTACGTCGTGGCGCTAATGGTTTAGGCGCATCCCGCTCGTCGAGCTAGACGCTAAGAACGGGAATGCCTGCATTGATCAGAGCTCTCTGGATGTGCGCTTGTGTACGTGTGTGGATTGATGGACTTGTGCGCCTCAACAGCCGGCAACAGGCGTGCGCGTGCTTATGTTGGCAAATTTCTGGGTTCACTCGGCGCGATATTCAGCTGGCTATGAAACAATTTGGAAAAATCGACATTCTGTAGATCTGCCTCCGTTTTCATGCCTAGGCGCTCCGCCAACTGCCTTGCCGCACCACCGGGAGCGGGAACCGCCAGAATCTGCGCGTTGGGATGAAACTCCGTAAAGAGAGTGTATTCATCGAAGATGCCTTCCATTCCGCCGATGAACACAGCGGCCACGAGGTCTTCGCGCGAGAGCATACTTTTTCGCATGTTAAGCAGGCTTTCTTCCCGATTGTCGGGAATGGCTTCGATGTACTCAACGTTTCCAAAGCGCCGGTTCTCTTCCGGAAAGGCGTCGGCAAAGAATCTGCTCTGGTAGAGGACGACGGCCTTAGCGTAGTTCACGCCAAGATCTTCACAGACTGCCCATACCATGGGTGTTATGGCCGGATGTCCACCCCAAACAAGTAACCTCCTCCCGAGGGTCGCAGTTACAAATTCGCGCACGGCCGTTTGAATGAGGAACGGATCGGCCGTCTCATAGTAGTTTCCCCTGCCGACGACGGGAACGCTCGCAGATAGAAAGACTGCTTTCATGGAACCTCCCAACCGGCGAAGGCCCAGGCCGCCTCGCTGGCTTTGACCCAACGTGCCACGTGGATGTTTTTGCCAAGCCAAGCGAGATGTTCAAGCCATTTTTCTTGAAGTCCGATATGGTCGTAGACGACTGCAACCGGCTGCCCAAGGGAGCGGTCAGCCGCCTCATTAAGGGTCACTGAGGTTGGAACGCCCACGGCCGGATAGACCACGATATTTTTACTATCGGGCAGAATAAGATGAACAGCATTGTGAGGGCCGACACCCGCTACTCTTCCGCCGATGCATTCTATGCCCTGTTTCAGGTTGCTAAAGAGATTCAGGCTGCGCACAGCATGACTCTGGCCACGTACAAATTCCAACTGCATTCCGATCCTCTCGATCGCCGCTGCTGATAACAGCCCCGTCGCAGTGTCGATCTCGGTTGCGGCCAAATCGAGTCGGCTCACTGTCGCCGTACGCGGTGACGGATTGACGTTGGGCCAGCCTACACGTAGTACCGAGATTCCTTTGGCAAGTGCGCGTCCGAATTCCGCGCTCGTCCATCGACTATCAAAATAGCCCTGAGTGTCGAGCATGATCAGAACATCGGAGTCGCACAGTCGATGCCAAAGAACCGCCTGGAAATCTTCCGCTGGAGCGATGTCATGTGTATCCAAGAAAACATCGAATAATCTGGCGGAAAGGGCATCGAATAGCTGTAACGCCGCCTGACGAGCGCTGTCACGCCGATAACTGACAAACACACGCCGCTGACGCGGCAACAGCCCCACACATTCCAGCAAGGCAGTAGCAATCCGTTCAAGTCCATGAGTGGCGCAAGTCAGGCAATTAAGAGGCCTGAGCTGCGCAGGGATTTCTGTGCTGATCATGCCCTCGGTCGACGCTACTGGAAGAATGGGAACTCCGGCCGACAAGAGAGAAGAGATGGCTGCGTCCGAAACGCTGCTTGCACCGAAAAAAACCACTGCAGCTGGAGTCCGTTGAGGCGGGACGAAGCTGGACGGACGGATGCGCCATCCTATTTCCTCCCCGAGGCGCAGGCCAAACGGGGTAATGACGCGCACAATATTCTGCTCCAACTCGGATGCCTGCACATCTGAAGCAGCTCCCATCAAAGCAAGCTCGTAAAGAACCATTGTTAACCTACCGTTTACAGCATTCTAAGCCGTGTCCCTTTTTCTTCACCCGGATTCCACACGCCGAGGACTCCTCCTTCCCCCTCGTCAATATGTCGATAAAGCTGGAGATATTCGTTGCCGTACCACGCTCCCGTTCGATCCTTGGTGGGAATTATCAGCAGATGATCCGTAGGCTTCTGACTGTCGGCATACCCAATCTCCCACGGACACCACCGTGACGCGACCGAGTTCTCGGTGGCAAGAAAGATGAAGAAGTCCATCTCTCGGATCTTACCCTGTATACGGCGGGCCGTCTCTTTGTTCGGCTTCTCGGGCATCGCTGCATCCTGCCAGTCCACGTACACTTGCCAGCCATCGTCGTGAAAAAGGGTCAGTAGTCCTGGTACGTTCTTCGCATCGTGGTGGCTGTGACAAAGAAAAGCGGAGCGCAGGCCAAGCGAGCGTGCTTCGGTGAGACTGCTTGCGGATTTCGTAAAGGCGTATCGAGACGACGCATCGCGAATTCTCTCGATTGATATGGGCATATCGTGCCTCTCAGGAAGTCGCCTTGGCCGCAGCTCTTATTTTCCCGCTTTCAGCAACGCCGTGCCGCCGCGCATTCAATAACAGAAATCAAATCGTTGATGTCCCCCCATCGAGCTATTGGAGCACCAATATCTCTCAGGAGTTGCGGCGCTCTTCCGCGGGAATCCTTCAACCGAATGCCGCATATCCCCTTGCCGAGTTCAAATGCGGTGTTCAGTTCCCACTCCACCCAATCGCGCCAGGCTGTTCCGTTTCCAATCAGGCAAACAACTACGGATGCCTTCTGAATGATTGAGCGTATTTGTTGCTTGATGTAAGAGCCCCGATCGCTGTTGATTACTTCCCGAAGGCTTCCGTCGAAGAACTCGATTTGCAGGTTTGGTGCGCGCGCCATCAATCGGAACCCTTGAACTTGTGGCAAGTCTTCCACGTGGAAACTTAAATAGATTCGGCGCTTGCATGCATGATTTCTCAGGTCGCCCCGATAGGCCTTCAGCAGCTGCGTTACAGAGTCGAATCCTCGTTTCTCGAGCAGATTGCCGACCTTCGTGTCTCCACGGGCATGGAGGTCGATACCATATCGCGCCTCAATTGTCTTGACCAGAGTGTCATCTCTTGTTGAGCGAAACATTTGGGTATTCTCCATCATCACGGAATTCGGAGGCCGACTGCTTCTATATCTTGCTGCAACCGTCGCGCCCCATCCAATGCGCGTGGGTGGCATCGGCGGATATGATCCATTTTTGTGCAGAAACAAGGAGTGTGCCCTTTAACGAAAGGTTCTTGCCTGAGGGCAGCTCGTATCCTGGGCCAATTCGAATCTCTGGTGAGTTGTTGAAGACACTCGTCCACATGTGCTGAATGGGAAACCTTGGAATAGGCTTCGAGGATGCCGGTCGCGCCATGGGCGTATTCAGCCCATGGCCAGTGCCCCTCAGCGGAATAGTAGATTTGCCCGTAGAGGAACGGGATTACGAGCTGCTCAAGAAAAGGTTGAAAACGGAAAGAGGGTTGCGTGAATTCATGTTCTTCGAGCGGGTTGCAGAGGCAAGCAGAACTGTCCTTCTGATTAAAGTGTCGGTCTGGAGTGTGGTCCACGTCTGACACGTACAGCGCTGGCAGGTGTGAAGTGGATTTGTCGGACCGTTCCTCGATGCGGATTTGAAAGCTGCCGGACAGAGCTACAGCGCCTCCCGGAGAAGATGCATCGTTGAGAATTCTGAAGCAGTTCTCCTTATGGCTGTAGCTCGCGCGAAATGCTATCGGGCCGGCGATCAGGTCGCCATCGATTACTAGATCTGGGTACTGTTCACAAAGCCACCGCGCATCAGTCTCGTTCAGCATACCGGGAGCACCATGGCGAACGAGGTGCAAACCCTGCGGAGGCAGTGGCGACGGCTTGTGCCTTCTTGACGGATTCGTTCGCACGCTTGATTTTGTCGTCTGACCCGTATTTGGCTCTTATTTCAGCGGCCTCATCCGCCCATTTACCAAGATTCTTTCTACCGTCATTCATTACCCAATCGTATGCCTTGCAGACCGAAGACAAAATGGTTCCGTTCGACAGCTTGAAATCGTCCAATGGAGTGCGTCCTGCAATGTCTGTCTTTTGATTCTGATCTTTGATGTTGTGAATCCAAATTGCCACAATTCCATTGCCGCGATTCCAGCTTTGGAGAATCTCGTACTGAACCCATTCTCGGTCTGCCGTCTCAGTACCGATGAGAACGGCAGTTACACTGGTGTTCTTGAGCTGGTCGTTAATCCAGTTCTGGATTGCGGTATCGCCTTTTTTCTTGATCGATTCCCAGTCCGCTGCATCTATGAAGCCATACTGGTCTTCTTTCGAAACGACATTGCTATTCCGGACTTGACTAGCACGCCAGACATCACGTTCATAGTGAAAGCTGAAGAAGGTTTTCCGAGCCATGATTCGCCCCTTTTGTATTTTGTTGGCTTGAACTGCTGACGGCGGCGAGATTCAGAACTGTGAGGTGGCTCTCTTTGAGGCTCTTGCGCAGTTGAGATTCAGTTGTCGCTGATACAGCTAGTCAAATAGCCGGGCCGCCCAACTCTATACTAAAGCAGCCTGGTGCCTTAATCTACAATACACCGCTCAGAATACACCTTGCTTCATTCAATGTCAACGATAGTATACTACGCCTAATGAAGGTAGGATTCACGCCGAAGCAAGTGACCCGATTGACCGGGGTTCCGTACTCCACGTTAAACCTCTGGGCCAACAAAGGTCTCGTGCGACCCAGTGTCGCCGAGGGACTTGGGTCAGGAAGCGAGCGCGTCTACAGCTTCCGTGACTTGGTAGCGTTAAAGGTTGCGTTCACCCTCAGAAGGGCCGGTGTAACAACAAGCTCCCTAGAGAAAGTCGTCCAATTTCTCCACAATACCGAGGGGATGGATCATCCATTGGCAGAGGCACGGTTGATTGTTAGTGGACGAGACGTCGTGGTTGTTAAGGGTGACCGCGAACTAATGAGCGTGTTGTCCCAACCAGGCCAGAGTTGCTTGAGTTTCGTTGTTGATCTTCCTCGAACCCTAGGAGAGCTTGCTCAAGCCGCTCGTACCACCGACGCTTTTGCAGTGGGCTTGCCGACGACAGAGGATATCATCTCCAAAAACAATCGAAAGCGTCCGGTCTCGACGGCCGGTCGTGAGCAACGGCGCGTACGGCAAGTACAACGTTAGACATTTTGAGAGTTGGTTTGCTGCCCCGAAGCGCGCGAATCACAAAGACGACCACTCTAAGGACGTCTTTGGTTGATAGGGCTCTGTCACCCTCGAACGCCATGCCACCCCGAAATTCAGCAGCTTGCACCAAGGGAATCCGGCTGACTGTCGGACACTGAGAAAGCTTCGATTGTGCTTATCTTTTCGCACTGTTGTGCGCATATGGTGTGCCTATTCCTTGCGAATTCAGCTGAGCCAATACGGACTGTCAAAATCACAGCCCACGTTCTACGCACAGCTGAGTAGTTAGGTGGCTTCGCGATTTCATCCCACTGCGTCCTCTTCCGGGTGAACGCCGCTTGGCCGCGGCTCGGACGCGCGTTTCGGACTGCGCCGGCTTCGCGCCAAACTAACCCCAACCCCGTTTGGCACTCACCGCGCTTTCACTCACGCCCTGCCACCCTCCTTCGGACTCCGTTCTGTCCCTTTCACCGTTCCGTCTTGTTTCTTCCCGCTGCCGCTCAAGTGAAGAAAGAAACAAGCCGGAAACGGCAGAAAGGGAAAAAACATGAAATTAGAAGAAGTCAACACACGCACCAAAGAGGCCGTGGATTTCCTCGTTGCAGCATTGGAGTCCGGTCACAGTGAAGTCCTCACCGCATACCTCGGAGCAATGGCGAAGTTTCACACCTACAGCTTCGGCAACATCATGCTCATCGCACGACAGAAGCCCGATGCTACCAACGTTGCCGGACTTCGGACTTGGAACTCGCTTGGCCGCTTCGTTAAACGGGGAGAAAAAGGCATTTTTATTCTCGCCCCGATGGTCGGAAGGCGAAGCACGAAAGATGCAGCTACCGAGGAGCCGAGTGAAGATGCGGCAACCGAGGGTCAGCGGATGCTGTACGGGTTCCGCGCCGTCTATGTTTTCGATGTCAGCCAAACTGAAGGCAAGGAACTCCCCACCCTGACCGAAGTAAACGGCGATGTCAGCGGATACCGCGAACGTCTGATTAAGTTCGTGGAATCGCAAAGCGTCGAGCTTAGCTTCTCCGAGCGAATTGCTCCCGCGAAGGGTCTCTCGTATGGCGGGAAGATCACTCTGCTTTCAGGGATGCAGCCAGCAGAGGAGTTTTCCACGCTCGTGCATGAGATCGCGCACGAAATGTTGCATCGTGGCGACCGCCGCACCCTAACCACCAAACAAGTCCGCGAGACCGAAGCCGAAGCCGTGGCCTTTGTGGTCTGCGAATCGGTCGGACTTCAGAACGGAACCGCATCCCAGGACTACATCCAGCTTTGGCACGGAGACGCCAATCTCCTGCGCGAGAGCTTGGAAGCCGTTCAGCAAACCGCTGCCGTGATCCTCGGGGGCATTGCCCCCGAGCCAGCGGCACTCGCCGCAGCCGCATAACGCGCCAACACCTGCACCGTTTGGGTTGTTAGGCCCGACGTGTGCGCTGAGTCCATCAACACCTAACCAAAAGCACACGAGAGGAGAAAAGATCATGCCGAGTACGCAAAATGCAGTCAACAACCACGAATATCGCAGCGTTCCCATCACCGCGCTTGCAGAGTCGGCCACCAATCCCCGCAAGCGATTTGATCCCAAGAGCCTCGAAGAACTGGCCGCCAGCTTTAAGACGCAAGGGATTCTGGCCCCCCTTCTGGTACGCGAAACGGAGGAAAGCAAGTACGAAGTGGTAGCCGGAGCACGTCGCCTAAGGGCGGCGAAACTGGCGGAACTCGAAAAACTTCCCGTCCGCGTAGTCAAGCTGACGGATGCCGAGGCCATCGAGGCCCAGTGCGTTGAGAACCTGCAACGCGAGGACATCCACCCGCTTGAGGAAGCTCTGGGTTTCAAATCACTCTTGGAACTCGGAGAGCTTGTCTACACCATCGCCACCATCGCTTCGCGTGCTGGCAAGAGCGAGGCTTACGTCTATGGTCGCATTCGACTCGCTGACCTCATACCCCCTGTGGCCGAGGCATTTCTGAAAGACGAGATCACCATTGGCCACGCTTTGCTGATAGCCAAGCTCCCGGCCTCGCAACAGCAGGAGGCATTCTCGGCTGCTTTCCGAGGCTTGTGGACAAGCGAAGGCAACAGCCAAGTCCTGATTCCAGTCCGGGAACTGGCCGCCTGGATTGAATCGAACATCTTGCTGCAACTGGTGTCAGCGCCATTTGACAAGCAGGATGAGTCCCTAGTTCCAGAAGCGGGTTCGTGCGCGAACTGTCCAAAGCGAACCGGATTCAACAAGCTACTCTTTCCCGACGTGCGTAAGGATTCATGTACGTCGCCCGACTGTTTCCGGGCCAAGATTGACGCTTGCGTGAAGAAGACTCTGGAAACCAAGCCGCAGCTAATCCAGATTTCGGCGGCGTGGAATTCCCGCGAGGGCGCTCCCTTGGGACGGAATCAGTATGTCGAGTTGGAGATCAAGAAAGCGAAGCCGAACGGCGCAAGCAAGCTCTCGCCTGTTCAGAAACCCTGTGACAAGATGACCGAGGCCGTCGTCATGGACGGCGGCAAGCGCGGACAGGTCGTCAAAGTTTGTGCCGATCCGACCTGCCGTATCCACCATCCCAACACGCCCTCTCCGCAGCAGGTCGAGCGGGAGCGGGCGGAAGAACGGAAGCGGATCGAGAAGGAAAAACTGGCGATTACGACTCGCCACCGTATCTTGGCCACGATCCTCCAACACGTTTCGGCTCCATTAAAGAAGGCCGACTTGCTAACGGTCGCCCATTACCTGATTGGCCATCTCTCCTACAGCCAAGTTCCGGATCTGGCCAAGCGGCACAAGGTAGAGGCGAAGAAGGACTCTGCGTCCGCGCAGGAGCTTTTGGCCAAGCACGTAGGCACGTATGATGAGTCCGAATTGTGCAAGCTGCTTCTGGAAGTCAGTTTGCTCGATTCTGCGTATCAGCGATCCACCGCCAGCCGCGATGACGTTCTCATGGATGCCGCCAAACGCTACCGAGTGGACACCGAAAAGCTACAGAAAGCCGTGGCCAAAGAATTCGCCGCGAAGCGAGACAAGAAAACACGAGCGAAGCCGAAGACTCGAAGTAAGACGGCAGCCTGAGCCCATCCATACTCTTGGGGAGTGCCGTTCACGGCACTCCGCCTTTTTCTTACCCACCCACGATCCCGATGAAGGCGGTTTTGGGTCAGCGAACGGCGCGTTGCTCGTGCGTCCAGAAACGCTCCCGCAGAGTTTTCTTCAGTACCTTGCCAGAACCGTTCTTGGGCAGGTCCATTTCAGAAAACTCGACACGTCTGGGAAGTTTGTAACTAGCAAGGCTTCGTCGGCAGAAAGCGATAAGATCGGCGGCGGTAAGAGTTGCGCCCGGCTTCAAAACTACGCAAGCCATTACGAGTTCGCCCCATTGCGCGTCGGGTACGCCGAAGACGGCTACTTCGCGAACGGCGGGATGTCCATAGATCACTGCTTCTACCTCTCCCGAATAAACGTTCTCACCGCCGGTAACAATCATGTCCTTTAGCCGGTCGAGGATGCAAACATATCCCGCAGTGTCCTGATGGCCGATATCGCCTGTTCGAAAGAATCCGTCGCGGAACGCTTCAGCAGTTTCATCCGGATTGTTCCAATAGCCCCGCGTGACATTAGCACCTCGTGCGACCAGTTCGCCTGCCTGTCCCGCATCGACTTCTTTCCCTGACGTATCTGTCACCTGAAGATCCACACCCGGACAGGGCCGTCCGCACGATATCAGCTTGTCTTCAGTGTGCTCCTGGTCCTGCAACCCCGTAAGAAAACCTGTTTCACTCAACCCATACACTTGAATCAACTTGACCTTCGGCAGGAGTTCCCGCGTCCGACGGACGAGTTCCGGCGCCATAGGTGAGCCGCCATAAGCCAACACTTCCAGACTGCTCAAGTCATATTTTTTCGCGTCCAGGAATTGTGTGAGCAAATTGATCATCGTCGGCACGAGCACGGTGTGAGTCACATGCTCTCGCTCCACCACCTCGCAGAAAATCTGGGCGCTAAATTTCGGGATTGTGATTTGGCTGGCACCGAATGCCGGGGCCGCGAAGATGCTAGGAAAGTCCGCAATGTGGAAGATTGGAGCGGCGTGGAGGTATATCCCGCCTTCGGTGTAGCGCATCCAGTAGTTGAAGTTGTGGACGTCAGCAACGATGTTCCCATGCGTCACCATGACGCCTTTTGGCTGACCCGTCGTGCCGCTCGTATAGATAAGCCCCAAAACGGCCTCGGGGTCGTAAAACGTTTTTCGACTTGGACAGGTCCGAATTGGAAGGGGCTCCTCGTCGGTTACCTGTTGCCAGCTCAACCGTACTCCGGGGACGGCGAGGGAGGAATGGCGCACGATCCCAAGTGGACTCGCATCTTCGAGCACTCGGTCGATCTCTTTTGTCGATAAGCGGGTGTTCAGCGGAACTGCGATCACACCCAGCATGCTAGCGGCATACATGAGCTCGATGTAATCAGGCCCATTAGGCAACAACAAAGCGAGGCGATCTCCCACGCCAAAACCATGGGTTGCGAGCGTCCCGGCGATACCTTCGACGCGAGTGTGAAGCTCCCGAAAGGTCAGGAGTCGGCCGTCACGCGCAAGTGCGGTTCGGTCGGGATAGAATCGCAAAGCCCGCCCGAGAGAGTGAGTGTAGATCATCGTCTGTTCTCATTTTCTGCCCGCCGCGTCACGCTTGTGGGAAACAGACTCAATCCGCGGCAGTGATCCCAGCGTGTGCGGCTTTTTCCCCTTTCGAGCGGGTGGTGAGCAATTCCAGCAGCATACCGTCACGCTCCCGTTCGAGTTCTGCGATCGAACGGCCATCTGTTTCCTTCAATACGCCATTGACAATGGTTTGCTTCACCTCGGGACTGAACTCGGTAATCGTGCCAAGATCTTTCCACCAAGCAGCGACAGGGCCGGACAAGTGTTCCATGAAGTGTTGAATCCCGCCTTCGCCTCCTCCGAGATGGAACAACAGATTGGGGCCCATTAGCCCCCATCGTAATCCAGGCCCCCAGCACACGGCGGCGTCGGAATCGGCGACATCCAAAACACCTTGTTCGATGAGGTACACGACTTCACGGTAGAGAGCAGCCTGTAGCCGGTTCGCAACATGGCCAACCACTTCCTTCCGCACATGGATCGGGCGTTTGCCGATCGAGGTGTAGAAGGACATCGCCCGCTCAACGGTTTCCGCGGATGTTTTCGCGCCTGCGACGACCTCGACCAGAGGAACCATATGAGGAGGATTAAACGGGTGGCCAATCACACACCGCTCCGGGTACTTGCAAGCCGATTGCATCACGCTCATGGTCAGACCGGATGAACTCGAAGCGATGAGGCAATCCTTCGGCGTGGCGGCATCCATGTCTGCAAATAGCTTGACCTTGAAGTCCCTGCGTTCGGGTCCATTTTCCTGAACCAGATCCGCACCGCCAACCGCTTCCTTCATATCGACGGTAAACCGTAAATGGTCGCGTGAGCCGTTGGGAGAAATTCCAAGCGCCGTCAAGTCCTTCCAAGCCGCGTCGATGTACCGCCGCAGATTGGCTTCGGCGTTTGGCGCCGGATCGGTGGCGACAACGTTGAGGCCACGCGCCAGGTATAGAGCAGCCCAACTCGCCCCAATCGAAGAGGCTGCTTCCTCCGCGCACGCCAACTAGCGGTCGGTAAATGTTTACGTTGCAAGTGAAGTGTGCGTCCCCCGCGCGAAGCAAGAGCGATTTGACGCGGAGGCGCGCAAGATTGAA
>Ga0181531_10000560_pt1 | contig 24715 bp, 43 predicted proteins | sample PEATcosm2014_Bin_38_FD_119743 | JGI IMG/M metagenome (GOLD analysis project Ga0181531, IMG submission 119743) | Peatland microbial communities from MTU Mesocosm Facility, Houghton, MI, USA - PEATcosm2014_Bin11_10_metaG | ecosystem: Environmental > Terrestrial > Soil > Wetlands > Peat | place...
AAACATGATATTGAGAACTTACAATATCTGTCTCCATTGGAGAATCAAAGGCGGTCGAAAAACAAAATCACCACAAACGATAAGATAGCATTGATCCGCAATCGCTTCATTCGAAAATTATGATATCAGACGATAAGGAATTTCTTTACTCTTTTTCCTTCATCGCAATTCTATATTCTCTTTTCCAGGATTCCAAAAGGTTTTCGAACATTTCAACTGGGATATCTAATAATTTATTCACAGCAAGAATGTATTGTCCGCATGCTTCCTGCATTACATTTAAATCCAAATTGTTAATTTTTCGCATATCATCAATGAGATGGACTGCTTTCATGATTGTTTTTTTTAACTCTTCAAAATCTTCTATATGCATTATTCGCATTCTTTTAAGGTTTCAAGTTTATTGTTCATAGCGTCTCATTTGAATGTGGATCGTCTATTTTCATCACATCAACCCCAGTATAAAATTTAACATTCCCAAGAAATCCCTTAGCTAAATTTAACGCTGCCCTCTGAATTTCCATTGGATCTTCTGAAATGTACATTTTGACCATCAATGCTAGAATATGATTCATAGCTGAAAGAGTCAGGTTGCAATTTGTTTTCTCTGTAATCGGAGCTATCGCTTCCATCATTTTCAAGATCAGAGCTTTCAATTCCTCAATCACATGATCCGGAATGTCTTCAGTTTTGTAGAGGTTCATTAGCTTCATTCGTACCATTAAGCAGAACTCCTTTGTATTCTAACATTTGGTCTACCATTCTTTCTGTTTCTCCCATAACGAACTGGATGTCTTTATAAGAGCGTTCTAAGATTTTGGAAGAAAGTTTGGGTAAATTAGGAATTTTTTCATGAAGTAATCTTTGTGCTTCTTTCATACTGTTTTCCATTCCTGGTGCTATATCCATAGAATGAGAACAGTCAAATCCAATAACAGCTCTGTCATCTATCGTTCTTTCTCCAAAGGTTATACCACCATGAACATCAATGGGAAGTTCAAAACATCCTTTCATGTTTGAAAACTTATTTCCGAAGCATTCATGTGTTTCCATGGGTTGATCAAAGGGATGACCTTTAGGAACGAAACAATATCCATTTAGAGCGCCGAAATCGTTCCTTTTAACAAAGCATTGAATTCCTTTGTATTTCCACTCGACTCCATCAGGCTCTTCAATCCAAGGCCCCTCCCCCCATTTTTCAATCTTTTTAGATTTTTCAGCATAATGCTCTTTAACTTCGGATCTTTCATTCATTTTGTTTCCCTCCCAAAAATGTAAACTAAAACGATTGCAACGCAGATACTCGTTATGGAATAAAACACACAAGTTGGCCAATCAATGATCATTTGTCTCCTTCTTGGGTTTCTCTGTTTCTTTATTTAGAGCAACAATCACTTCATCGATCTTTTCTTTCCCTTCGAATTCGTTCAGGATAGCGTATAATTCGCCTATTTCTTTGATGGTGTAGTATTTCTTCACAGCTTATCCTTAATTTCCTCGCAAATCGTCTGAATTGTCCTAAGCCTGCACCAATGGTCGAATAGGAATATGAATGTGATGGCGAAAAGAGTAACGAGGATGGCAAATCTGGTGGGGAAGGTCATTATTCCGCTTCGATCTTGGGTGTAGGGGGGATGTAATTCCATTCGTCTATCATTCTGGCGACTCCGGTAATGGCATCCAATGTGTCGCAGTTAAAATCTCATATAGATATTTATCATGTTCGAATATACTAACTTCATTTACGAAAGCCCAGACACCCATCTGAGGACTTTTGATATAAGCGACTTTATCAAATTCAATTGGTCTTTCCTGAATAATAATCCATTCAGCTTTGCTCATTTTGCTTTCTCCCATGTATCATCTAGAATTTTAACTATATCGTCTTCTAGCTTTTTTCTCCTTTTTTCCGGATAAGCATCCAATTCTTCTTGGCTATTAAATTTCATGTCCGCTGCTTCTAATGCCATCATAGACCCATGAGCAGCGGATATCATCATTAGAGCTTTGAGATGCAAATAAGCGAATGATCTTTTTTCTTCTGATTGACTAGACATTTATTTTAATAAATCCCCTTGTTCTGCCTTAACATCGACTGCCTTCTTCTCTCCGGCAATTTTTTCGTCTACCCATTTTAGATAAGACTTAGAAAATCTGTCACTATGTTTTAATGCCTGAGTAATAGCGTCTTCGATCGGTTTCTTGCTGGTTTCGCAGATATGCTTGAGGAAGTCATTGAGGTCGTAGTCCATGTTCTCTATGGGTTTAAAGGCATCTTTGAATTCTGGAGTGTTGTCTACAGTAGTCTCTTGAGAAATTATCGCTCCATTCGCTTCATTCAAAGCTTGAGCCATCTCATCTACCGTGTAGATATTGCCAAGATCGGCAGGGAAAGCCTTTCTTAATGCTAAAGCTTCCGCGCACTTTGCAAGTTGATTATGTTCGGACTGTTTCCAAAACTTTGTCGGTTCTTGCTTTCCCGTATCTTTATCTTTAAAAGTTTGAACATATTCGTTGTAAAAAGCGGTTGCTCCAACTTCATGCCAAGTACCATCGGATGTTAATTTTTTAACATAAGATGTAGCAGAAAGAAGCATTCCGTCCTTATCGTAATTAAATGTTGGCTCTCTTCCAGGGGCATATTTCCCTGTTCTGTCTGCCAATAATCTATAACCATCGATTGAAACCTGGAACGTGAACACCGTTTTCTTTAACTTATAATCCTCTCTCGGTATCGCATGGATCTGCTTCATCTCAGGACTTAAGCCTGTTCTTTTGCAAATTTCTTCGAATAGAACAAGCTCATCATCGGAAGCGCCCTTCATAAAGGTTCTCTTCCAAAGCTCGATTCTCTCTCTCCATTCGTCTTCTGAAGCCTTTGTCTTAGGTGCCATTAAATATTTAGACATTCTTCCATCCTTCCTTTTCGTGTATAATCATCTTCTATAAAATATTTCTGATCGACAAGCTTTTTCCTCTGCTTTTCTAATTCCACGATAAGATCGTCAATCTCATCAATCTTGCTCCAGATCGCCTCTAATTCGATCTCATCTTTACTCAGTCTATAGTTAGGAGTAGCCATTATTTCCTCCTAACAACAAACTTCTTATCCTTGACAATCTTGATCCCAGGAATATCTTGTATCCCCAAGTCAATATGCTTTTGAACTGCTTTTTCGTCGATGATCCAATATTGATCCGGGATCAACTTCGCATCCACAACTTCAAACGTTAGCACATCTTTGTAGAATGTCGTCGCCTTAGAGCTTTGAATATTCCTAGATTCATTAGGAATGACGATATCGACACCCAATTGCCTGGAAAGCTCCTTAACCGATTCCTCAGCAGCCTTCGTTTTCTCTGCCTCTTTAGCGTGATATGTCGCTATTTTGACAGTTATGGAGTGTTCTGCTTGAGAAAGGATCTCTTGAAGTCCCTTGGCTGAGTCATTGATCATTTGTACAATTCTGCGAGAAGGTTCAATCGCTTTCTTCCTTAGCACCTCAATTGTTTTATCTAACGTACGAATATCCGCAGTGATATCGAGGGCCGATGTACAGCCTTGCGCATCTTCTACCGTTACATTCTTGGCCATTAAAGAGAGCTTGCTAATTTCCGGCAAGAACTTCTCTATTTCCGCAATCGCCGGGAAGCGATCATCGGGCAGCACTTCTAGATTATCTTTTAATAAATCCAAGAAATCTGTATCGTGTTGTGTATCATTCATTGGCTAACTCCATTGTTTGACTTTTCTGGTATATAAAAATCCTGGCCCAACACTCGTAATGTTGGGCTTTTTTTATCCTCGTTTGTATTGCTCTCCAAGATATCTTAAAAAAATATCTAATTCTTCTGCTGACATGTTTCCGTTTCGAGACATAGATAAAATTAATTCAGACATAGCCAGTATAGCTTCATCTGGACGGACATGATTAAACTCGAAGAATTCTATCAAAAGGTGTTGAATCTTCGGTGAGATATTTCTCATTTTTTCAATGTAATTTTCAGGAAGCTTCATTGTTTTTCCTTTAGTTTTTGTTGTTCAAATAAACGTATGCATTGTACCACGAAATAGCAGACGCCATTAGGGTGTCAGTTATAGTATATTTGTGAACTTTTGGGAACCCTCCATCAGGGTCAAGTTGCACGAAAAGGGTTGTTTTTTCAACCGGAATCTTGTTAACCGTCGCCAGAAGATGATACAAAGCTCCCTGGAGAGGCCATTTAACAGGGTCGGCAGAAACGGTGCACTTGAAGTCGGTTACATATAACATACCATCAAGCTCGATGACCATATCAATACATCCGGTTAGCTTCATAGCTTCGTGGTAAAGTCTTTTCTCGTTGAAGGACGGAATAAATTTAAGATCCTTCTCCCACTTAAAGTAGGACGCTAAATAGCCATCTTCCTTGGCGCTTACAGGAATAAACTCATCTCGGCAATGAGCTGCTATGGCTGCGTGGACAGAGGTTCCTAGATCAGCCTTCCGTTGAAGGACTCCTTGGTCTATAGCCTGCATAGGATAGTGCCACTTGCCATCAGCGTCCTTTGTGGGGATCATGGATAGGATTGAGCTTACGCGTATCCATTTGGGGTCTAGTTCAGTCATTCAAACCTCACGATTTCAATAGTAACTAAAACACCACGAATAGCAAAGGCAAGCCCTAGCCATTGAATCCAATTCAGATCAAAAATAAAGGCAATCCCAAGGGCAAAGAGTGCAACCTCAAAAATCATCCAAATGGCTTTCATGTCCATATTTCTTCCTTTTCCCCTTGACTATAACACCAAGAGGAAAATATAATCAAGAGCAAAAGGAAAAAAATAAAACATATGGGAATCAAAGACTGGCTTAAGAAAAACAAAATGCGTCCCTATACGCTTTCTAAAATCGCGGGAGTAGCTCCCTCTACTATATGGAATCTTTTAAGAAGTAGGCCAGCCAGAGCCGAAACCGTAAAAAAACTCGTCGAGTCTACTAAAAACTTCAAGATACCTATCACACATGATTCGTTTCCAAAGGTTTATAATCCTGGGACATTTGAAACCATTTCAGGGCCTGAACTTTTCAAAAGATTAATGGACAAGAAGCTTAAGAAATAAAAAAGGAGCGGTTTTCGCCGCTCCCAAAGGAATTCTAACAAAAAAGGTTGTTGCATGTACAATCCTCAGGATATTTTGAGACGGAATTTGTGACAAGAGAAATATTTAAGTGGATTTTTAGGGTTTTGTGCCGGTAGGATAAACTCTAGAAAGGAAATTTGGAGCCTGTATGAGATTCAAAGATTGGGTCAAAAAGAGCGGGTTGAGCCTGCGCTCGCTTGCAAAATCATTGGGAATTACTCATTCTATGATAAGGCATCTTATGAATGAAAAGCCTCCAATGATAATTACAATAAAAAAGCTTATTGAACTCTCAAAAAATATGTCACATCCCCTTAATTATGAGATGTTCCCTAAGGCTTTTCTTCGGGGTTATTCTAGGGTTGTCTCGGGCAAAGAACTAATGGAGCTTCTCAGGAAACCTGAAAAATGAAGAAAAAATTTCTGGCTTTTTAGTAAAGAGGCTGGTTAGGATAAACTCTATAAAGCACGAAGGCCCCGACAAGCGGAGCCCCCTAAAACAAGATATTGAAAAGTGATATTCTCAGTATCTTAATTAGGGTCTTTATTTTCAAGCAACGAAAATAAAAACTTGTCGAGTTTCTTCCCAAACCATCAGGAGAAGATTTTATGTTTCAAATACCTGCACCAAATTATACCCAAACCCCTAACGCACTCTTTGATGAATGGCTTCCCAAGCTCGGCATGGCGGAATTAAAAGTTTTAATGGTCATCATGCGAAAGACCTTTGGATGGCATAAAGTCCGAGATCAGATAAGCCTTTCTCAACTTGAAGAAATAACAGGTCTAGAACGTCGCCATGTTTTGAAGGGCGTTAAGGGTCTTGTCGAAAAGAATCTAATAACTAAAGTCGTCGAAGGAAAAAACGGGGCGCAAAAGACTTATTATGAGCTAGTTATCACAGATGATTCAAATAATTCTTACCAGTGTCCTAATGACACCCCCACCAGTGTCCTAAAGACACCCACAAAAGAAACTCCTACAAAACAAATAAATACAAACGTTAACGTTCCTAAGAGGACGGAGAGGAACGTTTGCATAAATGAATCCCTAAAGAAAATAGGAGGGCTTGATGATAAAGCCAAAGAATATGCTTCACTCTTTGCCACCGAACATGAAATTCAGGATACATTGGAAGCTTGCAGATATCAGGAAAAGAAAAGAAAGATACCCAATCCATCAGCATATTTTCTGGGGACTCTGAAAAACAAAATGAAGGGAAGGAGATCCGCATGAAAGACTTCGAAAAAGGAACATGGTATTACATTTTCAAAGATGGCGTCAAAGAACACTATTACAATCACCCCAAAGCTCCAAAAATAACAATCGATGAGATGGGTTTTTCACACCAAAGACATATTCCAGCACCAGGTGTTTACACTCGTAGACGTTGCGCCTGTGGTATTCAGCATGCATGGAATGCGGAAGGGGAGCAAACATTCAAGATTTATCAAATGCACATAGCAACAAATGATTTTGGAGAAAAAATGTATATGAATACAAAGAAATGCAAAAAATGTGATGAAATTCTTATGTTAGAATTGGAGGAATGAGATGGAATTTAAAAACCACGAAGATCAACAAGCATTTGAACTTTGGGCTTTTGGAGAGACTGGAGTTAGATATGGCGAACCCTTACTTCACACATGGAATTCACGGCACGGAAATAAGCTTTGGGTCATTCCATCAGAGAAAATAAGCGATTCCATGAAAAAGATGTATGAGCTATATGTCAATTCTACCAAAGGATCAACCGCATGACCCTCCATCAAGCCAAGATTAAACTAGTCAAATGGTGTAAAGCCGTAGTTTTGAGAAAGTCAGTCTGTCCGTTCTGTAAGGAAATCTTTAATCAGAGAAGTCATCCTAGAGTTAAGAGGAAACGGTAATGGATCGGAAAATGAGAAAGCAGGTGGGCAAACCTCTCAAGAAAGCCGAGAAGCTCGTCCATAAAGCAGAACGAGCCAACGCAAAACTTGCAGACTACGACGAAAAGGTCAGAGATCCTCTAATTGCCAAAGCCAAGAAAATGAAGAGACATTGTAAATAATCTCTTTAAATGTTATGGGTTAATTTTAGGGACTACCCCTCAACCCGGAGGTTGATTATGGTTTCTAAAATAATCTCATTACTAATAACACTACAACTAACTACTTTAGTTGCACACGATAATTTTAACCAAATTAGCGCAAATGTTGGATCTAATGGCGTAGATTCATCTCATTTGAGATTTAACCATCAATCATATTTTTATATCCCTAACGGTGACGCTTTCATATTGGATCTGGCGCATTCACTATGCCGAAATCATATCCAAAACGAAGCTGGACTATCATATCGTACATTCGCAGGAAAGGTAGGATTAGGGGCTAATATCTATTATATGAACATGAACCATCCCGGAGCCTTCCTGCATCAATTAAGCCCTGGAATTGAGGCTATGTACAAGGATTTGCACGTAGCATATAATCTGTATCTGCCAACTTCTCAGAATAAAAAGGCCAGAAATGGGATGATCTATCATAATCCGGTTTCGGAATTCGGCCTTAGATATATGATCAGGAAGGATATAGGCATTGCATTGCTTCCATTCATTGATCATAAAGATAAAAGTTGGGGGCTTAATTCAAGATTAAATTATACACTTAATGATCGGTTTGAGTTTGGTATAGCCCCTTATTTCAAAAAAGAGGGAAAGGGATGTCTTTTCTCTTTCGGCATCAACTTTGGTGAATCTAAAGGCATGAAACAAGCGCTTAGGTCAAATTCCTTTAAGTATTCACTCAAACATTTTCAACCAAAAATTGCGAAAATATACGTTCAGATGCCGATCATTCCGATTGTTGTTCCTGATATAGAATATCCTGAGCTAAAGCTGATCGAAGAAGATGAGATCCTGCCTGAAAATGTTGAGCAAGAGGAATTAGAGGTAATTGCTCCGATCGAGAATCATTCCGTTCTATATCACGAAATGATTGAGGAGATCAAAGAGCCTGAAAAAAAGCCTGAAACGTGGTTTAACTTCTTTCCATTCAGGGATATAAAAAGATCAGAGGTTAATCTTTCGGCTATGAGAAAGGATGATTTCTTTTTAGTAGCACCTTGGGGAAAGATATTAAATCCAAACGTACATATGCCCGGAGATTTGCCGGGCATGTTAGTCTAAAACGTTTGACAATAATTTCTATTATAATCATGAAAGGCTTTCGCGAGGTATCATGATAATTCACGGCGATTGCTTAGATGAGATGAGAAAGATGGCAGATAACTCCATTTCTGGGATTGAATTCATACATAGAGGGTGTTACAATACATCTCCTAAAAAGAGGAGATTTATTAATGAAAATACCCGAACTTCAATTAGGCAAAGCTGGGGAGTATTTGGTTTGCGCCGATCTGATTTTAAAAGGATATATTGCCTTCCCTTCCGAACAGGGATTGTCTTATGACGTTGTTGTCGATGATAAAAACACTCTTATTCGGATTCAGGTCAAAACAACACAGACATACCGAGCTGTTGGCCAGAGAAAGAATTATTGTCCTTCCTATTTATTCAATGCGAGAAGATGCGGCAAAGGTGGTCGACAATCTTATGAAAACACAGATATCGACATCATGGCTTTTGTTTGTTTGGAAGATAATATTATTGGATATCTCCCAGTTCATGAAGTTCGTCAAACATTGCATTTTAGGGTTAAGAAATACCAATACAAAACAAAGAATTTGTGTGGCAGATATTTGGAAGATTTATCAATTGAGAGGGCAATAAATGGACTGCAAAATAATCCAAGGGGATTGTCTGGAGGTAATGCGCTCTTATCCTGACAATTATTTTTCTTGTGTTTGCACAGATCCCCCCTATGGGTTATTATTTATGGGAAAAGGATGGGATCATGAAGTGCCAGGAGTCGAATATTGGAAAGAGTGCTTCCGTTGTATCAAACCAGGAGGCCATATCCTTGCCATGGGCGGATCTAGAACTTTTCACAGACTCGCTTTTGCAATGGAAGAATCAGGGTTTGAGCTTCGAGATACAATTATGTGGATCTACGGATCAGGATTCCCTAAGAGTCATAATCACTTCGGTATCAGCGGCTTCGGTACAGCCTTAAAACCCGCGTATGAACCCATCATAATGGCAATGAGACCATGCGATGGGACATTCAAGCAGAATTATGAGAAATGGGGTCAGGCTGGGATTAATATTGATGGGTGTAGGATTGAAGGTCAGAAACCCCCATGCAATAATACGTCTTTTGTTTCTTGGAGAAATTTAGAAAATCGAAATGACATTCAACCGGCAAAACAAACTTATGACCAGTCAAAAGGCCGCTGGCCCACAAACATCATATTCGATGAGGAAGCAGCTAAGATGCTCGATGAGCAGAGTGGGGAGCTATCGGGGCCTAAAAAAGAAAGAATAGGAAGAAAAGGCGGCAAGGGCTTTGGCTTTTTCGATGATGAAAAAACAGCGAATATGAATTCCAGATGGCCTGGTGATTCAGGTGGGGGTGCATCCCGCTTCTTCTACTGCGCAAAGACATCATCGAGGGAAAGGAATGAGGGATTGGAGGGGATGCCTGATGTTCCTGGGGGTTCAAATGCCAAAGGATATACGCTCGATGTAGCCAATGGAAATGATAGAAACAAGCCGACCAAAAATTATCACCCCACAGTCAAACCCCTAAAACTCATGCGCTACTTAATCACCCTCATCATGCCACCAAAAGATGGCATATTACTCGATCCATTCGCTGGTTCTGGCTCAACGATTATCGCCGCGCATCAGCTAGGCGTCAAAGCCATTGGCATCGAGAAACAAGCCGAATATGTAGAGATTGCAAATAAACGGCTGGAATACTACATGAACACTAAAGAAGATAAAGACTTAGATCTATTTGATACAGCGGTTTAGAAATACATGCCAAGCGCACCTAAAACTATTAAAAGACCCAAGCATAGGCCATTGTTAGATATTGATTGGAATGTCGTTGATGATTTCCTTGAAACTGGATGTCCGACAACCAAAATTGCCGACGCAATAGGCGTATCTCCCGACACCCTTTATCGCCGTTGTGAAGAAGAAAAGGGTATGACTTATACGGCATATTCACAACAAAAAAGAACTAAGGGTGAAGCTTTATTATTTAAAGCGCAATTTGATAAAGCAATTGGTAGAGCAGACATTGGGGATAGTTCTCTTTTAATTCACCTTGGTAAAACTAGACTAGAACAGCGAGAAGCCGCCATCGTCACAGCAACCCCAGAACAAGAGAAGAACTATCGCACTGTCATCGAACAGCTTGCGGAATTACAGGCAAATAGGCAAAATCAATCCTCAGAAAAGAAAAATGAGGAGAATGCGAATGAACTCTGACATGTTTTTCACCTACTGCATGATCGCTATTTGTGCCATAGATAGTCTAATTGTGATTTGTATATGGCTAATTTCACGTCGACTGAACTCAATTCAGAAGCAAAACGGCTACATCATGGACGAGTTAAATAACATGAGGAACGATGTTGAGTATAAAGCATCCGAAATCGGGTCTCGTTTTGAAGATATAAAAGAGCGACTTATATTTCTTGAATCATCAGCTCTCTACACCATGCCTATTGAGCCAGCACAACTCAATCCCCGAAGTGCTGCGGCCAGAGAGGTGTGGAAGCAAAGGAAGATGAAGAAGTTGGAGAAAAAGGAGTGAGTAAAACTTGCATAAACCATCCGAATATTCCGGTATATGTATATGACAAGCTGTGTGAATCTATTTGGTGTGAGCTATGCTTTGATATAATCAACAAATCATATCAGGACGCGTATAAAATTTGGAGCGAACACTTTGAGGAGAAGAAGAAGGTCGAACAAAACCCACTCCCTCAAAACTGCACGTTCTGCAATAATCCCGAATCGTTTCTTTCCGTAAATACGTGTTGCACTGGATGTAGCAAACTTCCCGTGAGCAATACAAAGGAGGAAAAAGGATGAGAATGGATGAAGAAAAAGTCCTAAAAGCAATGGCAAATTATTGTTTGATGGAATGTATGCGAAACGAAGTGATTTATGGTATATTTTGTTTGGATAAAGACATTCCTGAAGATGTTAAAGGGTCTGCGATTCAGCTTGTGAATCCGGAGAAGAAGGATGGATAACATAGATATCATTTCCAATGTAGGAAAATCCTCCTTTAAAAGGCGTTCCCCACAGAAGATTTAAGTTTTTCATTCTTTCTTCAGGTGTTTCACCGAGATCTTTGTAAGCTGGACTACATAACTTACAGCACATTTTCCCTTCAAAAACAGTATCACAATAAAATCCATTTCCACACGGACATTTTTCTGGAACATTCGAAGTTGTTCGGTTTTCTTGCATTTAAATTAATCCTTTTATATATCCAAATTTATCGTTCGCCATCGTAAATGGCATCTCGCCGGCCGCGTTAAAGCCATTATATCGCTGAACTGCGTTACGTTCAACCGATGTATCTGAAAACGGACTGTAGTACGTCATCGTCCACGGATCAATACGTCAATAACATTCAATCCATAAGGATTAGAAATGTCTATTACGACAACTGGCAATTTAGGCCCATTGATCTTGCAAAGCTTAGCTCCTGCAATGCTCTATGTTCCTACGCCAACAATGAACTATATTACTATTTGCGACAAAGTTTCGATGCCCTCCAATGGTGGGACGACTTGCCGCTTTATGAGGCCAAGAGCCTTACAACCGCCAACTATCCAGTTGGGAAATTCTGGGATTGACCCCCCAGCACAAGTGCCACAAAGAGACATCATTGATGCTCAAATGGCGTTTTTCGGTCGATTGCAAAATGCTGATAGTGAGTTACTTGCAGCATAACCTGTGCCGAAATAGTTGATGGTTTGCGACAGGATGTATCATCAACGAGCAAGTGATCCTAAAATAAAAATTTGACTTGTGGGATCACTGTTTTAATGTTGTAGGTTAGGATGATGAAGATTAGGACGAATATGAAGAGATTTAAGCTCCAAATAGCAACGATGACGAATAGCAATGTCTGCCTCGGGTACTTTTTGTATACCTTGTTTACCTTGTTTCGCTTGATTTCTATACGTGCCTCGAATCTCATACATTATTTCAAATTCTCTTCGTTTAATGATGGAATATGGAATCAAAAGAGTGCAGAACTCTCTGATTCTATAGATAGGACAATACCATCTCCAAATGGGCCTTCGAATAACACCAGACTTTTTGTCGGTGGGAATGGATCGGATAATTCCGTCTATTCTTTCTTGAAGCCATGTAAGGAGTTTCATCTCGGTGTTTGTAACCGCGATGTATGTCTGATAGATTGGGCTTTTGCAATCTTTGGCTCTTGTAATGGGCCTAGATATATGAATAGACCCTTCTCCATCCATAATTCCTGCGAGGTATCCAATCTCTTGCTCAGAGAGGGTTCTTCCGTAAAAATCAGTCATGATTTACCTATACTGCATTATTGTGGAGCACTGTAACATATGCTACATATTACTGCAACCATTAAAGCTATAAATTCCGCTATATGCTGGAAACTCCTAAAGCTATCAGTACCAAAGTGTGAAAATCTGATAGATGAACAATGGACAATCAGCAGGGAAGGCCCAACTGGGAACCCTCAGAGACTACACGCGGAACACGAAAGTGAAGATATAGTCCGATCTTATGTGAGAGCATAAGAGATTAGCAGAAATGCCTAATCCCCTCGCAAGAGGAGTAACAATAATGTCAAGATCAAGAGGGTGTTTTAGCTTGGGTAAGCGAACGCTTAGCCGTAGCTATGCGTCAGGCTGAGGACTTGATTTTAAGAGATTATATTATAAGCGCAGCTAGCGAAATCAATGCCGGCGGCGGAACTAATGGTGACAATCCAACCAATCTCGGTGTATCCGACTTTAGCTTGGTTGCCACTACTTTAGATACCAATAATGCGTATAAATTTACGTCTGGTATCGAAGGAATGGATCGCTTTGGTACAGGCCCAGTCCGTTCAGCATACTTTATGCTGTCGTCTACTGAGCTGCAAACCGATATGGATGGCTTAACTGGTTCAGGATTTTTGTCCCAGTGGAATTATCCTACTAACAGCTCTGCGCTTCCAAGTGAATTTGGATCGGTATTTAACATCCGAATTCTGACCTCATCTGAGGCTCCAGTAGCTCGCGGTGCGTCTGCTAATAATAACGATGTTTACTATAACACAGTTACAGGAAAGCAGGGCGTTACGCATATAAATCAAGATGGCTTCTCAATGAATCTGATTTATAGAGATCCTTACTATTCTGGGATGTTAGCCCAGAATGCGACCTTGGCCGTTAAATTCGCCCAAGCGCAGGCTCTCACCCAAGACACTGCCGTGCGCAATCTCCTTTGCACACGCTTAAGCAATCTGGGGGTGTAATATGACTGAATACTCAAGATCAGCAAAAGGTAGCTTTACACAAGCAGCGACTGGTAATAACGTGGTGATTTATCTCCCGTTCCAACCAACTCGTGTTGATTTAGTAAACTACACAGCATTTGCAAACTTTGCCGCCTCTGATATTCCTGAAGCTCATTGGGATGTCATTATGGGACAAGGCACTGCCGCTTGTACCTATGTAGGTTCAGGCCCTGTCTATTCAACTGCTGTTGTTACCGCTAACGGTATCAGCACATTTGGTGCAGGTCTTAGCCTCCAATTTGGTGCTAAACAACAGATTGCAAGCATTGCGAAAGCAAGCCCAACTGTTGTGACTACAGCATCAGCTCACGGATATAACGTGGGTGATGTTGTGATGATGGAAGGCCTTTATCAGTCTTCAACGACTGGTATGCCTCAAATGTCAGGAATGCTTTTCCAAATTACTGCTGTTGGTAGCACAACTACTTTCACAGTGACTTGGAACTCAAACCAATCAAATTATACCGCTTTATCTGGTTCTCCAACTGGCGCATATGTAATGAAGGTTTTATACCCTTTCTTATATCTGCCAGGACAGAACTTTATTGAAGCGATTAACACAACGACAGGTTTGATTACTACCACAACTAACCACAATTATGTCGTCGGACAGCAAGTGGCGTTTAGAATCCCAACTCAATGGGGTACTACTCAGCTAAACTCTCTGCCTGATACATTAATTCCTGGTCAGCCAATTTACTATTATGTGTCTGCGGTGAACTCAAATACCACATTCACAATTGCAGGGTTCCCAACTGGAGCAACTGCATATACATCAAACATTGCAGTTTCTGCGGTTCCAGGCTTAACACCTCCGCAAGTTGTTGCAGTTGGCGATGTAAATAGTGGTGGTTTCCCATATACTGGCGGAGCGCTCTATCCAAGTCCAACTTTCCCAACATTCTCTGGTGGAGTGATGACGATGAATGGCCCTGGCATTGCAGGTGCATTTGTCAACAACACACGTCAAGGATTTGTGATTGGATCTGGTAATGCTTCGTATCAAGGCACACCAGATACATCATCTCATTTGTCTGGAGAGACAAGTGACGTGATATACTGGCAAGCTTTTATTGATGATTTGAGCTCTCCCTAGACCTTAATTAGTCAATATGTTAGATTACCCTCCTATTAATTTAGGAGGGTTTTTTTATGCCAAGATGGCCAGGTCGATCTTTGCAAATGAGGAAAATTTGTACTATTTGTAAAACAGAAAAAGATAGAAGTGAATTTCCTTCTCAACGAGGAAATTATGTAAAAGAAAAATGCAAGCCTTGTCATACTGCTTTCAATAGAGAAAGGCGAATTAAATGGAGAAAAGAAAATCCAAAAAAATATCAAGAGCATTTAGATAAAAAGTTTATAGAATATCGTCTAAAAAGAGGACTTGATCCAAAAAGGCAAAGAAAGCCCCATCGAAAGTTTCAAGGGAGTATAAATAATGGTGGCTATAAAGAATTTAGAGGCCAACGTTTTATGTCCCATCCGTGTTGTGACAAAAGAGGAAGAATTTTAGAACATAGAATGGTTATGTATGACCATTTAAAGAGGGCTCCAATAGGAGAAGAAACGGTACATCATAAAAATGGAATCCGAACAGATAATCGGATTGAAAATCTTGAGTTATGGACTAAAAATCATGGTCCTGGTCAACGTGTGGAAGATGTCTTAAACTTCTGCATTGAATTCCTGAAAAAATACGGATATGAAGTTATAAAGAAAGAAGATATACGTATAGATTGAAGCTTTCCTGGGCCAAAGAATTTCTTGAAGAATATGGATACAAAGTAGATAGATAAAATTAAACCGTGGGGTTTAATGTGTCTGTCATCTCATATCCAGTTCCGCTCTATGCCAATGTCCCTCCAGAACCCCAATATTATACTCCTTGGCGTTTTGTTATATCAGCTATATCTCTTGGAGCTACAACTAACATCACGATGGTAATTCCCGCCATAACTTCATTAACTTACGTTGTGGGGCAATTAGTCCGATTAATTATCCCTCCAACATTCGGATGTAGGCAATTGAATGGAAAAGAGGCTTATGTCATCGCAGTTAATCCACCAAATCAAGTCACACTTCAGCTTAATTCCTCTCAGAACGTAGACCAGTACATTTCTTCTAGTCAACCAACGAAAGCTCAAATTCTAGCAATCGGCGACATCCTTGCAGGAGCAACAAATAATAATGGTACACAAAATCAAACAACCTATGTTATTGGTGCTTTTATAAACGTTTCACCAAATTGAGGATAATATGTCAGCAAAACCAAAGAATTTAAACTCAGCGTCAGAAAAAGAACTAGATAAAGCACAAGAGCAGTTTGATCAATTCGATAAAGAAATCAAAGAAATGACTCTTGATCGAATGAATATGGCTCCTAAACAAGAAGTCGAGCCGCAAACTAAGATGTCGCAGAATGAGATTGCGAATACCAAGGATATCTATTTAAAACCTTTGAAAGTCATTAGTTGTAAAGAAAAGTTTAACGAGAAGTTCCGGGACGATTACAACTTCCAGAAAGAATACGTCAACTTCATCGCAGAACATAAAGAACTCATCGGCGAAAGCATTCCTATTTGGACTCGTCCTTTTCCTGGCATGCCAGCTGAAGAATGGGAAGTTCCGACTAATACGCCAGTTTGGGGGCCGCGCTATCTAGCAGAGCAAATCAAGCGTAAGTTTTATCATAGATTAATCATGAAAGAGACTCCTAGACAGCAAACAGGAGCAGGAATCTTATACGGCAATATGGCCGCTGACTCAATAATTCCACGCCTCGATGCACAGCCCGTTACCAAACGCAAGTCTGTGTTCATGGGCGATAAACCATTTTAACCATAACAACAGGAGAAAATATGGCTAAGAAAAAAGAAAAACACAAAGAAAAAGCAAAGCTCGGACATAACGCCGAGATGATGGGAAAAGGCAAAATGCCCATGAAGAAGAAGGGATGTAAATAGTGGAAGAAGTTTTCTTTCTTATTCATTTGGTGCCAGATCATCCCGAACTAAATAGATTGGTTACGGGTGTATGGTCTTCTTATGAAGGAGCAAAGAAAGCCTTTGATCATTTTAAAGCAAATCGCCCTGATTTTGATTATGGAATAGCCAGCTATCCAGTCTTAAAAGAAGGGGAGGGGTTACCTTAAATGAATCTTCTTAGCGATATCATCACATACGTCCGCAGGATCATAAAAAGTCCTTCGGACGCGACTATCAAAGATAACCTGATCATTGATTATATCAATAGATTTTGGTTGTATGATGTCGATGCTCGCTTACAGCTTTTCGATCTGAAAACCGTTTATCAGTTTCAAACAGTTCCCGGTGTAGACCAATACAACATGCCGCTTTATAATGTGCAAGTTGAAGGAATAGATCCTGGCACTGATATTGCGATGTATCCCGTTTACCAAGGATTTATGCCGTATGCTAGAATAGGTGGCGTAAGTGTTGGATTTTATACGCAGCGTAGCGAGTTCTTCCAGTATTGGGACAACTACATTCAACCTTATGAAACAGTAGGAGTAGGAAATGGAGGATCAAATTACACAGTCCAGATACCTTTTGCTCCAGGTGTTCAACAAACGGTTAATCAAATCCCTAGTGGAATCCTTCGGGGACACGTTGATATTAATGGAATCATTGCAACCGGAGACAATGTCGATCCGCCAATTGGTCAAAACCTTAACCTTGCCATTCCTTCGACCTCAATCTACCCCTCCGTCTACTTTACAACCATCGATGAAGCCGGTTCCTCTAGAATCGTCCAAGACTCAGGACAGTTCTTAACAGGAAATGTCAATTACGGCCTGTTAATGACAGGCTCTAATACCGCTCCTTTCGGATATCAAGAGCTTAATGGAAGCCAGCAAACATCCAATCAAATCTATACAACTGCGCTCAATACCTTCAATTACAATACAGGGATAGCCAATATTACCTTCACTGACCCGACAACCGGATTAGCCGTAAATATTCCTCAAGGACAGCAAATCAATGCCCAATGCTACTACTATAACCCAGGTATACCACGTGCCATACTCTTTTATAATAATATACTCACTCTGCGCACTGTACCTGATACTCAATATTTGGTTGAACTAGAGGGATATTTAACGCCCGCTGCTTTCTTAAGTTCAGGTCAAGCCATACAATTTGCTTATATGTGCGAATATCTCGCGCGAGGCGCTGCCAGAAAGATTCTTTCAGATACAGGCGATACGGAACAATTTAACTTCTATGAGCCTCTTTTCAAAGAACAAGAGATGCTTGTGTGGAAACGTTCACAGAGGCAGTTCACATCAACAAGAACTTATAGTCTATATGCCCAGGGAAATAATCAAGGCGGCATAGGAAACAATACAAGCACAGGTCTACCATGACAATACCTTATTCATCAACTATTCCAAATCCTCCAAATGATCCGGCAGATGATGTTTCAGCCATGCAAACGAATGCAGGGTCAATATCAACGATTATCGCTGTAGATCACGTGGGATTTAATGTAAGCGGAGGAGGCCAACATGCGCAAGTTACCTTTAATAGCAATAATCCTCCTACACCTCCTGTATCTCCTCCTATTTTATTTACTAATAACCAGGATGGAGCCGGTAATAATCTTCCAGGTTCTTTAGCAGAGCTTTTCTTTTATTCAGGATCAGCGGCGCAGAGTAAGAACCAATACAATGTATCAGCGACTAATGGAAGCGTGATGCTTCCTATGGGCATTATCTTGAAGTGGGGAACCGATAGTTTTACTGGATCGGCCGGAATAACGGTAAATTTTACCAATGCTTTCCCGAACAATTGCTTTGGAGTTCAAATATCTCTTTTGAATACGGGCGGCACACAGACGCAAAGCCGTTTATCGACATATTCAGCGAGCGGATTTACGGGAAGTGTAAACGCGTCTGGATCTTGTACGCTTTTTTGGTGGGCAATAGGTAATTAAATGCCAGAGCAAATCTATATTGGTAACTTTGCAAAAGGTCTTACCACTAGTAGACTTCCATTTGTCATTGATAACGACGCTTTTCCAACGATGCTCAACTTCTATTCATGGAGAGGAAGAGCTAAAAGAAAAAGAGGGACGATCTTTCTTGGACAGTTGCAGATTCAGGTTCAATCTGTAGCGACTGCAACGCCTCCTGCTAATTGGCAAATAGGAACATTAGTCACCTTAAGCGGCGCTGGTGCTGGCTCTGGAAATCTCATAACATCCGCGAGCGCTCCGAGTTCATCATCAATTACGCCTGGCTCTATTACGCTTTCAGATGGGACGAATACCTACACTGATACGACTCAAAATGGGATTCTTACAGGGACTCCAGCAGGATCAGGAACAATTAATTATGCGACTGGCGCATTCACAATTACAGGAGGTGCAGCAAATGGGGTGGTTACGGGAACTTTTTCTTTCTTTCCTGGCACTCCTGTTATGGGTTTGCGTGATTATGCTTATAACTCAACTCCTTCTATACCACCGGTAAGGGCTCTATATCCCAATACGATGGCTTTTGACATTAAAAAGGCTTATCAAATCTATCAAACCTCCAGCGCGAATACGTTCTACAACGTCACCTACTATAAATCTTCTTCAAATCCTTTCTCATGGAGCGGTCAGGACTACCAGCAATTTTGGATAACAAACTATCAAGGCGCATTATGGGCAACGAATAATGTTCCGGGTTTAAACAAAGCCACCGGAACTTATGTTTCAGGAAGCGGAACAACTGCCATTGTAATGACATTAGCAGGTTCTGGCGTACCGACTCTTGTTGTTGGTGATTATCTTTGGTTCAATGAATGGGGATCGAATACCATTAATTTACAAACTGGCCAAGTGACAAATGTTAGCGGTAGCGATTACACTGTAACGTTTGCAAGCAGTGTAACGGCTTCCAGCACGGGTTTTGTTCAACTTTTAACTGCCAGCGTTCCGGGCCAAGACGGAATTAAATGGTATGATGGTGACCCAACTACGCATACAGGGCTACCTACGGCTACTGGGCTTGGTTGGGTTAACTTTTCTCCCCCATTAACCGCAGCAACGGTTTCAATAGATGATGAAACAGCTGCTAAGTATTATTTAGTAGGTGCATTGGCGATTCTTCCCTTTAAAGACAGGCTTTTATTCTTCAGTCCTTGGATTCAGACAAGCTCTGGCAATCCGATTCAATTGCAAGACGTGGTACTTTGGAGTTGGAATGGAACTCCATATTACTCATCTTTAACTCCGGCTGGGGAAACTAGTGATGTAAGAGCATATTATCAAGATCAAACAGGACTTGGAGGAAATCTTCCTGCGGGAACAGGACAGCCTATCGCTACTGTAACTAACAATGAAGACGTTTTGATTATCGGTTTTGGAGGATCTGGTAGAAAAACAAGATTTGTCTATACAGGAAACGACTTGCAGCCCTTCTTATTCTATAATATTAACTCAGAACTTCCTTCGGATAGCACGTTTTCAGCAATTACATTAGATAAAGGGGCTTTAGATATTGGTGGATATGGCATAGCCATGACCGATCAACAATCGAGTCAACGTGTCGATTTAGACATTCCTGATTCAGTTTTCCAAATTCAAGGATTAAACAATGGAGCCCAAAGAGTTAATGCAGTCAGAGACTTTTATAGAGAATGGATCTACTTTAGCTATCCTGTCAATAACAGCCCTTGGAAATTTCCAACACAAACATTCCTATTTAATTATCGAGACAACACTTGGGGTGTTTTATATGAAAATTATACAGCTCATGGATCTTTCAGACCCATGATTAAAAAGTCGTGGTTGACTATAGGATATAGTTCCTGGAATAGCTGGAGAGAGCCATGGAATTCCGGAGCTAATTCGCCAAGCTTTCCAAGCGTTATAGCAGGAAATCCACAAGGTTATGTATTAACTATTGGCCAAGGAAGGGGAGAGGCGACTTCAGGGACAATTATAGCAATTGCAAGTTCATCAGGAGGCACGCAAATCACGTCGATTAACCATTGCGTAAGAGTTGGAGATTATCTCTATTTCTCCGGACTTCTTGGTACAACGTCTATAAATGGTTTAATTGGACGAGTTATATCTACAGCAGATGCCAATACGTTTGTGGTAGATTTACCGTTCCCATCAGGAACATATTTAGGTCTTGGCAAGTTCACACGTCTATCTCAGCCGCTCTTGCAAACCAAGCAATTTCCTGTATATTGGGATCAGGGTAGACAAACGCGTCTATCAACGCAAAAATACTTAATGGACTACACAGCAAATGCTCAAGTCACCGTCAATGTTTACCTTTCCCAAGATTCTGACGATGTTTGGAATACTCCTCAGCCTCTTAGTAGTACTTCCGCTCTTGTATACAGTCAACTTATGTATACTTGTCCTGAATCTACTAACATTGGTCTTACACCTGCCAATACCAATCTTCAAATGCCTACAGCTGAAGGTCAACATCAAATCTGGCACAGATTTAACACAAGTTTAGTTGGAGACAGTATTCAAATTGGAATCACCTTATCAGATAGTCAAATGCGTAATTTAACTTACGCAACTTCAGAAATTACTTTACACGGAATGCACTTGACCGTAGACAAATCTTCACATTTGGCCTGATAAAACCTCACCACACCCTTCCAATCCGTTCCATACACCACCATGCCTGACCACACCGAGGCTCACCCCGCCAGACCAGGCCGATCCGTTCCGTATCCCACCATACCGTTCCACTAATCTACAATACCTCAAATTTGACAACTTGAAATCTTCCAAATGTTGGCCTAAAATCTCCTATTTACTCTATCTGAAAACATAGGGACTTTTCCTACTTCCATACAATATCGGGCTTTGTCTGAGAAAAACTGCATCGAGTTGTGAATTAAATTTTGAATGTCTTCTCTAGAAAAAATATATCTTTTGGCCACTGTCTATATATCCTTTTTTTTAATTTCTAATAGTTGCGTATGAAAGTCTTTGATTTCATCATGAATTGCATGATTAAAGTTCACACTTTCCATTCTAATTTCCCAGATTAGATCTCTATGAGCCCTCAACATGCTATCCATATGACGAATATCTGTACGCGATTCCGTACGGTTCCATATAAATAAACCGAAGACACCTAAGAAAAATATTATAAACTGAACCCATTCCATAAGAACCCCATTTGCATCTATTTTATCATGCTGTTACATTGAGATCAATATGGGAAAAACCGACTGGAACGATGCAACAAAGGGCCATCCTACTGGCGCAAGACTGCTCGTAGTTAAGCATTATTTAGATCAAGAATTTGATATGGAACAGGGAGGCTACCGCGGCCCGTGGTTCAAAACCCCAAGCATGATTGTCATTGATATCTCGTTCAGAGAGCATAGCTGGGAAGGCGGAGGAATTGTGACGCACTGGATGGAGATACCGGAGATGCCGAAATGACAACAACTAACCTCCAATTCTCCCCCTATCTCAAGACTCAATGGCAATTTCCCTATGAAGATCTGCGAGGACTTTCGAATCAAGTAGACATCGCTTATATCGACATCTCTTCAAAAGTCAACGCGCGCACGATTGGCACATTTTCCGTAAACTTTCCATTAGTAACAGGCGAGAGATGGTATACTGCGACTCCAACCAATCCTCAATCAAATCAGCCCTTGCAAACTCTAAGACAGGTCTATTACTTCACATCAGCCGGAAATATAGCACACGGAATCAACTTTGCTGGTATAAATGGTTTTACGAGGATCTATGGAACATTTTATGACGGATCTATATACTATCCTTTGCCTTACGTTGATGTCACTGCCGCTAATAACCAAGTCAATGTGGTAGTCAATAGCACGAATATAGTGATTACAGCAGGAGCGGGATCACCGCCGACTATTGTAAGCGGTTATGTAGTCTTGGAATGGCTTAGTCAGTTCTAATCAAACATAACGGGAGTTCAACGAATCTAACGTTGGTATGTATACTACCCAAAACTGGCCTCCCATATGAGCTAAGTCAGCTTCTTTTTTAATGAAAAAGTGTCAAAAGGATTGAAATTTCTTCTCATGGCATCTTTCAAGTCTTTTTTCTTATCAAACTCATGGTGCGTTCGTATTGATGCCAGATAAATCAGTCTTGCTTTATTCAATGCAATCAGTTCCTTGTGTAACTTTTCAATTTCTTCCTTTTTTTCATCCATTATTGACTGAATTTCAATCAAAGTCTCTTCGGAAAAGGCTTGGTTATCCATTATTGACACACAATCGCCAGAATCTGATCTTCGTAAATAACAAGATACTTCTCTCCCTTTTCCTCAATTGGAGTTCCTGTATGAGGCGGAAGAATAACGATATCATCTTTAAGTAGATTGGAATCCACATCGCTGCCTTTTGCAATTACAGATGCCCTAAAATATTTTTTCTCGTTAACTTCAATGATAAGCTTTTTTTCGTCTTTTACTTCTTCGATTACCTTGACGACAACTCGTTTACCGACAGCTTTTAGCATGGAAAATCTCCTTTAGCCAGAAACTTACCATTTGCCAAAAAAAAATACAAATGAGATATATATTCGCAGGAATTGCGTTGATATCGTTCCTCCCCCTGAACCGTAAGTAAGGGGGTTTTCTATTTCCTTTCAAAGTCAATGAGGTTATAAAGATCGTTTCTGAGTTTTCCAATATCCTCGATGATCTTGTTTAAGGAATCAAGTAGTCCTTCAAGTTTTGGGACAGCAAAACTTAATCCGACTTTTTGCAACAAAATAGAAATTTCGTCCAATGTATGTATTCCAAAATTTCTCATACGAAACAAAGAATCATAAGTATATAAAGACACATCTTTTAAATTCTTTGCTCCCAGTTTGATTAGACAATTAATCGCTCTTCTGGATAAAGGCAGTTGTGATATTGGTAATTGGGTAATTTTTTCTACATCTCCATATAGAAGAAATTTATTAATCTGCTCAATAGCATAAACATAACGCATTCTTACAGATTGCCCTGTAATGTTGTGCATTTCTCCTATTTCTTTAAAAGTTTTACATTCATTTAATTTTAGATATAAAAAATATATATCACGATCTTTAAGATGAGGAACCTTGGTCAGATCACCTTGTTTTATGAATTCTAAGGTTTCTTTTGTAATTTTGAAATGGTTATAGGGTTCTTTCATAGGCATTATATTCTACACGAAATTCCATTTCCCTGCTAAGGTGAAGAAAAGAGGTCACTATGTCCATTTCAGCAGGAAGCAGAGGAGCAGCAGGCAATAAGATCCCAAAAGGGTATTCAGCGGGAAGATTGCAGCAATTTACGCCTGAGCAGCAAAGTCTTTATCAGAGTTTGTTTCCTTATGTCTCTCCAGGTAGCCAATTAGCTCAGCAGGCTCAAGGAAGTGACCAAGGATTTGCTCCCTATGAGGACTATGCTAATCGCCAGTTTCAGGAGTTTTCAGGGCAAAATGCTTCGAGATTTAGTGGACTTGGAATGGGAGCTAGAAAAGGCAGCGGATTTCAGAATCTTCAAACGCAAGGAGCGCAGGATTTCGCATCGCAACTTGCTATGCAGAGGCAGGAGCTTCAAAGAAATGCTTTACAGCATTTGATGGGAATAAGCCAAAGCTTATTGGGCAATCAGCCAAGTACTCCATATCTCATGCCTAAACAACAAAAACAACAAGGATTCTGGGGCAAGCTATTTGGTGCAGCAGCTCCATTCGCTGGTGCTGGAATAGGCGGATTATTTGGTGGCCTTCCAGGAGCTTCAATGGGAGCGCAATTAGGCAGTGGAGTTTCTCAAGGATTCCAACCAACACAGTGGTAAAAATATGATACAAATTATCGATCAAATACAAAAAAAACCTAAGTTCTTAGATCAGCTGATGGGTGGAGCGCAGAACGCAGGGCAGCAATTGCCGGGATTGCTTGGGAATATGGCTGAGAATAAGGCTTTAAGTAGGTTGACCGGCCAAGAGGTCAGTGGACTATCTCCTGAATTAAAAAATACTTATCTCTCTAAGTTAATGTCCAAAAAGGCTGAAGATACTCAAACCAAGCAAAATGCTATAAATTCCATTGGAGAAATGAGAGAAATTATAGGCCGTGGGAAAACAGGATTAAATCCATTTACTATAGGGCCAGAGGGT
>Ga0181531_10000561_pt1 | contig 24687 bp, 18 predicted proteins | sample PEATcosm2014_Bin_38_FD_119743 | JGI IMG/M metagenome (GOLD analysis project Ga0181531, IMG submission 119743) | Peatland microbial communities from MTU Mesocosm Facility, Houghton, MI, USA - PEATcosm2014_Bin11_10_metaG | ecosystem: Environmental > Terrestrial > Soil > Wetlands > Peat | place...
GATTTGCGGCCGAATTTCGGGGTGTAGCTCAGCCTGGTAGAGCACTACGTTCGGGACGTAGGAGTCGCAGGTTCAAATCCTGTCACCCCGACCACTAATCGTTATTGGATCAAGTCTGTTGTGGCCCGGCCCGCATCAGTCCTTCCGGTCCGATTTTAGCCTATGCGCACCCAATCGATGGCGTCGAGCACGTAGGGAGCAAACAAGAAATCTCGGATCGCGATGATGCGGCTATCCGACCAGCCGATCAGGACAAAATGCGCTGGCGTTGCCATGGCGCCGGTGCTATCGAAGACCAGCATGGCCGGCTGACCTTCAACCGCGCCGAGCGCAAACCGCCATTTCGTCTCTTGCGCATAGCGCGTGAAATAGCGGCCAATCTCATCGCGCCCTTCCAGCTGCAGCCTGTTCACGAGATCGAGCTTCACGTCATCGGCGAGCATGGCGCGGATCGCGTCGAAATCGCCGCTCCGAAACAGCTGGACATAGTTGGCGATCTTCCGCCGGTCCGAATCGGACATCAGCGGCAGCCGGGTCGCGTCGGGCGCTTGCGCGAGTCGCCGCAGCGCAGCCCGCCCGCGCTGAAGCGCCGATTTCGCGGCTGCGGGCGAGCATTCGGCGATGCTTGCGATCTCATCGACCGAATGACCCAGAATATCTTTGAGGATCACCGCGCAGCGCTGCAGCTCTGGCAGCTGCAGAAACGTCTGAAAGCTGATCGCGACGATGTCCGCCTCGGGTATGGGCGCTGCTTCGACGTCTTCGGTGAGCGGAACGACCGGGTTGCGAAACCTGTCGCGCAGAAAATCGAGACTCGCGTTGTGGGCGATGCGAAACAGCCAGCCCTCGAGGTTGTCTACCGCGACGCCCTGGGCTCGCGCATCAAGGGCCTTGACGAGCGTTTCCTGCAAGACATCCTCGCCATTGACCGCCGATCCTGTCATGCGGGCGCAGTAGCGATGAAGGCGTGGCCGAAGCGCGGTCAGCCGATCCTCGAATTCGTTCGAGTTCATCTAGCGGGACCTGCGGCGATTCCACGGCGAATGGTTGTGCCAATCGCCGTGGATCAGGACAAATACCGCTTTTCTTGTTGACGTCACCCAGCCCTCGTCGTTTGATTTTACGTTCCTAACGGCCCGTATCAGCAGCCGCACGCGATTTCGCCATTTCGATCGCCGCACGGTCTTCGAAATACAGCGTTCCGATCCGATGAACATCGGCGGTTCCGACGAGCGTTGCGATCGGGCCGTCGCTGACCTCGTGTTTCCGAAGACCGGGAATCCTCTTGGCGAGCGGCACATGAATTTCAAAATAATGTCGGTCAAATGCCACGACGTTCTTCGGTGTACGGTAAATCACCACCATCCGAGCCATTGCGGTTCTCCTCTTTTTGCGGCTGCGACGCAAACCGACTTGTGTATTCACGCTCACCGGGTTTCGCTGAACACCGCCGAGCCCACGATCGACTCCAAGGTCGCCAGCTCGAGGATCTTCGGGAAATAGGCCTTCATGCGCGGATCGCTGCGCATCGCCTCGACGGCTGCGGGGGTCTGCCATTCGGAATAGATGACGACGCCAGCGCCGTCCTTTGCCGCGATCAGCCGCGTCGACCTCCAGCCGTCGAGCGTACGGACCACCTGGTCGGTGTTCTGCTTCAAGAGCGCGATCAGCGCATCCTGTTTCCCGGGCTTGACCTTCAGCAGATTGATCAAAATGACGCACTCGTCGGACATGGCAGTCTCCTTCCGTTTCAGATACACCAAGGACGCCCCACCGAGTGGAAACGGATCGCGACTCAGAATCTCTTTCATTGAAAAACTTCTCTCCGCCGCCCTGCGGGGCTGGAGCGACCGAGACACGCCTCTGGTTGCTCCCGGGTTGGCCCACGCACCGTTTGGTGCCATGATTCCCCATCGGCCTTCAACCTTATCAAGGCCCTGACCGACATGAAATTTCTGCCACTCATCTGGGCCGGCATTTGGCGCAAACCGGGACGCACGATCCTGATCTTTCTGCAGGTGTCGGTGGCCTTCGCGCTGTTCGGCGTGCTTCAGGGCTTGAAGACCGGCGTTGAGCACGTCGTCGATGAGGCGCGTGCAGATCTGCTTCTCGTGCACGGATCCTTGAGCCTGATCGATCCCTTGCCCTTGGCCATGCTCGAGGGGATCAAGTCCGTACCGGGGGTGAGGGCCGTCGTGCCGGTGGAGTTGTCGGGGGCCATCTATCAAAACCCCAGTCAGAAGGTGGGTATCGTTGCAATACGCCCCGACGAAGGCTGGCTTGCGGCGTTCACTTTTACGATCGCGCCCGACTATGACACGGCGTTTCGTAACACCCGAACAGGAGCAATAGTCCGCGAAGGACTGTTAGCAAAATACGGCTGGAAGATCGGCGATCACATCCCGCTGATATTCACCACGATGCAAAGAAACAGATCGACGGACTGGGCGTTCGATATCGTGGGCACCTATAGCGACAGCGATGTCGGCGGCGGGAAGGAAACCATCCTGATCAATTACGCCTACTTCGATGAAGCGCGCGTCGCGGGAAAGGGCACCGTTAAGCATTTCAACGTGGCGGTTACTGATCCGAAGTTGGTGGCGGCGGTGGCCGATGCCATCGACCAGCGCTTCGCCAATTCCGCGAACGAAACGCGTACCGAATCGCTGCGAGAATTGGCCCAATCACAGATGCAGTCGATCGGTGACTTGAATTTCCTGATTCGAGCGATCGTGAGTGCGGTGCTGGTGGCACTGCTGTTCGCGACCGCCACGATGATGATGCAATCGACCCGCGAGCGTACACCGGAGCTTGCGGTTTTGAAATCACTCGGCTTCACCGATCGCGATGTGTTTCTTCTGATACTCGCGGAGGCCCTGGTGGTATTCATCGTGGCCGCGGCTTGCGGGCTGGCGCTGGCTACTTTGGTGTTCCCATTGGCGTCACGGTACGTCATGGGCTTGTCGATGCCCATGATCATCGTTGCGGTGGGCCTGGCTTGGGCCGCGTTGGTCGCAGTGGTCAGCGCGGCGGTCCCGGCCGCCCAAGCCGCCCGCTTGAATATCGCCGCGGCGCTGGCCGGCCGCTAGCGACGTCGTATGAACTTTATCCGGCAATTTTTCGGCGTGCTAGTCGTCGGCTTATCGGGCATAACGCAGCGAATAGCGCCGGTGCTGACCATCATCATCGGAGTGACCTGCGCCGTTGGAGTACTGGTCTCCATGCTGGCCATGGGCACCGGCGCGCGCCGCGAGGAGATGGGCGACGTACGCGACGACCGCGTCATTCTAGCCACGACCGGTGGGCGGGTATGGCAGAGCGACATCTCCAGGGAGGAAGCCGCCGCGATCCTCGGAATGCCCGGTATCTTGAAGGGCGCTCAGGGCGAACCCGTCGTCGTTTTCGAGTCCGAGGTCCCGATCGAAGGACGCAGACGCGTGACGGGTAACCGAATCTACTTTCCGCTGATCGGGACTACTCAGACCATTACCCAATACCTGCCGGAGATGCGCTTCACGAGCGGCCGCATGTTTCAATCGGGCCTCCATGAGCTGATCGCCAGCAATCCCTGCGCGCGTCAATTCACGGGATTCGAGATTGGCGATCGACGCTCGATTCACGGCGGCAATTGGATCATCGTGGGCCACTTCGATAAGGGGCAGGCACAACAATGTGTCGTCTATGCGGACGTTGACAGCATCATGTCCACATTCGGCCGGAACACGTACAGCTCGGTGTCGGTGCGGCTGCAATCGTCGGCGCAATTCGAAGCATTTCGCGACGCGGTCGGCGCCAATCCGTCCTTGCACCTGGAAGCCCACCGCGAACGCGGCGTGATGCAGGATGAATTCAAACAGCTGAACGCAATATTGAACTTCGTGAGCTACTTCGTCGGCACTATCATGGCGATCGGCGCGACGCTGGGCGCCGTCAATTCACTGTACGCGATCGTCGATTCGCGGCGACGGGAGCTCGCGACCCTGCGGGCGATGGGCTTCGGGTCCGCCGCAATTGTCGCATCGTTGCTATGTGAGTCGATGTTGTTGGCGATCCCGGGCGCGCTGCTGGGGAGCGCGCTGGCAAGCGTCATGTTCAATGGCTTGGCCGCCAGCCCGTTCGGCTACAGTTTTCAACTCACGGTCACGCCCGCTCTGGCGATGATCGGCGTCATTTGGGCCTTGGCGATGGGGTTTTTGGGCGGGCTGCTTCCCGCGCTACGCGCGGCTCGGGTGCCGGTCACGACGGCGCTGCGAGCCATCTAGAGGGGCAATGCGAGCGCAGGGAGCGCTGGCGTCCGTTCACTGCGACCTCCCGACGACGCGCTCACGCCACTTTCGGCGCAGATTCTCGTTACACGGCCGGACCGGCTCGACCGGAACAGTCTCGCCCACGTTCATGGCAGGGCGCGAGGCAACTCGGGCGAAGTGCGGCAGCAAGCGGCAACAGCGCAGGCCTCTGACTTTTCTGATATTTACGGGTTTCGGCGGTACACCAGCTGCGCTGCGGATTGGGCCACAAACCGCCCCACTGTCACCCCAATGCGACAGTGCCTGAATCGCAACTCGATGTCTTATGATCGCTTCGATTCAACCATTCGCCGACCTTGGGGTCCTAGGTTTCCTTTCGTGACCCAGGACGCGACGCCCTTTCACGACCGCGTCAGACCAGCGGCCTGGCTTTGTTGCGCCAACATCCGGCAAACGGGTCGTCCTGGTCAACTGGGGAGGCGAAGCTTGCGATGACCGAAGTTTGGTCGAGGTGGGAGGGCCAGGTTGTCAACGGAGTTTTTCCGTTGAGGTGCTGTCTGCGCGCGCACGACCAGAGCGCCGTGTTCCTCACCGAACACCGAGCACAAAATGGTCACGATGCCGCGCTGCGCTTGATTCCCTCGAGTCCGACCTCGGCCGAGGCGCAGCTGTCTTACTGGACGGCGACCGCCGCCCTGTCACATCCGCATTTGATTCGGCTGTTTGATGCCGGGCGCTGCCAACTCGAAGGCGACGAATTTCTGTTTCTGGTGATGGAATTCGCCGAGCAATCACTCTCGCAAATTCTTCCCTCGCGAGCGCTGACTCCCGGCGAGGTGCGTGAGATGCTGCCGCCCATGCTGAATGCATTGGATTTTCTGCACGCCAGGAATTTGGTGCAAGGCCGCCTAAGGCCATCCAATATCCTGGTCGTCGCGGACCAAGTGAAACTCGCAAGCGACAGCATTCGCCCTGCCGGCGCCATGTCGGCTGCAGTCGCCGAGCGTTCTGCGTACGACCCTCCAGAGGCCAGGGCCGGTGGCTTTTCCGCGGCCGGCGATGTGTGGGCACTCGGTGTCACATTGGTAGAGGCTCTCACGCAGCGGCTGCCGTCGTGGCCGGACCAGAAGTCCGAATTTGTCATGTTGCCGCCCGATCTGCCTGAAGACTTCGCGCTGCTCGCCCGCCAGTGTCTGGACCGCAACCCCGACAGACGTCCCTCGGTCGCCGCGCTACAGCGCTGGCTCGAACCGCCGCGAGAATCGCGATTGCCGTCGCCATCGAATGCTCCGCTAGCCGCACCGAAAGCCTTACCGAGACCGCGCGCGTTCATTGCCGCGATCGTGGGGCTCTTGGTCGTCGCCGCCGCCGTATTGGCAGGGCTGCACGCATTGAACTCGCCGAGTGCTGCCGAGCGCGCGGTTCCCTCGGAAGCCGTGACGCAAAACCCGACGGCACCGCCTCAACCGGAAACGCCCGCGGCCGGCGGGCGGGCGGCCGTACTGCACGAGGAAATTCCCGACGTGCCGCCGCACGCGCGCGCCACGATCCGCGGCCGCATCAAGGTCGCGATTCGTGTAAGCGTGGACCGCTCCGGCACTGTCATCAACGAAACTCTGGAAACGCGCGGCTCGAGTCAGTACTTCACTCGCCTCGCAATGGCAGCCGCCAAACAATGGAAGTTCGCCGCCTCGAACGATCAGAAATCGCGGAGCTGTCTGCTGCGATTCGAATTTGCTCGCGACGGTGTCACCGGACATGCCGCCAACACCTCGAATCTCTGATGTGCCAAATTACTGGCAACGCAACAAATCGGGTTGTCAGCAGCTGTTGCGGCTTGGGCAATCCGCATAGTGCAGCGCATGGTTGACTCTGCAGCGATGCGAGCGTGTGATGTGATTATCGGGGCAGCGCCAGCAAGGAGGCCGCATGCAAACTTACAGATCTCACCAGAGCCATCTTACGCCTGCCGAAGAAGCGGCAGCCGAGCAAGAGATCATCAAACAACTCACCGAGTCCGTCGAGGAAGCGTTCGCATCGGTAGCGCAAATGACCAGATTGCCGCTGCAAGAAGTCGTCCATATTCTCGAGGAAGTCGACGTGGCGCAACTCACGCGCGCCACACAAGAGGCGATCAAGAAGATTTCGAACGCAACGGATCTCCATAGGGCCGATATCGTCGAGATCATCATGGCCGACAAGGCCGCGAGCCTCAGCGATATCGCTTACCGGCTTCACGCGCAAAGCAAGGGCAACCGGCACCGATTGTAAGCCGTGACGAGTTGCGGCCGACGCGGAAAGGCGCGTCCGGCCATTCACCTGCCCCGCTCGGAATTCCGATGATCAGCTCCGACTCTCGGGAGCTGCGCCGCGTGTACGGGAACGCCGCGCCGCCATCCACGCGACGACGAGGCCGGCCAGCAGCCCGCCAAGTCCCCATTGAGTCACGGTCGCCATCCACTGCGGTTTGAGAACCCCCGGTGCGCCCGGCCTCGCGGTGCAGCCCGGCGATTGTGGGTAGCCGTGTGCGGCGAGAAAGCGATTGGCCTCTGCGAAGCACTGGTCCGCCGAGCGTCTGATCCACTCGATGCCGCCATCGTGATCAGCCTGCATATGGAGGTCCGGAGAGCCGAGGAACATGGTTTTGCCGACCGTGAATTGCGCCCATCGATCGTTCAACTTGGCCGACTTTAAGAGAAGCGGCCAGGCATCGACGTCGCGATGCTCGCTGGCATAGATAAATCCGACCTGCGAGAGGCTCCACGCGTCGTTTATGTTCTGGTCCGACAATTTCGCCAATGCGCGGTCGGCATCCGCTCGACGGCCGAGATCCCACGCAGCACGCGCATAACCGACCACCGCCTCCGTACCCGGCGTCTCATTGGCCGCCGCCGCAAGTTTTAACACCTGGTCCCATTCATCGAGCGCCTTGTTTTGATCGCCCGCGCTCATGCCATCCTCCGCCAGATCGGCGTGAATCAGCATGCCGAGCCGCGCGAGCAGCGTGGGCTTCAAATGCTGCTCTTCGCATTGGTGGAGGAATGCCTCCATCTCGCGATACGATCCGCCCCATCGCGGTCGAAGACTCCACATGTAGCGTAGGTGCAGCAAGGAATTGTTCGGGTCCATCGCGGTGCCGAGTTCGTACCAGTGGCGTCGCTGCGCCGCCGAGCCTTCGAGAATATCGACGTTCAAGAGATATAGCGTGCTCAGGTACGGCTTGGGGCTCATTTTCAAGGACTCGAACAGCGCCGCGCGCGCGCGCGCGAGGTAATTGCTCATCGAATTGACTTGCTCGCGCGTCGTCTCGTTCAAGTACTTGTCGCCGCGCACAGACCAGGCCCTGCGGTAGAGGAACGTGCCTCGCGCCAAGACTGCCGAATATGACGCTGGGTATGCTTGCACCCACCGGTCGAAATTCCCTTCGTTGTCCCAAGCGTCTTCGTACAGCTTGCGGAAACTCGCGTAGAGGTCCTCATCCGAGGCGTTGCCGGCCTCGTAGTCACGCAGGCGTTGCGAATAGTACTGCTCGAGTGCCTCGTAGTCGCCCGCCTTGAGCCACTGGAGCGGCTGCGTTTCGCTCGCCTCGACGGTTGCCGCAGCAGGCGTGTCCGAAAGCCCGGCCGCGCGTGACGTCGAAAATCCGACCACCACAACCAGGACCATCAACATGCGAGCGGCTATTCTTTGCACCGATTCCTCCCAGCGAGGATGCTGCCTCAAGCCGCGGGTCCCGAACGAGATGCAGTACGCAGACCCGGCGAATTGCAGCGCCAACGAGTGACGCGGGACGGCGCAGACGCCGCCTTTCGCAGCCGAAGCCCGCGATCGCTAAGCAAAGCGGGCGAGCGTCTCAAATCCCGAGGTCAAATCGGCGATCAAGTCGTCGACCGCCTCGAGTCCCACATGCAGACGCAGCGCCGGGCCCGCGTAGGGCCAAGCGCCCGCGGCACTGGCATGGCGTGGCTTGAACGGCATTTTGAGGCTTTCGAACCCACCCCATGAGAATCCGAGTCCGAATAGTTCGAGTCGATCGACGAACGCGCGAAACGCCGCGGCGGGACAGGGTTTGAATACGACGCTGAACAGCCCCGACGCCCCGCGAAAATCGCGCTTCCAGAGCGCGTGTCCGGGCGCTCCGGGCAGCGCCGGATGAATCACTGCTTCGATCTCCGGCCGCGTCGCGAGCCATGCGGCGACTTTCAATCCGCTTTGCCAATGCCGCTCCATGCGCAAGGGCAGCGTGCGCAATCCCCGCTGTGCAAGGAACAGATCATCTCCCGATGAGGTCAGGCCTGTTGAAAAGGTTTGTGCGCGAACGGTGTCCCAACTTGCCCGATTCGCGGTAATCACTCCCATCGACGCATCGGCATGACCAACGATGTATTTCGTTGCCGCATGAACCGAGACGTCGACACCATGCTCGAAAGACTTGAAATAGAGCGGAGTCGCCCAGGTATTGTCCATGATCACGACACAGCCGCGAGCACGCGCGACCGCCGCGATCGCCGGCACATCCTGCACTTCGAAGGTTTGGGACCCCGGCGATTCCAGAAACACCAATTTGGTCGTCGGCCGCATTAGCTCCTCGATGCCGGCGCCGATCAGCGGCGGGAAAAACGTCGCCGCTACGCCGTAGCGGACCAAGACCGACTCGATGAACTGGCGCGTCGGACCGTAGACGCTGTCGGTGACCAGAATGTGATCCCCGGTGCGCACGAATGCCTCGATCGCCGTCACGCAGGCCGACAGACCAGAAGGGACCAACAGGGATTTGTAGCCGCCTTCAAGCGCGGCCAGCGCATCTGCGACCTCGAAGCTCGTCGGCGTTCCCTTGCGCCCGTACCACAGCACGTCCTCCCCGGCCGCCACTCGTCGTTCGCGGGCTTCCATATCGGCCAGATCACGAAACACGATCGTGGAGGCGCGGCAGACCGGTGGATTCACCATGCCGCCGCGCGCCTGCGGATCGCCAATGCCGTGACCGAGCACGGTCTCCGGCCTCAGCGCCGCGTCAGGCTTTACTGGATCACTCATACATTCATCCTCGCTTAGCTGCTAAGGGTCGACGGTAAACCGTCGCCCGTAATCGCTCAATAAAATCTGGATTCCAATGTAACCCATGAACAGCGGTTGCCCGTCGGAATCTCCGTTGATGCTGCGGCCGGCCATGAACAGCGCGATGATTCCGGGCCGCAGCTTGTATCGCCCACCGAAATCCAAGGTCGTGTCGTGCGGTGGGCCGCCGTAGGCACGATCGTCATAGAGTTCGGCGTACAGTTCGAAGCGCTCGGTCAATGGGCGGCCCGCGACGAACCCGAAGATGCGTTCGCGCAGACCATGGCTCGGAAAGTAGTAACCGGCTTCGAAATCGATGTCGAGCGGCCCGAGCTTCTTGGAAACCTCTAGCGGCAGGAGGTACCGTGGGCCGAGTGTCGCGATTCCCTTGTCGCGCGCGGCAGCGGGTGTACCGGCCTCCGCCTGCGGAAAAATCGATGCCTGCCATCCCTCCTCGCCCTGATCGAAGAAGCGCCATTTGATACCGGGATACGCATTGCCCCAGCCGCTGTCGACGGGCTGCCCGCTGCTCGCCTGCACGATGTAAGGAACTTCATAGGTTAGTTGGATCCGATCGCCAACGCCAAAATTGAGATCGATTTGCGGAACCTGATAGCTCGCAACCCCACGCGCAACCGTTTGCATCGAAGCGACGTTGATTTCCCAATTCGCATTGCCCGGAGTTCCCGGATCGTTGGTCAAAAACGGCGGGCCGGCCTGCGCACCGGCGATGTCGGGAGCGCCGAGCAGCAACACCATCGTGGCCAACACTGAGATGATCGCCAGAGTCAGTCTCATCCGCATGCCTTCGTAATGAATGGGCGCTCATTGCCTCAAGGGTCGCGTATTGTTCGTGAACTGGCGGCAACACTCAAGTCGTTCGCGGACCCAGACGACAGCCGTAAGGATCAGGGTGCCGAACCCTCGAGCGCGCGACGAAACGCCGCAAGAATTGCCGGCTGCGGGCGCCGGATTGCGGGAACGCTTTGATAATTCTCCCAACCACCACCCAGACTTCGATAAAGCTCAACGAACTGTTCGCCCTCGGAAACCTGGGCCTCCGCGTACTGTTCCTCGAGATCATACAATTGGCGCTCGGCATCGACGACATTGAGGAAGTCGGTGAGTCCGCGGTCGTATCGCTCGGTCGCCAAATCCACGGCGCGCTGACCGGCAATCATCGCGCTGCCCAGCTGTTCGATGCGCGCCTGCTCCGCCGCATACGCATCGACCGACGTATCCACCTGTTGCACGGCATTCAAGATCGTCTTGCGGTAATTCAGCAGGCTCGCATGCGCTTCGAGATCGGCGATGTCGACCTCGGCATCCAAGCTACCGAAGTCGAGCAGCGGCCAGATGGCGCCGGGTCCGAACGACCAAATGTGCTTCGAAACCCGCGGCGTCGTCCCCCAACCCTGCGCTTGGCTGCCGATTGCTCCAACCAGCGCGACCTGCGGAAACAGGTCGGCTGTTGCGACGCCGATGCGCGCGGTCGCGGCTGCAAGTTCCCGCTCTGCTTGTCGTATGTCGGGCCGGCGCTTCAGCAGATCGAGCGGCACGCCCGGTGCGGTCGCCGCCGGCATCGACGGAATCAAATCCGGCTTCGAGAGCTCCTGCATCATCGTCTCGGGATACTCGCCGACGAGCACCGCGAGCGTGTACTCGGCGGCTCGAACCTGCGACTCGACCGGCGCAATTTGCGCCTCGAGTGTCGCAAGTTCGCGGGCGGCAAGCGCAACATCGAGTTCGTTGGTGATCCCGCGTTGATAGCGGATCGTCACGAGGCGCAGAGATTCACGCAGCACGTCGGCCGCCTTGTGCAAGATGCCCGCGCGAACCTGGAATCCGCGCAGATTGACATAGGCGCGCACGACGTCGGCGACGACCGCGGTGAGTACGCCCTCGCGCGCGGCACGGGCCGCCTGCGTTTCGGCGCGCGCCGCCTCGAATTCACGGCGATACTTGCCGAACAGATCGAGTTCCCATACTGCATCGAAGCCCGCAACCGTGTTGATGTGCTGCAGACCGCTCGTGTTGTCGGCCGAAACCAGCCCTTGCTCGGCGCGGCCGCGCGTAAGATCGGTGCCGGTTCCGCGTGCAGCCGCTGCGCTCGCGTCGATCTCCGGCAAGGCGTGCCCTACGACCAGAGCCTCGTAGGTGCGCGCCTGTTGCAAGCGATCCAGTGCAAGCGCAATGTCAAAATTCGATTTGACCGCGCGATCGACGAGAGAATCGAGTTCCTCGTCATTCAAGACGCGCCACCAGTTCGCCAAATCCACTACTGCGGCCGTTGTCGCGGCGGGCGCGTTCGGCACGGATACTTGCGAAGCGAAGTGCGGCGGCTGATCCGACGGCGGCGTGTGGTAATTGGGTCCCGCCGCGCAGGCGCTCAAGGCCGCCAGCGATCCAACGACAATGCACCGTAGAATGCTCACAAGTGTCTCAGCGCTTCCCAGCGGGAAGTTGATCGGTGCCCGCGGGTTCGTTCGCAGCGACGGTTTGGCCCGAGCCAATTTGGCTGCTGATGTTGAGCACGAGTCGATCGCCCGGGCGAACGCCCGTCGAGAGCTCGACGCGGCTGCCGTTGTCGCGCGCAATCTCGACATCCTCGAAGTTGATCTTGCCGTCCTCACCGACCTTTGCGACTTGCGTGCCGGTTGCGCGAAATATCAGCGCGGCTGCCGGAACCTCGACCAAACCGCGAGGCGGCAGACGGAACGCGACATTGACGTACATACCGGGTACCAGCGCGTGGCCGGCATTGGGCATGTCGACTTCGACTCTCATGGTGCGCGCCTGGGCATTGATGGACTGCGCGGAGCGTGCGATTTTCCCTGAAAATACGCCGCCCACGGCACCCGTCGCGCGTATCTCGGCGGGAACCCCGGCATTCATGAGCTCCCCGGCTGCGCTCTGCGGCACATCGACGAAGATGCGCAGCGGATCGGTCTGCGCCATGCGGTACAACGGCGTCGTCGTCGAAGAGCTTCCGGCCGTGACCAGATTGCCGACGTCGATTTTTCGTTCGGTGATGGTTCCATCGAACGGCGCCTTCACCTGTTTGAACTCAGCGAGCGCGCTGAACTGATCGACCTTGGATCGATCCAAAGAGACCTGTGCATCGGCGGCGAACAGGCGCGCCTGCGAACTTTCGAAATCGGCCTTCTTCGCGTCGCGCTCCTGCTCCGAGACCACGCCCTTGGGCGAGTCGCGCCAGCGCTCATTGGTGGTCTTGCTGAATTCGGCCTCGGCCCGACGCGCTTCGACCTGCGCCTCCGAAGCCTCGAGCTGTGCGCGCGCGGCCCGTAGTTCAGCATCGAGTTCCGGCGTCTCGATCGTCGCCAGCACCTGGCCCGTCTTGACCTTGTCGCCGATGTCCACGAGCCATTTCGCGACATAGCCGTTGACTCGCGCATAAATGGTCGTTTCGAACCACGCCGCCGTCTGGCCAGGCAGGACCAGATCCTGGCCGGCGTTGGCCGGCCTCGCGAATACGACGTCGACGGGCGGCGGCGCCGAATACGCGGCCTCTCCGGCCTTCGCAATGGCGCTCGCATGAACATAGCGCAGTACGATCACGATGAGGAAACACAGGAGCAGCGTGCCGGCCGCAATCCCGACCGCGCGCTTCGTGCGGCGCGCGGTGTCGGGTGAGAACGCCGTGGATACCTCATGATGTTCTGCCCGCGAAATCTCGTCAGGGTATTGGCCCTTCGACGAATTTTCCGGGTTTGGCGCTTGCCTCTCTGCATCATGCGGTTGCATTGGCACTACCTCTCGCGTGCGAATCTGTAACAGGGACCGGATGGCGGCGCAATAATCGGTACATCGTCGGCACGAAGATCAGCGTCGCGAAGGTTGCAAACAATAGCCCGCCGATCACCGCCCTACCGAGCGGCGCATTCTGCTCGCCGCCCTCGCCGATCCCGAGCGCCATCGGCACCATGCCGAGGATCATCGCGCCGGCGGTCATCAAGACCGGCCGCAAGCGCGTGTAGCCGGCGGTAGCGGCCGCGCGCAGCGGGTCGTCGCCCGCCTCCATGCGTTGATTCGCGAAGCTGACCACCAGGATGCTGTTCGCGGTTGTCAAGCCGATGCACATCAAGGTTCCCATGAGCGCCGGCACACTCATCGGGGTCTGAGACAGGAACAGCATCCAGAGCACGCCGCCCAACGCGAACGGAATCGCCATGAGCACGATCAACGGATCGATCCAACTCTGGAAATTCATGACGAGGAACAGGTAGACCAGAATGATCGCCAAGGCGATACCCGTGAACAACCCGGTATAGCTTTCACGCATCGTCTCGACCTGACCGCTGAGCGTGACCGTCAACGCCTCGGCAGCACCCGGGCGATCCGCGCTCAACACCTTGTCGATATCGTGGGCCGCGGAGTAGAGGTCGCGGCCCTGGACATCGGCATGCACATCGAACACCGGGCGAATGTTGAGCTGCGATGCGACCATCGGTACCGCCTCGCGGCCGAAGGAAGCGAGATTGAGCAGCAGCTGCCCCGACCCCGCAGCCGCGCCCGAGGTCACCGGCATCGTCTGCAAGTCCTGCGACGATCCGATCCGGTAGGTCGGCACCTGAACGACGAGCGGATAACTCACGCTATTGCGGGGATCGACCCAGAAGTTCGGCGCCGTCTGCGCACTCGAGTTCGTCGCCACCAATACGTTATTGGCAGCCTCCTGCTGCGTGACGCCCGCCTCGTTCGCGAGCGCCCGGTCCATCGTGACCGTCAGTGCCGGCGCGTTCGGGACCTGGAACACGTGCGAATCGACGACGCCGGCCACGCGCGTCAAATCCCGGGCAATTTTGGCAGCGAGCGCAAACGCGGCACCCTGGTCCGGCCCGGATACCCGAACGTCAATGGGCGCCGGCTGACCGAAATTGAGCACTTGGTCGACGATATCGGCGGGCTGAAAGAAGAACTGCAGCGTGGCAAATCGCGACGGCAACTCCCGCCGCAGCATCGCAACGAGCTTCGCGGTCGGCGTATGTTTCTCGTTCAGCGAAATCAGTATTTCACCGTCCATCGGGCCGACGGTCGCCGAGTCGCTCAACGCGATGTTGATGCCGCTGTACGGTAGGCCGATATTGTCGAGCATCACGTCAATTTGTTCGCTGCCGACGAGTTTGCGAATCTGCTCCTCGACCGCGGCAAAGTATTGCTGCGTCTTCTCCAATCGTGTGCCGGGAGGCGCCCTGACATGCAAGCGCATTTGGCCGGCGTCTACCTGGGGGAAGAAATCCCTGCCCAAGAGTGGAAACAATAGTACGGATACGACGATCAGGCCGCCGAACGCGAGCACCGTCAACCGCGCCTCGGACAGGGCCCATGCGAGCGTATTGCGATAGCTCTCGCGAAACCGCTCGAACGCGCGCTCGAATCCAGCTTGGAACCTCACGAGCGGGTTGCCGGACCGAGCGCGAGGCGAGGCCTGCGGCGACTCATCCTCGAACTGATGTACCGCGCGACTCATCAATTGCCTGAACAGCACCGGCACCATCGTGAACGACAGCACGAGGCTCGCGAGCAAGGATCCGATTACCGAGAGCGATAGCGGTGAAAACAGATATTTAGCCGTGCCCTGCAGCAGAAACACCGGCACGAAGACGATGCAGATGCACAGTGTCGAGAGGAAGGTCGGGATCGCGACCTCGCTCGCGCCTGCGACGATCGATTGATGCAAGGGCTCGCGCATCGCCACGTGGCGCTCGATGTTTTCGATCACGACCGTGCCGTTGTCGACGAGGATGCCGATCGCGAGCGCGAAACCGCCCAAGGTCATCGTATTGAGAGTCTGTCCCGCAAGATAAATGAACAGCACTGCGGTGATGATCGACAGCGGAATTGCCGCGAGGATGATCAACGAAAGCCGAACGTTGCCGAGAAACAAAATGATCACGAGCGCGGTGAGGCCGGCGGCCATACACGCGCTCAATAGCACGCTATTGAGCGCCGCCCTCACGAACAAGGATTGGTCGAACAAGGCCCTTACCTGCACGTCTTTCGGCAGCACCTTCTGGATATCCAGCAGCGCAGCGCGCACGCCGTCGATGACCGCAAGCGTCGAGACGCCGCCGGTCTTTCGAATCGTCATCAGCGCGCCCGGCGTACCGTTGACCGAAACGGAATTCGTCTGCACCTGGAATCCATCGTGCACGTGCGCGACGTCCCGCATGAAGACGGTTCGACCGTCGACTTGTGCGATCGGAAATGCATTGATCGCCTCGATGAGGTCCGGGGAATTATTCATCGCCAAGCTGTAGTCCGTATCGCCGATCTTCACGTCACCGGCTGGCAAAATCACGTTTTGCCGTTGCAAAGCGCTGCTTACGTCGGATGCTGAAAGGCCGCGGGCCTGCAGCGCCTGGGAATCGAGGTCGGCCATGATCACGCGCGGCTTGCCGCCGTAGGGATACGGAACTTCGGCACCGTGGACGACCGCAAGCGCCGGGCGAATGATGTTCTGGCCCAAGTCATTGAGCTTGGTATCGGGCAGGGACTTGCTCGACAAGCTCAGCTGGATAATGGGTACATCGGTCGCCCCGTAACGCAGCACCAGCGGCGGCGTGATGTTGGGCGGCATGTACTTGAGCACGACGAGCGCGCTGCTCGCTAGCTGCGAGACCGCGCGCGTGACGTCCGCCCCCTCATGAAGATAGATCTTCTCGACCCCTACGCCCTCGTAACTCACCGCTTCGATTCGCGCAATGTCGTCCACGAGCGAAGCGAGTTGCCGCTCATGCAAAGTCAAGATGCGGTTCTGGATGTCCTGCGCGCTCATGCCGTTATAGGTCCAAACGACCGCAACGACCGGGATGTCAATCTCGGGAAAAATGTCGACCGGCATCCGCAGAGCAGCGCCGATGCCCATCAGCGAGACAAGAATGAGGACGGCGACGACGGTATAGGGCCGCTTCAGAGCTGTTTCGACAACGGACATGCAGGATCCTTCTAGGCTAGGTCCCTAATCTAGACGAGGAAACGCGGATCTTCAGGAGCCGAAAGTCACGATTATGAGTGACCAAAGTCACTTTTTCGAGTCCGCGAGCGATGGCTCTGCGGCAGCCTATTTTGGACGCGCCTGGCCCCTGGAAATCAGCGCGAGCGCAATTCTCGTATTGGCGTGCAGCTTCTCCATGATGCGGCTCACGTAATTCTTGATCGTGCCTTCGGCAAGAAACATCGCGTCCGCGATTTGCCGGTTGCTCATGCCCTCAGAGATCAACTGCAATATTTTTTCCTCTTTGTCGTTGAGCGCCTCGGGACCGGCCTCGCCGATCGTCGCGGCCGCCGGTGCGGCACTTTCGAACGAGACATTTGTTGCCGTTTTTTCGGGGATCGGCGCCATCTGGGATACCGCCGCGAGACGCGCAAACTGGTCCATGACCTTACGGGCGATCTGCGGCGTCAAGCGCGATTCGCCGCGCTTGAGCGCGCGGACCGTTTCGAGCAACTCGTCTTCGGCAGCATCCTTGAGCAGATAGGCATGTGCGCCCGCGCGCACCGCCTCGAACACCGTCTCGTCGTCGTGCAGCGTCGTCAGCACGAGAATCTGCGTGGCCGGCAGCATTTGAATGATTTCGCGGGTCGCCGCCACTCCGCCTTTGACCGGCATGTGCAGATCCATGAGGATTACGTCGGGCTGCAGTACGCGCGCCAATTCGACGGCCTCGGCGCCGTTACAAGCCTGACCGACGACTTCCATGTCGGGCTCCAACGAAAGCAAGTGCGCCGCGCCCCGGCGCACGTGCGCCTGATCCTCCGCGATCACGATCCGAATCGCCGGCGTATGATTCCTCTCGACTTCGGTCACGTCGGGGCCCTCGATGAAAGTTTCAATTCCTCAAAATCGTGCCGGATTGTTTCGGGCTCCATGATGCGGCTCGTGTACCATCGTTTGGAAGTGACTTTAGTCACGATATGACGGAAGCCCATGGTCGATCCGGCCGTACCTGCCCACCGAAGCGCGCTGCGGCGAATCATTGATCCGAGACGCAGCCTCGTGGCAGGCACCGTCTGGCTGATCATCGGACTCGCGGCCGTGTTTTCAATTGCCGCCGCGATCTGGGTCGGCGGCATCGCTCGAGAGAACCTGCTCGAGCAGCATGTTCGGCGCCTATCGCTCGAGACCGAACAATTGAGCTCCGATGTCGGCGATGCGTTTGCTGCGCGGCTCGCGGCGCTGCGCGCGGCGAGCCGCATCTTGCGCGAGAACGGGATCGACGGCCGGCGGCACGGTCTCGCGGATCTCTTCAATGAGCTGGTGACGACCTACCCGCAGCTCGACTGGATAGCGATTGCCGATTCTCACGGCGTGATCGTCGACTCGGTTGACGCGCTGCAGAACGGCCGCAACGTGCAGATGAGCCCTTGGTACACCTCGGGCATCCGCGGTCCGTGGCTCGGCATCATCGCTACCGCCGGGTCAGCGCCGGCTGGGCCGAGTGCGCCGCCCGCTGCAACGACCTCAGCGCTCGGTGATCTCTCGGCGCCGGTCTACGACGACAGCGGGCGCATCGTCGGCGTCGTCGCGGCGCGCTTGAGCTGGCGGCGCTCCGCGAATCATCCGCAGCGCCTCACCGATGAGACGAACCAGGAAATCTCCACACAGGCATTCGTGCTCGATCGCAGCGGCATCGTGCTCGTCGGGCCTGAGGAGTTTCTCGGCAAGCCTTGGAGCGGCGTTCCCGCGCCGGACGCGATCGGCGCGACCGCCGGCGCACCGCGGTTCGAGCGGCTCCCAACGGGACGCCAGGTGCTCGTTGCACGCTCGGCCTTGAGCGCCAGCAGCGAGTCGTCTGCATCCGGTTGGCAAGTGCAGCTCTGTGAGCCCACGGAGCGCGCCCATCAACGCGCCGACGCGGTCGCAATCCGCATCATCTGGATTTCGATGGGCCTCGGCATCCTCACCGCGTTGTTCGGCATCCTCGGCGCCCGGCAGCTGACCCGGCGGCTCCGGAGCCTCGCATCCTCGGTCCGCAACATCGGCCACGACGGGCTCGCCGAGATCGCGATTCCCGGCGGCGTCGACGAGGTCGCGCAACTCGGGCGCGCATTCGCGAGTATTCTCGGGGATCTTCGCGAAGAGCGCCGTGAACTCGAGCGTCGCGTTGCCGTCAGGACGCGCGAGGTAGAGCGCCTCGCCGAGGAGTCGCGCTACACTGCGGTCGTGCGCGAACGCTTGAAGATCGCGCGGGACCTGCACGATACGCTCGCGCACTCGATGATGGCGATCTTGAGCGAGATCCGATTGCTGCGTCGGCTACACGCGCGCGATCCGGGCGCACTGGCGGCCGAACTTGAACGCGCCGAGGCCGTCGCCCACGAGGGACTCAGCGAGGCGCGTAGCGCGATCTCGCAGATGCGCCTCAACACGGTGCGAGAAACCGGGCTGGGGCCCGCGCTGGCGAGCGCGTTCGGCAAGTTCCTCGATCGGACCGGCCTCGTGGGCGAGTTCAGCGCCGACGACGAGGCTGCTCGGTTTGGCGATGAGCGCGGGGAAGCGTTCCTGCGGATCGCACTCGAAGCGCTGCGCAATATCGAGAAGCACGCGATGGCCACGCGCGTGAACGTCCGCCTCCGTGTCGCCGACGCCGCCAATTTGCAGTTGCTGATCGAGGACAATGGCGTCGGCTTCGACCCGCAATCGGTGTTGCCCGATCACTTCGGAATCGTCGGCATTCGCGAACAAGCCGAGCTCATCGGCGCGCAGCTGCGCATCGAGAGCCGCCGCAACGAGGGCACCCAGATAATCGTGTCTTTGGCGCTCTCGCCGGTCGCATTTCAGGGGCGTACATGAGCGAGGTGGAGCACCCGCAATACGATCACACCGATGTTCCACCGACCTTGGCGAGCCCCGCCGCCGCCGCGTTCTGGACCGCGATCTTGCTGACCGGCGCCGGCGCCGGCATCGCCGCGGGCGTGCTGACGCTGCTGCTGCAGAGCATCGAGCATCTGGTGTGGCCCGGTCCCAATATTCTCGAAGCAGCAACTCAGGCGCGATACCCGCGACACTTGCTGGTGCTGCTCGCGGCCGGCGTGCTCACGGGCGCCGGTCAATTTGTGCTGCAACGCCTGACGAGCGCCAACGGCATCGACATCACAGAAGCCATTACGCGCCACGCAGGTCGACTGCCGCGTTGGCGCACGCTCGGCAGCGCGCTGCTCTCGGTCGTGGTCGTCGGCATGGGCGCGTCTCTGGGGCGCGAAGGCGCGCCGAAGCAAGCCGGTGCGGTCATCGCCAATGCACTGTCGGACCGCGTCAAACTCTCCGATGAACAACGCCGCTTGCTGGTCGCCTGCGGCGCGGGCGCCGGCATGGCCGCGGCCTATGGCGTCCCGCTCGGCGGTGCACTGTTCGCGCTCGAAGTGCTGCGCGGCGTCTTGGCGCTTCGGCTCATTCTGCCGGCGCTGCTCGCCTCGGCGGTCGCGACCGCGGTGTCGTGGACGATGCTGCCGAACGCACCAACCTACTCGATTCCGGCGTATCCGCCCTCCGCGTCGGTGGTCTGCTGGGCATTGGCAGCCGGGCCGATCATCGGCGGGGTATCGGTCGGCTATATTCGACTCGTGGCGTGGGCGGACGCCAACAAGCCGCAAGGCTGGCGCCGGTTCGTACTTCCGAGCATCGCGATGCTGCTGCTCGGTGCGCTATCGATCGTATTCCCGCAGTTGCTCGGCAACGGCAAAGAGCTTGCGCAGCTCGCATTTGCGGACCAAGTGGCGCCCTTGCTCATGGTCGCTTTGCTGGTGCTCAGGCCCTTGGTCACGATCCTCTGCCTCGGCAGCGGCGTACCGGGCGGCTTGTTCACGCCGTCGTTGGCACTCGGGGCATTGCTCGGCGGAGTTCTGGGTATCGCCTGGTCTTGGGTCTGGCCCGGGGTTCCGCCGGGGCTCTTTGCTGTTCTGGGTGCCGCTGCAGTGTTGGCCGCAACGACCCACGGCCCCATCTCCTCGGTCGTATTGATCATGGAACTGACGGCACGCGACCGATCCTTCATGTTGCCGCTACTGATCGTGGTCGTGGTTGCAACCGTGGTCGCACGCACGCTCGACCCGCGCTCGATTTACGATGCGCGTTTGACCGACCAGGAGATCAAAAAGCAGCAACAAGATCGACGGCCGGCGCCGACCTAGTCAGGACTCCGGCGTGAGCCGCTGACGCACTGTGCCCGCGATGCCTGGCGCGCCTCAGGCCGCCGGCGGTACTGCGACTGAAAGCACGCGCTCGATGAGCCAGTTGGCGATGCCGCCGCCAACGATCAGATACGCGAATAGAATTGCGCCGAGCACGAGAACATCGCGGCCCGCGATTCGCAGTTTCGCGATCGTCGTGTCGATTCCCAGTGCGGCCATCGCCGCGGCCAGCAGAACGATATCGAATGCGCGCAGTGCGGCCAATAGATCCTCGCTCAGCCCCAAGTACGGGTGGACGATCGCGATCACGATGAATGCAATCGCGAATCCCGGCAGGCGCGCGTCGGGCGGCCGCGCAGAAGTCGGCGTAGCGCGCGCAACGAAGCGGCCGAGCAAGATCAAGAACGGCGCGAGCATCATCACGCGGATCATCTTCACGACGACCGCGTTTTCGGCGGCGTCACCACCGATCGTCTTGCCGATCGCGACCACTTGGGCGACTTCGTGAACGGTGGACCCGACGAAAACGCCGAACGGGGCTCGCGCGACGTCGAGGATACCGAACAACAGCGGGTAGACCAGCATCGCGAGGCTGCCAAACAGCACGACCTGTCCCACTGCGGCCGACGTCTTATGCGGAGCGGCGCCCAGCACGGACTCGGTGGCGATCACGGCCGCCGCTCCGCAGATTCCGCTTCCGGCGGAGGCGAGAATCACCGTATCGCGATCCATTTTTAGCCAGCGATAGCCCACCCACCAGCCTACCGCGATCGTCGAGACCACGACGAACAAATCGGCGGCGATCGCAGCGGGCCCGACACGCACGATCTGCTGCAGGCTCAGATTGAGTCCATAGAGCGCGACCCCGAGTCGCAGCAAAGTTTTCTGCGCGAACTGCAGGCCGGGTTGTGCCGCGGGATTTGCGAATAAGCGGTGTCCGAGATTGCCGAGCGTCGCGCCGACCAGAATTGCAATCGTCAGGGCGCTCAAGCCCAATGCGGCGAGCGCGGGCACACGCGCCAGCAGGAATGCGAGCGCACTGATTGCGCCGACCGCGAGCAGTCCCGGCGCAAGCGCGCGCGATGCGCCCATCAAGGCGATGAGGCCCGCCGACTCTGCGCAGGCGCGGGCATCGCACTGAGGCAGCAATACGGCCGGATTCCCGGGAAATCATGCGGCAGCGGATTGGAAACCGGCAATTCGTTCTTTGGTCAGTGTTGCGTGAAACGTGAGGCTCGTGCTCTCCGCATCGATTGTACCGCAGCACGGACGGGCGATACCACCAAAGGGCTATGGATGACCCAATATCTGGATTACCATCTGCAGTCCATGAAGTCGTCGAAGCCGGTCGCGCGGTTCTTCGGTGCGCCGATTGCGCTCACGCTGCTGCTGGGCGGGATCGGAAGCTCGCACGTTGCGTGCGCCGAGATGCATGTTGGCGCCGACGACATCGGCGGCATCGTGACAAGCGATCACGGCCCCGAAGCAGGCGTCTGGGTCATCGCCGAGACCAACGATCTTCAGACTCGATATGCCAAGATCGTCGTGACCGACGACGCCGGCCGATATCTGATCCCGGATCTTCCGCGCGCGAAGTATCGTGTCTGGGTCCGCGGCTACGGTCTTGCCGACTCGGCCAAAGTCGATGCGGTGCTTGGGACGCGAGTCGACCTGAAGGCGATCACTGCCGCGAATGCGGCCGCGGCGGCCCGGATCTACCCGGCCGCATATTGGTACGCGCTCATGAAGATTCCCGATGAATCTCAGTTGGCCGCGGTGCCGGGTGGTCGCAACGCCTATCTGATGTGGGTCAAGAATATGGGTTGCGTCGGTTGTCACCAGCTGGGCGATCTGGCGACACGCACGCTCCCGGCATCGCTCGGAAAATTCACATCCTCGCAGGAGGCCTGGCGCCGCCGGGTACTATCGGGACAAGCGGGCAGCCAAATGGTGAGCATCCTGCAGGGCGCGCTCGACGGCATACCGATTCCCTATCTCGCGGATTGGACCGACCGCATCGGCGCCGGTGAAGTGCCGCCGGCGCCGCCGACGCGCCCGGGCGGCGTCGAACGCAATATCGTCGCGACGGTGCACGATTGGTCGGATGCCAAAGCCTATTTGCACGACCTCACGAGTACCGATCGGCGCAATCCGACGGTCAATGGCCATGGCCTCGTCTACGGCACGCCGGAGCTGAGCACGGACGAATTTCCGGTGCTGGATCCAATTCATAATTCGGCGCGCACGTTCAAGGCATCGGTACGCGACGCCGACACGCCCACGTCGCACGACGACCCCGTACTGAGCCCCTCGCCTTATTGGGGCGACGAGCGAATCTGGGACAGTCGCGCAATTGCGCACAACCCGATGCTCGGCCGCGACGGCCGCGTCTGGTACACCGCTCGCATTCGCGCGGCGGACAATCCGCAGTTTTGCAAGAAAGGCTCGAGCCATCCTTCTGCCAAGGAGTTTCCGCTCGATGCATCCTCGCGCCAACTCGCGGTCTATGACCCGAAAAGTGCAAAATACACCTTCATCGACACGTGCTACAGCACACATCATCTGCAATTTTCCGAAGACGAGAACGATACGCTTTGGACCAGCGGAGGCCGCGAGGCGATCGGCTGGCTCGACACCAAGAAATTCGATCTGACCGGCGATGCCGCAGCGGCTCAAGGGTGGGCACCGTTCGTGCTCGACACCAACGGCAACGGCAAGCGCGATGCGTGGGTCGAACCCGGGCAGGCAGCGGACGCCGCGCACGATCAGCGGCTCGCGGTGAGTCTTTATGCAATTATGCCGAGTCCTGCCGACGGCAGCGTCTGGGGTTCGGTTGCGTTTCGTTACCCCGGCTCGATTCTTCGATACGACCCGCGAACTCGGCTCAGCGAAATCTACCACGTGCCCGCGCCGGGTTTCGGCATACGCGGCGCCGACATCGACCGCAATGGCGTCGTCTGGATGTCATTGGCGAGCGGGCACCTCGGCGAATTTGATCGGCGCAAATGCAAAGGCCCGCTCAACGGTCCAAACGCAACGGGCGACCACTGTCCCGAAGGCTGGAGCTTCCACCGTTTGCCGGGCCCGGGATTCATCAATGTCCCGCAAATGAGCGTCGAATCGAGCTATTACACCTGGGTCGATCAGCACGACACCCTGGGACTGGGCGCGAATGTTCCGATCGCGACCGGTAACCTCTTCGACGGCGTTCACGCACTGGTCGACGGACAGTTCATCACGCTACGCATCCCGTATCCGCTCGGTTTCTACGCCAAGGGCCTCGATGGGCGCATCGACGACGCCGCGGCAGGCTGGAAGGGACGCGGCCTCTGGGTCACGAGCGGCGATCGAACGCCCTGGCATCATGAGGGCGGCAAGGGCAGCAAACCGCTGGTTGTCCACTTTCAGGTCCGCCCATCACCGCTCGCCGATTGAAGCGCCGACGAACTCCCCGTTCGGTGCGCGAGACCACGGTTGCATGTGCGCCATTGCGGTAGGATCAGCCGATACCCATGATGAGCCTAGAGCCAGACGACGAGTTGCTCGATCGTTTCCAGCGCGCCGCGTTTGGTTATTTTCTCGAGCAATACAACCCCGATAACGGACTCGTCGCCGACACCAGCCGCGTGGGCGCTCCCTCGAGCATTGCGGTTGTGGGATTCGCGCTTGCCTGCTACCCGGTCGGCGTCGAGCGTGGCTGGATCACACACAGGGATGCGGCTGCGCGTGCACTCGCAGCGCTCAAGTTCTTTTGCGAAAGCGCCCAAAGCGACCAGCCGATCGCGACCGGATACCAGGGCTTTTATTATCATTTTCTGGATATGCAGACCGGACTGCGAGTCTGGGAGTCGGAACTCTCGCTGATCGATTCGACGTTCCTGCTCGCGGGCGCGCTGACCGCCGGCGCGTATTTCAATCACGACACGCCGATCGAGGCCGCGATCCGATCGCACGCGCAGACGCTATATCGCCGTATGGACTGGGAATGGTCCTGCGACGGCGGGGCGACTGCGAGGCAAGGTTGGAAGCCCGAGTTTGGATTCTTGAACTATGGATGGGAGGGGTACAGCGAGGCGACCATACTCTACATCCTGGGATTGGCCTCGCCGAGCCACCCGCTGCCGGACGCGAGTTTCGACGCATGGACGGCGACTTATCAGTGGGAAAATATCTACGATATCGAGCATCTGTACGGCGGCCCACTGTTCATACACCAGTTCTCCCATGC
>Ga0181531_10000564_pt1 | contig 24653 bp, 15 predicted proteins | sample PEATcosm2014_Bin_38_FD_119743 | JGI IMG/M metagenome (GOLD analysis project Ga0181531, IMG submission 119743) | Peatland microbial communities from MTU Mesocosm Facility, Houghton, MI, USA - PEATcosm2014_Bin11_10_metaG | ecosystem: Environmental > Terrestrial > Soil > Wetlands > Peat | place...
GTCGACCGCATAGACATGCAGCCGGTAATTGCCGAGCGGATTGAGGCCGTGGCAGGGCCAGAGGAAATTCGGATGACCGAAGGGCAGTTCCGGCGGCACCATGCCCTCGGCGAGCAGGTGCTGCGGTCCGTAGAGATCGGCGAGCAAGGCGTCCAAGAGTCGCGCGCGCTGCGCGACGCCGAGTTCGATCTCGCGCCATTCCTGCGCAGTCAGCAGCAGCGGCAGCGGATCGAGCACCCAGGGGCGATCGCGCCCTTGCGGATCGGCGTAGACGTTGTAGGTCACGCCGTTCTCGACGATCAGGCGCCGCGCGAGATCGGCACCGCGGCGCACCGCTTCGGCACCGTCACCGGCAAGCCGATCGATCAGCGTGCGCCAATGCGGGCGCACGACGCCGCTGTGATCGAGCAACTCGTCGTAGCGGCGCGCATCACTCTGATAGGTTTCGAGGCGTCCTTCGGCCATCTACGATTCCGCGGCGTTCACTTGCGCAGATCCAGCGTGAACGGAAACTCCGGGTCCACGGTCTCGGGCGGTACCTGCATCGCGCCCGGCGTATGACCCATGCGGAAAAAACGCGCAAGCCGCCGGCTCTCGGCCTCGTAGGAATTGATCGGGAATACTTCGTGACTGAGGCCGCCGGGATTGGTGACGTGGTACTGGCAGCCGCCTGCCGAACGCCCCATCCAGCTATCGAACAGATCGAACGTCAACGGCGCATGGATACCGATCGTCGGGTGCAGCGCGGAGGGCGGCTGCCAGGCGCGATAGCGCACCGCGCCGACGAACTCGCCGACACGGCCCGTGGGCCGCAGCGGAACCCGGCGGCCATTGCAGGTCACGGCGTAGCGCTCCGGCGGCAGACCCGTGACGGCGACCTGCAGCCGCTCGACCGAGGAGTCGACGTAGCGCACCGCGCCGCCCGGGGCGCCCTGCTCACCCATGACGTGCCAGGGCTCGAGCGCCTGGCGCAGTTCGAGCAGCGCGCCGCGCACCGCGAAATCCCCGAGCTTCGGGAAGCGAAATTCGAAATGCGGAGCGAACCACTCGGCACGCAGTGCAAAGCCGGCCGCTTGGGTTTCGCTGATCACGTCCGCGAAATCCTGCTGCACGAAATACGGCATCAGATAGCGGTCGTGCAACTCGGTGCCCCAGCGCACGAGGCGTGCGGGCGCATAGGGCGTACGCCAGAATCGCGCGACCAAGGAGCGCAGCAGCAGCTGTTGGGTCAAGCTCATGCGTGCATGCGGCGGCATCTCGAACGCGCGCAATTCCAGCAAGCCTAAGCGGCCCGTGGGCCCGTCCGGCGAATACATCTTGTCGATGCAGAATTCCGTGCGATGGGTATTGCCCGTGACGTCGATCAAGAGGTTGCGCAGCAGCCGGTCGGTGAGCCAGGGCGGACAGGATTCGTTCGGCCGCGGAAATTGCTGAAACGCGATCTCGAGCTCGTGCAGCGAATCGTTGCGCGCCTCATCGACACGCGGCGCCTGCGAGGTGGGGCCGATGAACAATCCGGAAAATAGATACGAGAGCGAGGGGTGATTGTGCCAGTAGCCGAGCAGACTGCGCAGCAAATCGGGCCGGCGCAGAAATGGCGAGTCCTGCGGCGTCGCTCCCCCGAGCACGAAGTGGTTGCCGCCGCCGGTTCCGACATGGCGGCCGTCGAGCATGAATTTCTCGGAGCGCAAGCGCGAATCGTGCGCCGCTTCGTAGAGAAACGTCGTGCGCTCGACGAGTTCGCCCCAATTTGCGGACGGCTGCACGTTGACTTCGATGACACCGGGATCGGGTGTCACGCGAAAATTGCTGAGGCGCGGATCCGCGGGCGGCTCGTAGCCCTCGATGATCACGGGCTGCGCCAAGGCTTCCGAGACCGCCTCGATGACGCCGACCAGGTCCAAATAATTCTCGAGCTCGGCCAGCGGCGGCATGAAGATGTAGAGCACCCCATCGCGCGCTTGCGCGCACAGCGAGGTACGCGTCAGTGTCGCGGCCGATTGTTTGGCCGCCGGCGGTGAATCGGCGACGAGCGGTGCGCGGCGCGCATCGCGCCGCTGAAACAGCCGGCGTATCGCCGCATGGCTCGCAAGCGGCGGAAACTCGCGCGTCTGATCCGGCGCGTGGATGAACGGATAATCGCCGGTCGCAGTCCACGGCTGCGAGTCGAGGGGCAGCCGGTAGCCGATCGGGGAGTCGCCCGGGATCAGATAGCAGCGCTCGCTGCGCAGGAACCAAGGACCGGTCTGCCAGGACAATCCATTGGCGCTGCGCGCGATCGGCAATACGTGACCGATGACCTGGTCGAGTCCTTGCTCGAAAACCTTGGCTAGCCGCGCACGCTCGAGCGGGTCCTTGAGTTCGGAATCGAACGGGTCGACGTTGCTCGGCAAGCGGCGCTCTTTCCACAAATAATAGAACGCGTCTTCGAATGCCGGAAAAACGTACTGCGCATCGAAGCCCAACTCCGCGGCGACGCGCGTCAAAAATCGCTGCGACTGGACATCGGTGGCACCGTAATGCGTGCGCTCATCGGCAATCAGCGCCGGATTGACCCAAATCGGCTCGCCGTCCTTGCGCCAATAGCAATTCAAGGACCAGCGCGGCAATTGCTCGCCCGGATACCACTTGCCCTGACCGAAGTGCGCGAGCCCTTGGGGCGCGTATTGTTTGCGCATCCGGTGGTAGATCTCGGCCGCATAGCGGCGCTTGGTCGGGCCGAGCGCCGATGTATTCCATTCCTCGCCGTCGGGATCGTCGACCGCGACAAAAGTCGGCTCGCCGCCCATCGTGAGGCGCACATCGAGCGCGTGCAGATCCGCATCGACCGCGGCGCCCTGCTTCTCGATCTCGGTCCACTGCGTCTCGGTATACGGCTTCGTGACGCGCGGTGCTTCCCAAATGCGCCGCACGCTCATCTGGTGTTCGAACACGGTCTCGCATTCATCGACCGCGCCCGATACGGGCGCCGCGCCCGAGGGCTCGGGCGTACAGGCGAGCGGAATATGCCCTTCGCCGGCGAGCAAGCCGGAGGTCGGATCGAGGCCGATCCAACCGGCTCCCGGCAGATAGACCTCGCACCAGGCATGCAAGTCGGTGAAATCCTGCGCTGCGCCCGCAGGACCGTCGAGCGACTTGACGTCCGGCACGAGTTGAATCAAATAGCCCGAAACGAAGCGCGCTGCGAGGCCGAGGTGGCGCAGCAGCTGCACCAGCAGCGCCGCAGAATCGCGGCACGAGCCGGAACGCTTTTCGAGCGTCTCTTCCGGCGTCTGCACGCCGGGCTCGAGCCGGATCACATAGCGGATGTCGCCAGCCACTCGCCGGTTGATGTCGACGAGAAAATCGATCGTGCGGCGCGGCTCCGCCGGGACACGCGCCAAATAGGCCGCCATCAGCGGCGTCGCAGGTGCCCGCACGAGATAAGGCGCGAGCTCGCGCCGCTCGGTCGATTCGTATTTGAACGGCGCCTTCTCGGCGTAGGGTGCGAGGAAGAAGTCGAAGGGATTGAACACCGACATTTCGGCGACCAAATCCACCTCGATGCGCAGCTCTTGGGTCTCGTCGGGAAACACCAGGCGCGCCAGGTAGTTCGCCTCCGGATCCTGCTGCCAATTGATGAAATGATCGGTCGGCGCGACCCGCAACGAATAACTCAAGATGCGCGTACGGCAATGCGGCGCCGGCCGCAGACGCACGATCTGCGGACTCAAGCCCACGAGGCGATCGTAGCGGTAATGCGTTAGATGGTTGAGCGCAACATGGATCGACACGGACTTCTCCAAGAATCGCAGGCTGGTGCGCACCACATTGGTGCGATCGCAGGGCGCGCGCTGCCGCAGCGGCGCCACTGCCGTCTAGTTTATAACGTCGATCCGCTTGTGAGGGACGAGAACGCGGACTATTGCCGGCTGACCAGCACATTCCGATCGGCGAACCGCGCCAATTCCCGCATCGGCAGGCCCTCGGCCGCAAACCGGTCGCGGGTCGCGTCCGGCATGAGCGCATACCCGACGCGAAGTTCGGTCCAAACCCGCGTGAAGTCATCGAGATCGGCAATCGCGCGCCCGGGATCCTGGCGCTGTCCGAGCGCAAATTCGTCGCGATAATCCACGAGCCTGACCTCGCGGCCGAGGTAGAACGGCAGGGACTGCGCATAGGTCTGCACCGAGAACAGCGGCGCACCCGCGGGCGCTTGCCTCAGCAGCACGGTCGCGATGTCCCTGGCGCTGTAATACTGCTGCACGGTGCAAGCACCGAGCGTGATCGCGGTGCCGGCCGCGAACCAGCCGATGCTGAGCGCGGCCCAGGCCCCGAGCGTCTGCCGGCGCGCGGCGAGTACGCCGCCCGCGACCGCCGCGCCGATCAGCGCCAGCGCTACGGCGAGAAGCGCGGGGCGCAGCGCCAGGCTCAGTGCACGGCCGTCCGCCGGACTCCAGATCGTGCTCGCGTAGCCGAGTGTCCCGATTGCGAACAGCAGGCTCAAGCCCGCGCCCGCAAACAAGTGCCTGCGGTCATCGCTCTGCGCGGGCTCCGCGCAGAGCAGCGCGAGCGTCGGCACGCAGGGCAAAATATAGGGGATCAGCTTGGAATCGGACAGCGAGAAAAACACCAGCACGAACGCCGACCAAATCCACAGCACCCGGCGCACATCGAATTCTCCGGCGGGCTTGGATGCGCGCCAGCCGCTCGCGAGTGCGCGCAGCGCCGGCGTGATCCAAGGCAGGATGCCGACGATAAGGATCGCAAGAAAAAACCACCAGGGCTGGCTGCGCGCTTCGATCGGCGTCAGGAATCGCTGGAAGTGTTCGCGGATGAAAAAGAACTGCAGGAACTCGCCGTTGGAGCGCGCGGCAAGCACGAACCATGGCACCGTGATCAGCGCAAACAGCGGAATCCCATAGCGACAATTCAGCCGCCGGAGCGTGCGCGGGTCGCGTTGCGACAGCACATAGGCAATCAGCGTGAAGCCCGGAATCACGGCGCCGATCAGACCCTTGGTGAGCACCGCGAGCGCCATCGTAGCCCAGCATCCGAGCATCCAGGCGCGCAAGGCCCTCGGCCGCTCGCGGTCGCACTGGGCGAATATGAAACAGGCGAGGCTTGCGAGCAGCCAGAAGCTCAAGGACATATCGAGCGTGAGCTGGTGACCGAGCAGCATGAACAGGATCGAACCCGCGGCGAGCAGCACGGCTTTGAGACCCGCTGCGGCGCCCCAGAGACGCCGCGCGATCGCGTACAGCAGCAGCAGAGACAGATAGCCCGTGAGGCCCGTATAGAGGCGCGCGCTCCACTCGCTTTGACCAAAGACCGCGTACACCAAGGCCGTTGCCCAATACTGCAGCGGCGGTTTCTCCAGATAATTGAAACCGTCGAGATGCGGAATCACAAAGTCGCCGCCCGCGAGCATTTCGCGCGGAATCTCGGCATAGCGTCCCTCGTCCGGATCGTATAGCGGACGCCCGACGAGCAGCGCAAACCAGAGAACCGTGAAAACGAGCGCCGCCGCGCCCACGCGCTTTTTCTGACGATCATCCATCATGAATGTGCATAACTTTTAAGCCCCGGCGTGAACTCCCGTTGCTACTATACCGGCACGCATGAGCAGCGAATCGCAAAAATCCTTCGGTTACAGCGCGGCCCTCGGCCTGGCCGTTCTCGCATTCATCAACCTGTTCAATTACCTCGATCGCTATGTCGTCTCGGCGCTGTTCGAGAGTCTCAAGCATTCGGTGTTGGCGCTCTCGGACCAGCAGTTGGGCTCGCTGATGAGCGCGTTTCTGATCGTCTATACGCTCGCCGCCCCGCTGTTCGGCGCGCTGGGCGATCGGCGCGGGCGGCCCCGGCTCATCGCATTCGGCGTGTTTCTCTGGAGCCTCGCAACGACGCTCTCGGGTCTCGCGAGCAGCTACCTGTGGCTGCTGCTCGCGCGCGCATCGGTCGGCGTCGGCGAGGCGGCCTACGGCACGATCGCGCCGAGCTTGCTCGCCGACTATTACTCGGAGAATCGGCGCGGCCGCATCATGGCGATTTTTTTCTGCGCGATTCCCGTGGGCTCCGCGCTCGGCTATGTGATCGGCGGTTTGGTCGACGTGCATTTCGGCTGGCGGGCCGCATTTTTCGTCGCCGGCGGACCGGGCCTTTTCCTCGCGGCACTGTGCCTGTTGTTGCGCGATCCGCCGCGCGGCAGCCAGGACGCGGCGGCCATCGTGCCGGTCAGGGGCGTCGCGCTCGACGCGCCCAACATCTCGATCAGCGCCTCGACGCGCGCGACCTATCGACACCTGATTCGAAACCGCGCCTATCGGTGGACCGTGCTCGGATATGCGGCCTACACGTTCGCGATCGGCGGTCTCGCGGCCTGGATGCCCGCATTCCTCGAGCGCGTGCGCGGCATTCCGAGCGGTGATGCGGCGATCGACTTCGGCAAGCTCGTCGTGCTCACGGGCCTGGTCGGCACGTTCGTCGGCGGCTGGTTGGGCGACTATTGCCTGCGTTATTCGCGCCAGGCCTATCTGTGGCTCTGTGCGATCGCGACCTTGATTGCGGCGCCGTTCGTCTGGGCGGCACTCACGAGCGCCTCCCCCACCCACTACTGGACCTATATGGTGATCGCGCAATTGCTGATGTTTCTCTCGACGGGCCCGGTCAATGCCGCGATCGTCAATCTGGTGGCACCGATCGAGCGCGCCTCCGCAGTCGCGCTCAGTGTGTTTGCGATCCATTGTCTCGGCGACGTGCTCTCGCCCTATCTGATCGGCGTGCTCTCCGATGCGACCTCGCTCGCGGTGGCCGTGCAAATCGTGCCGGTCGCGGTCGTCGTTTCCGGCCTCGTCTGGGGCGTTGCGGCACGCGCCCAGGCGGCAGCCGCGCCGTGATTTCAAGTTCCGTGCCGAACGGCTTGCCGAAGGATGATGTTTGGAGCATCGCCGCGATCGGCCTGCTCGCGATGTGTCTGGTGACGATCGACCACGAGGCGCTCGGGCACGGCGGCATGTGCCTCGCGCTGGGCGGGCACATCCTCGAGCTCACGAGCTCGATCTTCCGCTGCGATCTGCACTCGCGATGGATAGCACCCGCGGGCCCCTTCGCGAATCTGGCCATGGGCACGACCGCATTGCTGGTGCTGCGGTTCACCGCATCGCGGTCCGTGCGCGCACGGCTATTCTTGATTCTCGTGGCCGCTTTGAGCTATTTCTGGGAAGCGGGCTATGCGATTCACGCGATGCATTTGCGCGACGGCGACATGTATTTTGCGGGCCAGGATTTCCTCGGCGAGCCGTCGCTCGGCTGGCGTATCGCCGGGGCGGCCTTGGGGCTCGCGCTGTTCGTGTTCACCGCGCGTTGGGTTTGGCGCGCGATGCTCGAGCTGTGGGTCGGCGACCTCACGCTCGCGCGCCGTGCCGCACGAATTCTGTGGGTCAGCGCGACGCTCGGTGCCGTCGGCGCGGCGCTCGGTTACCGCGGCGCGGGCTTTTCGGATCTGCGCGATGCCGCGCTGGAAATCGGTGCGTCGGCGTTCCCTCTGCTATGGATGCCCTCGCGCGGCGCCGTGCAGCGCAACGCGCACGCGGAGATCATCGGGCGCGATACACGCCTGATCGCCGCTGCGCTGCTGATCTATACAGTCTTCGTCGCGACGCTGGGGCGCGGCTTGTTTGCCTAGGAGCCATCAGATGACCGACGAGACCTCGGCGCGATGCGCCCCGACGATACGCGATGCGACCGAAAACGATATTCAGGCAATCCTCGAGATTTACAACGAAGTCATTGCCAATACGACCGCGGTGTACCGCGAATTGCCCGCAAGCTTCGCGGACCGCGAGACTTGGTGGCGCGAGCGGCGCCGCCAATCCTTGCCGGTGCTGGTTGCGGTCGATGCGGGCGAGGTCGTGGGATTCGCCTCGTTCGGCGAATTTCGGGCGTGGCCCTGCTATCGGCACACCGTCGAGCATAGCGTGCATGTGCGCGCTGATCGGCGCGGCCGAGGCGTCGGCAGCGCGCTCGTCGGCGCCCTGCTCCCGATCGCCGCGAGCCTCGGCAAACACGTGATGATCGCGGCCGTCGATGCGGCCAATGTGGGATCGATCTCGATGCACGAGAAATTGGGATTTCAGCAGGTTGCGCATCTGCGCGAGGTCGGCCGCAAATTCGATCGCTGGCTCGATCTCGTGTTCTTGCAGCGCGCCGTCAGCCCCTTGCGCGATTGATCTCGGCGAGCGCCGCGGCCAGGTCCGCGCGCACCGCGAAATCCTCGAGGTCGGCCGAGAGTTTGCGCTGCCAATTCGGATACTCGCTGCTCGTGCCGGGCACGTTGACCGGATCGGCCATCGCGAGCAGATCCTCGATTTGCACCGCCGCGAGCGCGGCGCTCGAACGCGCGAGATAGACATGCATCGCTTGTGCGAGCCCGTCGGTGAACGGTTCTTGCGGCGTCGCCGGGCGCTCCGGTGCGATCCCTTGGGCTCGCAGCGCGGCGAGCAGTGACGCGCGGTCCTCCTCTCGCTCCCGCGCCACTTGGGCCCGCATCGGCTCGTTGGGATAGAGGTGGAGCCGCGTGCGCAACTCGATATCGCGGCCCTCCCAATAGCCGCGCAAGGTCGGCATGTCATGCGTCGTCACGGTCGCGAGCGCGCGGCGCAGGTAATCCTTCGGCTCTCGAAACGCCGAGCCGTTTTTCTCGAATAGCATGACTTTGTAATGGTAAATGCCGAACTGCGGCATCGCGGCGCGCATCTCGTCGGGAACGACGCCAAGATCCTCGCCGACCACGAGGCAGTGGTTGCGCACACTTTCGAGCGCAAGCACGGTCAGCAGCTGGTGCAAGGGGTAATGCACGTAGGCGCCCTCGAGCGGCGAGGTATGCGCCGGCACCCACCAGAGGCGAAACAGCGACATCACGTGATCGAGCCGCAGCGCGCCGTAGTAACGCATGTTGGCGCGAATCAAGCGGATGAATCCTTTGAGCCGGTCGGTCTGCATCGCGAGCGGATCGGGCGGCGGAATTCCCCAGCCTTGCCCGTTCAACGCGAGCGGGTCGGGCGGCGCGCCGATTTCGGCCTTGAGCCGATAACTCGTGCGGTCGACCCAAGTTTCGCTCCCGGAGGCACTCGCGCCGACCGCATAGTCGCCGTAGATGCCGATCGGCATGCCGAGTTGCCGCGCCAGGGCTTGCGCCTGGGTCAATTGCTCGTGCGCGAGCCATTGCAGGTAGGCGAAGAACTCGACCTCGGCCGGATACTCCGCGGCGAAACGCAGCACGGCGGCGCCGCTCGGATCCTGATATTCCTGCGGCCAGCTCATCCATCCGGATCCCGTGCCGAATCTCTCGTGCAGATGCCGGTCGAGCGCATCGAAACTCGCGTGCTCGCGCAAGCTCTCGCCGCCGCCGGCCACGAACGCACGAAAGCGCTCGGCTCGCGCGCCACCCTGCGCGAGTTGCGTGTCGCAAAAGTCGCGATGCAAAATCCGCAGCATCTCGAACTTCGCCGCGGCGACACCTCGATAATCGACGAGCGGCGCGGCGCGCAGCTGCGCCAAGCGGGCCGCGAATCCGGGCTCGGCCATGCGTTGCTGGGCGGCGTTGCAGCTCGCGAACTCCGGCACCGCAGGCACGGAAATATAGAGCACATTGAGAAAATGCCGGCTCGATGCGCTGTAGGGGCTCGATCTTTGCGGTTCGGCCGGACTCAAGGCGTGCAGCGGGTTGACGCCGATGAAGCCCGCGCCCTGCGGCGCGAGCCAACGAATCAAGCGATCCAGATCGCGGAAGTCGCCGATGCCCCAGTTGTCGCGTGAACGCACCGTGTAGAGCTGGACCGCGACGCCCCAGAGGCGCTTGCCGGCGGCGATCGCGGCGGGCTCATAGCATTCGGGCGCCGACATGATCAGCAGGCAGCTCTGCACAGGACCGCCACCGACTTGCGCCTGCAACTCGTGGTATCCCGGCGGCAGGTCGAACGGCAATTCGAATCGGCGTCGCGTGATCCATGCGCCCGCGGACTCGCCGCGCCAGAGCTCGGGAAAATCAGCCGTCGACCGCGCACCTTCGCGCGAGCTGCCGTCTTCGAGACGCAGTTTCCAGACCAGCGCCGACCCGAACTGGCTGCCCGTGATGTTGAGATCGACACCGATGCGCGAGCCTCTGGCGGCCGCGATCGGCGGCAACAGGGTGCGTGAGCGCTGGATTTCGAGTGTGCGAATCAGTTCTGCGATCGCGGCCGCATCGCGAAGATTACAACCCATGGCCTCGAGAATCGCGCTCTTGGTCTCGAGACTGAAATAATGCAGCTCGCCGCGATAGTCGTGATAGGCATCACCCAAGCCCCGCAGCGCGGCGAGTCGGCGGATCAGCTCAGCTTCCATGCAATCAGCACTCCAACAAGACGACGCTGCGTGCGGCAAGTGCATAGGAGCCTTCGGCGCCCTGCGCGGCGGCGGGCAGGTCGCGCGCCGTATCGAATCGGCAATTCCATGTCGAGCCGGGCGCGGGCGCCGGCAACGCGAAAGCCACGTCCGCGGTGCCAGCGTTGATCAGCACCAGCAGGCGCCCGACGGGATTGTTGCCGCGCCCGAACCAAGCGCCGAGGGTACGCAGTTCCCCGTTGAGCCAATCGGTGTGCGTGATTTCGCCGCCGCGCGCGTGCAGCCAAGCGATATCCTTGGTGCCGGCACGCGTGGCGACACCCTTGAAAAAGGTCTCGCGCCGGAATTCCGCGTACTGTCGGCGCAGGCGCGCGAGCACCTGTACGAATTCGACGAGATCGGCATTGATCTGGCGCAGCTGCCAGTCGACCCAGGATATCTCGTTGTCCTGGCAATAGGCGTTGTTATTGCCGAGCTGAGTTCGAGCGAATTCGTCTCCCGCCTGCAGCATCGGCACGCCCTGCGACAGGAATAGTGTCGCGAAGAAATTACGTTGCTGACGCCGCCGCAGCATCTGCACCTGCGGATCCGCGGTCGGGCCCTCGACGCCGCAGTTCCAACTGAGGTTGTGGCTGCTGCCGTCCGCGTTGTTCTCGAGATTCGCCTCGTTGCGCCGTTCGTTGTAGGAGACCAAATCGGCGAGCGTGAAGCCGTCGTGCGATGTCACGAAATTGATGCTCGCGGTCGGCTTGCGGCCGTTGTGCCGAAAGATGTCGCTCGAGCCTGCAAAGCGTTCGGCCAACTCTCCGGCCTTGCCCGCATCGCCACGCCAGACCGCACGCAGCGCGTCGCGATAGCGATCATTCCACTCGGCCCACCCCGCCGGGAAACGTCCCAATTGATAGCCGCCGAGGCCGATATCCCAGGGCTCGGCGATCATCTTGACGAACGCGAGTGCGGGCTCGGAACGAATCGCCTTGAAGAACGGTGAGTTCTCATTGAAGCCGCCGGCGTCGCGCGCCATCACCGTGCCGAGATCGAAGCGAAAACCATCGACGTGCATCTCTTCGGTCCAGTACTTCAAGCAATCGATGATCAGCGCACGCACGACCGGGTGTTCGCAATTGACCGTGTTGCCGCAGCCCGTGATATTTTCGTAGTAACGCGAATCGGTGCGGATCAAACGGTAGTAGACGGCATTGTCGATGCCGCGCAGGCTCAACGTGGGTCCGAATTCGTTGCCCTCGGCGGTGTGATTGAAGACGACGTCGAGGATCACTTCGATGCCGGCCGCGTGCAAAGCCTTGACCATCGCCTTGAATTCCGCCACGGGGTCGTGGACTGCGTATTCGCCCGCGGGGGCGAACCAGGCGACCGGATTGTAGCCCCAATAATTCTTGAGTCCGCGGTCGATCAGGAACTGCTCACTGACGAATGCATGACAGGGCAGGATTTCGACCGCCGTGACGCCGATCGATTTCAGATGCTCCAAAACCGGCGCGACGGTCAGTCCGAGATATTTGCCGCGCCAAGCCTCTGGCACGTCGGGGTGCCGCTGGGTGTACCCCTTGACATGCAATTCGTAAATCACGGTTTCGCGCCATGGCACCGCCGGCGGCCGATCGCCGCCCCAGGCGAAGCGCGGATCGACGACGCGCGCATGCAAGGGTGCACGCATCGACAACTCGCGTGCGTAGGGGTCGATCAGCGCGATGGCCGAGTCGAAGCGGTGGCCCTTCTCCGGATCATTCGGACCATGGACGATAAATGCATACTCGGCGCCCGGGCCCGCGCGCCGCGCCGAGAGCGCGCCGTGCCAGACGTCGCCGGTGCGGCCGGGAAGATCGACGCGGCCCTGCTCGGCACCCGTGATCGCGTCGTACAAACACAGCTCGACGCGCGTCGCATGACTCGAAAATAGCGCGAAGTTCACGCCGCGCCTCGTCCACGTCGCGCCTAAGGGTTTCGGCAGCCCTGCCTGAATGCCCCTCACGGTGTTAAACCGGCCCGGCGAAGAACAGCGCCCCTAGCGGCGGCAGATCGACCTTCAGCGAATGGGCGAATCCCTGACAGCCTTCCGCCGAGGCCTCGATCATCGACTGGCTGTTGTAGCCGGAGCCGCCGAAGCGCCCCTCGTCCGTGTCGAGTATCTTCCGATAGCGGCCGAGCTCGGACACGCCGAGTGCATACTGGTCGCGCGGAACCGGTGTCGCGTTGAACACGCAGGTGTAGGGCGCGCCCGTATCCCCGTCGGTGCAACGCCGCTGGAATGCCCATACGCTCTCGTCGGCGTTGTGCAAGTCCACCCAGCGAAATCCGTCGTAGTCCGCATCGCTGCCGTAGAATTGTGGGCTCGCCAAATACAGATGATTGAGCTCGCGGCAGAAATCGCGCAAGTGCCGGTGAGGCGCTTGTTCGAGCAAGTACCAGTCGAGCTGCTCGTGGTCGCGCCACTCCTGCCACTGGCCGAACTCCGACCCCATGAACGTGAGCTTCTTGCCGGGGTGGGCCATCATGTAGGCGAGCAGCAGGCGAAAATTGGCGCGCTTCTGCCAATCGTCACCGGGCATCTTGGTGAGCAGCGCACGCTTGCCGTGGACGACTTCGTCGTGCGAGATCGGCAGGATGAATTTCTCGCTCCAGGCGTACATGAACGAGAACGTGATGAGCTGGTGGTTGTAGCGCCGGTGCACGGGATCGAGCGCGATGTACTTCAGCGTGTCGTTCATCCAGCCCATGTTCCATTTGAAATTGAATCCCAACCCACCGTATTCGGGCGGCTGGGTGACACCGGCGAACGCGGTCGACTCCTCCGCGATCATCAGCGCGCCGGGAAACTCGCGGTGCACTGCGGAATTCAGTTGGCGCAAGAAATCGATCGCCTCCAGATTTTCGCGGCCGCCGTACCGGTTCGGCAACCAATCGCCGGGATTGCGACTGTAATCCAGATACAGCATCGAGGCCACCGCATCGACGCGCAAACCGTCGACATGGAAGCGATCCATCCAATAGAGCGCGTTGGCGACCAGGAAATTGCGAACCTCATGGCGGCCGAAATTGAAGATCTTCGTGCCCCATTCGACGTGTTCGCCGAGACGGGAGTCGGCATGTTCGTAGAGCGCGGTGCCGTCGAAATGCGCGAGGCCGTGATCGTCGCGTGGAAAATGCGCGGGCACCCAATCGAGGATCACGCCGATGCGCGCCTGGTGGCAGGCATCGACGAAGCGCATGAAATCCTGCGCAGAGCCGTAACGCGAGGTGGGCGCAAAATAGCCCGTGACCTGATACCCCCACGAGGCATCGAGGGGATGCTCGGCGACGCCCATGAGCTCGATATGCGTATAGCCCAGGTCGGTCACGTAGGGAATCAGCTGTTCGATCGCCTCGTTCCAACTCATGAACGGCGGCTTGCGCTGATCCCAGGGCCGCCGCCACGAACCGAGATGCACCTCGTAGGCGTTGAGCGGCCGGCGCACCGCATTGCTGCCCGCCCGCGCGCCGACCCAGCCGGCATCGCTCCATTGGAATCCGTCGAGCGACGCCACGATCGAGGCATTGTCGGGGCGCAGCTGCATCGCAACGCCGTAAGGATCGGATTTTAGAAACAGGCGGCCGTCGCGCCCGCGGATCTCGTACTTGTAGAGCGTGCCGACGCCGATCTGCGGCACTAACGCTTCCCAAACCCCGGAGACGCCGCGCGCCTGCATCACATTGCGCCGGCCGTCCCAATCATTGAACGGACCGACGACGCTGACCCGCTCGGCATTCGGCGCCCATACCGCGAATCGAGTTCCGGGATTGGCCTCACCGGTCTGCAGGTGCGCGCCGAGCTTCTCGTAGATCCGGTTATTCGTGCCTTCGCCGAACAGATAGAGATCGAAATCCGAAATGTGGCTCGTCGTCAATTCGATTCACATCCTCAGCTTCAAATGACGGGTTTGACACCCCAAATGCGGTCGGCATATTCCCGAATACTGCGATCGCTCGAAAAATATCCCATGCTCAAACAATTGATGATTGCCTTCCTGCTCCAAGCATCCTCGTCCCGATACAACGCATCGACTTCCGACTGCGCCCGGTCGTAGTCCGCGAAATCCGCGAGCACCAAATACGGCTCGCCGTCGGCGAGCAGGCGATTTGCAATCAGCTTGCCTTCGTCGGGACGCTCCGGCGAGAAGTAACCCGATTCAATGAGCTCGAGCGCAGCCGCAAGCTCAGCATTCCCCTCGATCTCCCGGCGCGGCACGTAGCCTGCGGCACGCCTCGCGGCGACCTGTTCGGCCGTGAGCCCGAATATGAACACGTTTTCGGCGCCCACATGGTCGCGAATTTCAATGTTGGCACCGTCGAGCGTTCCGATCGTGAGTGCGCCGTTGAGGCTCAGTTTCATGTTGCCGGTTCCGGATGCCTCCATTCCCGCCGTCGAAATCTGCTCGGACAAATCCGCGGCCGGCATGATCTTCTGCGCCAGCGACACGTCATAGTCCGGCAAGAATGCAAGCTGCAGCTTACCACGGACGGCTTTGTCGGCATCGATCGTGCGTGCGACATTGTTGATGAGCTTGATGATCGCCTTGGCCATCACGTAGCCGGGGGCGGATTTGCCGGCAAAAAAGACCGTGCGCGGCACCACGGGGGCTTGCGGGTTCGCGCGAATGCGGTTGTAGCGCACGATCGCGTAGAGCAAGTTCAGCAGCTGGCGCTTGTATTCGTGAATGCGTTTCACTTGCACGTCGAACATCGAGTTCACGTTGACGAGGATGCCCGAGCGCTTCTTGAGCTCCTCGGCGAGCCTCGATTTGTTGCGGCTCTTGATCTCGCGAAACAGCCGGCGAAATTCCGGGTCCTCGGCCGAACCGATGAGCCGGCCGATTTCCTCGAGGTCGTTCTCCCAGCCGAAGCCCAGGCGCTCGGTCAGCAGCGCCGAGAGTCCGGGGTTCGACTGCTTGAGCCAGCGGCGCACCGCGATGCCGTTGGTCACGTTGATGAAGCGGTTCGGATACATCTCGGCGAATCCCGAGAACACGTTCTGGCGCATCAGCTGTGAATGCAGTTTCGCGACGCCGTTGACGCGATGACTGCCGATCACGGCCAAGTGGGCCATGCGCACCTGGCGCGTACCCTCCTCGGTGATGATCGAGAGGCGCCGCTGCCGGTCGTGATCCTTCGGGTAGAGCGCGTCGACCGCGGCGAGGAAATCCCGGTTGATCAGATAAATGATCTCGAGATGGCGCGGCAGCAGACGCTCGAACAGCGCCACCGGCCAGGTTTCGAGCGCCTCGGGCAGCAGCGTGTGATTGGTATAGGAGAACACCGCGCTCGTGATCCGCCACGCCGCGGTCCACGGCATGCGGTGCGCATCGACGAGCAGGCGCATCAGCTCGGGGATTGCGACGGTCGGATGCGTATCGTTGAGCTGGATCGCGATCGCATCGGGCAGCGATTCGAGCGATCGGCCTTCGCTAACGTGCGTCGCGAGCATGTCCTGCAGGCTCGCGCTCACGAAGAAATACTGCTGCTTGAAGCGCAGCTCCTTGCCCTGCGGCGTGGAATCATCGGGATAGAGCACGCGCGACAAATTCTTCGCCTCGATTTGCTCGCGCACGGCCGCCGCGTAATCACCCTCGTTGAAAGCATGGATATTGAACGGACTGATGCCGCGCGCCGACCAAAGCCGCAGGTGATTGACCGTCGAGGAGCGATTGCCCGGAATCAGCTGATCGAAGCCGATCGCATTCAGATCACGCGTGTCGAGCCAGCGATGCGGCTGCGTCGGATCCTGGCCGTCGACGGGTTCGCTGCGGCCGCCGAACTTCACGATGTAATGCACGTTGCCGCGCGGCGTCTCCCAAACATTGCGCAGCCGCAGCCAGCTGCTTGCGACCTCGCGCTGCGCGCCTTCGCCGTCGATGACCTGCGTGAAAATGCCGTAGTCGTAGCGAATGCCGTAGCCGATCGCCGGGTATTGCAGCGTGGCCAAGGAATCCATGAAACAAGCCGCGAGCCGGCCGAGACCTCCGTTGCCGAGTCCGGGATCGATCTCCTGCGCCGCAATAAACTCGAGTTCGTGGCCCATGGCTTTCAAGGTAGCGCGCGCTTCCTCGACGAAGTTGCCGCCGAGGCTTGCCAACGCGTTGATCAGCGAACCGCCGGGCAAATATTCGACCGACAGATAGCAAATGCGCTTGACGCGCGCCTTCGCGACACGCTGCTGAGAGGTCAGCCAGCGCAGCGTCAATTCCTCGCGAACCGCCAAGGAAAGCGCGTCGTAGATGTCGCGCGGCGTCGCGGTTTCGGTGTTTTTACCCAGCGCGCGCGTCAGGCGATCCAGCAGCGCGGCCTGCAGATTGCCGGTGTGCAACTCGACGTTGCGCCTCATTGAGAACTGTGTCACAGCCGATTTCATGGTCAGCGCATTGCCTCGATTCAAAACGATCCAGTATAGAACGGCCAATTTACAGGTTACTATAAGGCTATAAACGGAGCCACGTCGCGGAACCCAAAGACCATGCAATCCAATGAGTTGAACTCTGCAGCCGGCGCCTCGAGGGCCATCGGCGTCGACGTCGGCGGCTCCTCGATCAAGTGCGCTTTGGTCGACCTTGCGACCGGGGAGTTCGTCGGCGAACGCTTGAGCGTGCCGACGCCCGCGATGGATTCCCCCGAGACGCTGCTCGGTGCGATTGCATCCGTGGTAGCACAGGTACCGGGTGATCATGCGGTCGGAATCGCGTTTCCGAGCGTGATCACACGCGGCACGGTGCGAACCGCGGCACACCTCAACAAGGACTGGATCGGCCAGCCGCTCGCGGCGCTCGCGACGCGGCGATTGGATCGCGTCGTCGCGGCGATCAACGATGCCGATGCGGCCGGGCTCGCGGAGCTGCACCACGGCGCGGCCAAGGACGTGCCCGGTACGGTATTGTTGCTGACGCTCGGCACCGGCATCGGCAGCGCGCTGTTCATCGACGGGCACCTCGTGCCGAATACCGAGTTGGGTCATTTGCAGGTCGGCGGACGCGAAGCGGAACTACGCGCCGCGGCACGCATCAAAACCGAACAAAACCTCAGCTGGGGCGCATGGACCGACGAGTTGAATCTCGTGCTCAAGGAGCTGCATGCGCTGCTGTGGCCGGATCTGATCGTGCTGTGCGGCGGCATCACCGAAGAGCCGGAACAGTTCATGGATAAGCTGCGTTGTATCGCGCCGCTGCGCGTCGGCGCGTTGCGCTCGCGCGCCGGTATCGTCGGCGCGGCAATGGCGACCACGTTGCTCTAGGACGCCGTGAGCAGGGCGGCAGTCATCGCTGTCTGTGCCGTCGCCCTAGCGGCTTGCGCCTCGCAAGCGACGCGGCCTACGCAACCGCAAGCGCCGCCGAGCGCGCCGCCGCCCGTCGCGGCCGCAGAAACCGCCGCCGTCCCGCCGCTGCGCAGCGGCGCGCGCATGGCCGACGAAGCGCTCTCGATGCTGGGCCAACCGTATCGCTATGGCGGCGCCGAACCCGGCGGTTTCGATTGCAGCGGGCTCGTGAGCTACGCCGCGAAGCGCGCCGGATTCGTCGTGCCGCGAACCGCCGAGGACCAGCAGCATGCCGGCGTGGCGGTCGCGCGCGATGCGCTGCAGCCCGGCGATCTCGTGTTCCTGCACCTGCTCAGCAAGGAACTACACGTCGGCATCGCGATCGATTCGACGCATTTCGTGCATGCGCCCTCCTCGGGCGGCCGCGTGCGCATCGATTCCCTGGGCCTGCGCCCATATGCTGGCGCGTTCCGATCCGCGAGGCGGCTCGGCTTCCCGCCGTAGCCGACGCGCGGTACCATCTGCGCCACCCGTTTAACCAGGTATCGAGGAATCGACTCCCATGAAACTCTATTATTCTCCCGGCGCCTGCTCGCTCTCCCCGCATATCGTGCTGCTCGAAGCAGGACTGCCGTTCACGAAGGAAAAGGTCGACATTCGCGCGAAGAAAACCGAGAGTGGCGCGGACTATCTCGCGATCAACTCCAAGGGCGCGGTGCCGGCGCTGCAACTCGACAACGGCGCGGTTCTGACCGAAGGCGCGGTGATCACTCAATATCTGGCCGACCAGAAACCGGATTCGACGCTCGCGCCGCGCGCGGGCACCCTGGAGCGCTACCGCGTCATGGAGCTTCTGAACTACATCGCAGCCGAGGTGCACAAGAATTTCAGCCCTTTGTTCAATCCGAAAGCCTCGAGCGACGTCAAGGACTTGGCGCTTGCCAACCTGTCAGCGAAATTCGATTGGCTGTCGGGCTTCCTCGGCAGCAAGACCTACCTGCTCGGCGACAATTTCACGCTGCCCGACGCCTATTTGTTCACGGTTTTGAATTGGACCGCGCGTGTCGGCATCGATCTGAAGAAGTGGCCCGTACTCGCCGCCTATCACGCGCGCGTCGCGCAGCGCCCGAAGGTGCAGGAGGCGATGAGAGCCGAGGGACTGCTTTCTTAAGTTCCGGTGCCCACGTCGTCGAGTCCGCTCACGACCGCGAATTGCAGCGCCGCGAGCCGCGCATAGAGCGGACTGTGCTGGAGCAATTCGCCATGCGTGCCGACCGCGATCTTGTGGCCGTGGTCCATGACGACGATGCGGTCGGCTTTGAGCACGGTTGCGAGCCGGTGCGCGATGATGATCGTGGTGCGGCCCCGCATCAGTATTTCGAGCGCCTGCTGGACGAGTCGCTCCGATTCGGCATCGAGTGAACTCGTCGCCTCATCGAGCAGCAAAATCGGCGGATCCTTGAGGATCGCACGCGCCAAGGCGATGCGTTGGCGCTGCCCGCCCGACAGGCGTGTGCCGCGCTCGCCGAGGAAGGTGTCGTAGCCCTGCGGCAGCTTGGCCAAGAATTCATCGGCCGCGGCCGCCTTGGCGGCCGCTTCGATTTCGGCATCGCCCGCGCCGGGCCGTCCATAGCGGATATTTTCGCGCGCGCTCGCGCCGAACAGCACGGTCTCTTGCGGCACGAGCCCGATCTGCGAGCGGATATCTTCGGGCCGCAAATCCGCGAGTGTGCGATCGTCGATGAGCACGCGCCCGGATTGCGGATCGTAGAAGCGCAACAACAATTGAAACGTCGTGCTCTTGCCGGCGCCCGAGGGTCCGACGAATGCGATCGTCTCGCCGGGGGTAACGTCGAGACTGAAGTTCTCGAGCGCCGCCATCTCGGGGCGCGACGGGTAGCGAAACGAAACCTTGTCGAAGCGAATGGCGCCGCGAATGCGCGGCGGCAGATCGACGGGGTGCGCCGGCGCGGCGATTTTTGGTCGTGCTTCGAGCAATTCGGAGAGCCGCTCCATCGCGCCGGCGGCGCGCTGTACATCACCCCACATTTCGGTCAGTGCCGCGGCCGCGGTCGCGACGAAAAACGCATAGAGCAGGAATTGACCGAGTTGGCCCCAGGTCATTTTGTCGGCGAGCACCTCGTGCGCGCCGATCCACAGCACGAAAGTGATTCCGCCGAACACCAGCGTGACGCCGACCGCGGTCAGGAGCGCTCGGATCCGTGTGCGCAGCACCGCTGTTGCGAAGCTGTCTTCGACGGCGCTCGAATAGCGTCGGCTCTGCAGCTCTTCGAGCGTAAATGCCTGCACGGTCTGAATTGCATTGAGCGTCTCGTCGGCGAGTCCGCTGGTGTCGGCGAGCCGGTCCTGGGACGCGCGCGACAGGCCGCGCACACGCCGCCCGATCAAGATCAGCGGTGCAACGACGACCGGAATCATCACGAGGATGATCGCCATGAGTTTCGCGCTCGTGAGCCCGAGCATCACGAGGCCGCCGATCAGGCTCAGCGAGGAGCGCAAGATGATCGATAGATTGACACCCGAGATCGCCTGCACGAGCGTCGTATCGGCGCTGAGGCGCGACAACACTTCGCCGGTACGTGTGATTTCATAGAATATTGGGTCCATGCGCACGACATTGCGGTAAACCGCGGTGCGCAGGTCGGCAACGACGCGCTCCCCGAGCCAGCTCACCAGATAAAAGCGCAGCGCCGCGAATATCCCGTATATCACCGCGGCAGCCAAAAAGCCCACGAAGTAGCGATTGATCGTGCTCGCGTCCTTGCCGGCGAGCCCGTGATCGACGAGCTGGCGTAGCGCGACCGGCAACACTAGCATCGCGGCCGATGCCGCGAGCAACGCAAAAATCGCCGCAACCAGCGTCCCGCGGTAGGGCCGAAGGAACGGCAGCAAGGCGCGCAGCGGGTTGATCGATTTGGCGCGTGGCCGATCGGCAGGAGTGCTCATCGGACTATGATCCCATATGTGGTGCACAGGCGTCGCACGACCCGCCGGCGACGCCCCAGATCGGTGCTCCGCTCATGGCCGGGTCCGGCGGCCGCGGTGGTGTGATAACAACGCCGCACTCATACCGGCGCCGCGGCAATTGCCTTTCGAGGCACGGGGCGCTATGGTGAGATTAGCCGCCAAATCGAGTCTCGAGGACCGGCGGCGCCAATATAAATAAATGGGGATTCATCATGCTGAGACTGCGGCAGTATCAAGCGTTGCACCAGGGCCACGCGCTCTCCGGATCCGTCGTGAGCACCATGCGCGTCGCGCTCGCGGCATTGATCATCGCGCTGCCCGCGGCGCTTGGCGCACCGGGCCGCGCGCTCGCGGCCGATACCGCCGCCGCCGCCGCGCCGGCCGAGGATACCGGTCCACTGCAGGAAATCGTCGTGACCTCGACGCGCCATGAAGAGAGCTTGAGCAAGGTGCCGATCAGCGTCACGGCCTTGACCTCGGAGATGATGGACGTGCGCGGCATCAAGGATTTTCAGGACGTCGCCAAATTTACGCCAGGCGTCAGCATCGATAATTCCGGGACCAACAACATCTCGATTCGCGGCATCTCCTCGACCGGCGGCGCCGGCACCACCGGCATTTATCTCGACGACTCGCCGATTCAAATGCGAGCGCTCGCATTCAATCCCGACGAGGCGCTGCCGAAATCCTTCGACCTCGATCGCATCGAGGTCTTGCGCGGCCCGCAGGGCACGCTGTTCGGCGCCGGCTCCGAGGGCGGCACGGTACGCTACATCACGACGCAGCCGAGCCTGACTGCGACCAGCGTCTATAGCCGCGACGAGGTTTCCTTCACACAAGGCGGCGCGCCGAGCTATGAGGCCGGTGTTGCGGCCGGCACCCCGCTGATCGACGGCACGCTCGGTATTCGTGTGAGCGCTTGGTACCGCGATGACGGCGGCTGGATCGATCGGATCGATCCCTATACGCTGGCGCTGCAACAGAAAAATGCGAACTTCGACCAGACCAAGGTACTGCGGGTCGCCGCGGTTTGGGCGCCCACGGACCAGCTCAAAATCACTCCGAGCTTTTATTATCAGGACCGGTACCGCAACGACGTGGAGAACTACTGGGGCCTCTATTCCAACCCGAGCAGCAACCAATTCGTCGATGCCAACCCGACCCAGCGTACCGATCCGGATACCTATTGGATCTCCGCGATCAAGATCGAAGGCGATCTCGGCGCGGCCAAGCTGATATCGAATACCTCGTACTTCCATCGCCGCGAAGAGACCGGCTACGACGGCACGCTCTACAATCTCGGCTTCTACCAGACGTTTCTCGGCGGCTTCTATCCGCTGATCGATGCCAACGGTCTACATTTGCCGCCGACGCTGTCGAGCTATTACGCGCCGGCATCGATCGACAATGGCCAGGAGAATTTCGCTCAGGAAGTGCGCCTGCAGTCGAACGATCCGAGCTCAGCGTTGTTCTGGACCACAGGACTGTTCTTCGGCTTGAATCACCAGACCTATCTCGAGCAGATTCACGACCCGCAGCTCAACGCGCTCACCGAAGCGGTTGCGGGCGTGCCCTATACGAGCGTCTTCACCGATCCCAATGGGAATCCGGTCCCCTACGATCCGCGCTTCCCGAACGATTCGTATTTCCTGCAGACGTTCTCCGAGGACAAGCAACTTGCGTGGTTCGCCGAAGGAACGTATGCGTTTACCGACCAGTGGAAGGCGACGGCCGGCGTGCGACTGTCCAGGACCGAATTTTCATTCAATACGCTGACCGGCGGGCCGCAGCTGTTTCTCGCCGATCAAGCCAACAACGGCGACAAGAAGGAGACTTCGTTTACGCCGAAGCTGAGCCTCTCGTACCAATATGATCCGCACAATCTCTACTATTTCACCTATGCAAAGGGATTTCGTCCGGGCGGCGCCAACAACCCCGTTCCGCAGGCCGCGTGCTCCCAGGACTTCGCAAACTTTGGCATCAAGTCCTCACCGGCGACGTTCAATTCCGACACCGTCAATAGTTTCGAGGTCGGCGCCAAGAACAACATCGACAATCGCGTGAAGCTCGCAAGCAGCATCTACTACATTCGCTGGAACAACATCCAGCAGACCGTGGTGCCGCCGATTTGCCAAATCTCGTTCATCGATAACCTCGGCCAGGCGGTTGCCAAGGGCGCGGACATCCAAGCCGACATTGCGATCACCGACAGTTTCACGGTGGAACTGGCATCGGGCTACACCGACGCCCGCTATACGCAGAATTCGCTGTTGTCCCCGACCGGCACGACGGGACCCGTGGTCTCGAGCGGCGATGCGATCACGGGGCAGAGCGGACAGCCGAATGCACCGTTCACGGCGACGATCGGGCTCGAATATAAATTCACCGCATTCTCGCTCGAGTCATTCGTGCGTATCGACGACGAGTACGAGAGCCGTGCGAAGTGGCCTTCGCCGCAGCAGGATCCGAACACGCTGCAGTACGACCCGGCCAATTACACGCTGTCATCGACGAGCTTCGCGTCGGCGCGTGCCGGCGTGGAATTCGCCGGCTGGCAAATCGCGGCGTTCTGCGACAATCTCACCGATTCGCATACGATCACGAATTACGAATGGTCGATCAACCCCGGGGACGGAACCAGCCGGTTGCAGCGAGAGTTCACATTCCGGCCGCGTACGATCGGCTTGACGTTCACGTACCGCAAATAGCGGCTGCGGGGCGTCAGTCGATGAGCCGGTAGACACGCTCGAAGCGCGTGCGGGCCACCACTCCGTGGTCGCCCGGCGCGTACTCGAGCAGCCAGTCGCCGGCCTCGCCCTGCAGCCGATCGCCGCCGGCCATGCGCTCGACGCTGAACGCGGTGTCCATGCGTCTTGCAAAAACCGGCGCCGGCCGATTGCGGTAACGGCCCGCCTGTCCTGGCTGGGTCGGAGGTTCGGGCCGATACTTGGCGTCGAATCGGTCGCGCGAAACGCACCAACGGTCCCCCGTCGAGCCGGTCAATAGGGCATCGCGCGCGCCATAGTGATTCTCTCCGACAGCGCTTTGGAGGCATCCGGACTGCGCAGCAAACTCCACCTCGACGAGTTCGTCCTTGAGCGCACGCTGCGCCGCGGGGTCGTTCGCGAGGTCCGGATTATCGAGTTGGAGAATTTCTGCCATGCCGCATGATGCCTAAAAACCACAGAAAATGCGCAGGTTGCGCGGGCTCGGAAGCGGTGCTAGTGTCGGGATGTAACGAATTTATATGACCATATAACAACGGGGAAATGATGCAAACCATGCACCTCAGTCCGACTCTACGACTGGTCCTTCGGAATGTGTTGTTTTCAGGCGTTGCAATGGGCGCAGCCGCGGGTTTCGCGCCGCCGGCGAGCGCGGCGGACACGCCGGCCGCCGGCTCGCTCGAGGAAATCGTCGTCACGGCGACACGCCGCGAAGAGAGCATCAGCAAGGTCCCGATCAGCATCACGGCACTGACACAGGATGACCTCGATCAAAAAGGCATCAAGGACTTCTCCGAGATGGTGCGTTTCACACCGGGTGTAACGATCGATACCTCGGGAACCAATGCGATTTCGATTCGCGGCATCTCGTCGTCGGGAGGCGCCGGCACGACCGGCATTTACATCGACGACACACCGATTCAAATGCGCGCGCTCGGATTCAATCCGGACGACACGCTGCCCAAGGCATTCGACCTCGACCGCATCGAAGTGTTGCGCGGCCCGCAAGGCACGCTGTTCGGCGCGGGATCCGAGGGCGGCACCGTGCGCTACATCATGACGCAGCCGAGCGTCACGACGGAATCGACCTATGCGCGCACCGAACTGTCGACGACCGAATACGGCGAACCGAGCTATGAAATGGGCGGCGCCGTCGGCGGCCCGATCGTTCCGGACAAGCTAGGATTTCGTGTTAGCCTGTGGGACCGCGAGGACGGCGGTTATATCGATCGTGTCAACCCGGTCACCGACCAATTGGCGGACCGCAATGCAAA
>Ga0181531_10000565_pt1 | contig 24597 bp, 21 predicted proteins | sample PEATcosm2014_Bin_38_FD_119743 | JGI IMG/M metagenome (GOLD analysis project Ga0181531, IMG submission 119743) | Peatland microbial communities from MTU Mesocosm Facility, Houghton, MI, USA - PEATcosm2014_Bin11_10_metaG | ecosystem: Environmental > Terrestrial > Soil > Wetlands > Peat | place...
CGAGATCCGGCGGAGCCTCTTCTTCCTTAATCATCTGAACTTTGTCTGGAATCTTGGTGGGGGTACGCAACTGCCCGTTGATAATCTCGCTCTGAATCTTCACGACCTTCACGGGAGCGGCCGCTGGCGGTGGTGGCGGTGGGGGTGGCGGCGGAGGCGCAACGAGAAATGTCATCAGCTGCGTCTTAGGAAGCGCATCGGTATATATCAACGGGATCAGGATTAGAACCCCGATCAGCCCTACCTGTAGCAGGAAGGACAGGATCGTGGTGCTCAAGCGCTTGGTTTTCAGCTTGTTGCCTGATTCAATGAGGCTGTCTTCAAACATGGGCTTCTCCTACACCAGACCTTACGAGAACTTAGACACCGGCCGCATCCTCTTTGCTCCCGGTCTTCTTGCCTTCTCTGTACCCCCTGCCTCTCCGGGCAGGTGAAGATTCTAGCCCCGATTTCAGGCCTTCACTTTTTCCTTCGGCTGGGCCGGGTTATTGCCCGTCCGCAGTGGCATAGCAATCGGCGGCTTACCTCGTCCGCTGCGCCATTCCTGGTAGGCAACCAGAATTGGGGCAGCAATCGCAATCGAGGAGTAGGTCCCGATCAGGATCCCGATCACCAGGGCAAGGCTAAAACCGTGCAACACCTCGCCACCAAAAAGAAACAGAGCAAGCACGGTAAGGAAAGTCAGGCCCGCTGTCAAGATAGTTCGACTCAAAGTCTGATTAATACTTTTGTTGACGATGTCCGCCAACTTGTCCCGGCGCAACAGTTTGATGTTTTCCCGGATTCGGTCAAACACGACGATGGTGTCGTTATTCGAATATCCGATGAGAGTCAGAATCGCCGCGATGACCGTTAGCGAAATCTCCCGGTTCAGCAGCGAGAAGGCCCCCACCGTGATTAATGTGTCATGGAACACGGTCACAACAGCCGCCACGCCGTAGATCCACTCAAAGCGAAATGCCAGATAAATCAGCATTCCCGCCAGCGAATACAGGGTGGCCCGAATGGCCTGCCCGCGCAATTGCTGCCCCACCTGTGGTCCCACGATCTCCACGTTGCGAATGCCAAAATCGGAGAGAAAAAAGCTGTCCCCCAGCGAGGCCACCGCGACGGGATTGGTGATGGCCTTCAATTCGTCCAGCGAACCTAGGACCCCGCCCTTGGTTTTGTCGCGGTAGTCCACAATCGACTGCGCTATGGCCGTGTACCGGGGATTCGCGTCCGCCTCGGACCCGAGATGGAGCGGGTCCTTCTCGAGAAGATAATTTGTGATCGCTAGGGAACTTGCGTTATTCAGATCTTGCTTACCCGGAGTGGCCTTGCTTTCCAGTGCCTGAATAATCTGCGTCTTGCCCTTGTCGAGCGCCTGCTCGCTGGTTTCTTGAATATCGAGCTGAATCAAAACCTCGTTGTTCGCCGCTGGCCCATAGGTCTGAACCCGTGCGTTTTTCAGGCCGGCACGATCGATATCCGCATGGATTGCCGAGGGATCCGGAGTGTGAGCGTACTTCACATAAACCAGCGTGCCACCGCGGAAGTCGACGCCCAGCGGAATACCGTGCCAGAACGCCATTGAAAGCACTCCCGCGACGCTAAAAATCAGCGAAAAAACAAGGAAATACCACTTTTTTCCGAGGAAATCGATGTTCGTATTGCGAAAAAATTCCATAAAAGAGCCGAATTTCGAGGTTTTCCGGCCCCAGGCGTTCAAAATCGACCGGCGATCGCGTTCCCCTGGAGCTTTACAACCTTGAAACGCTGAAACCTTTCTAGATGCTTAGAGCTTCTCCGCGCTGTTTCCGAGACAGTACCCAATCAAAAATCACTCGCGACACAAATACGGCCGTAAATAGGTTCGCGGCTAATCCGAAGACCAGGGTTGTAGCGAAACCTTTTACCGGCCCAGTGCCGAACAAGAAAAGAATTGCCGCAGAGACGATCGTCGTCACGTGCGTGTCAACGATGGTGATCCAAGCGTGACTGAAGCCTTGTTCCACGGCGGAAGGCGGAGTTTTGCCGTTCCTCAGCTCTTCGCGAATGCGCTCAAAAATCAGCACGTTCGAATCGACACCCATACCTACCGTCAGAATGACTCCAGCGATACCTGGCAGTGTCAGTACCGCTCCGAAGTAGCCCATGAATCCGAGCAGAATGACCAAGTTTAAAATCAGGGCGATGTCTGCATTCACCCCTGCCCAGCGGTAGTAGATCAGCATGAAGATCAGGACGGCGAGCATCCCATAGATGGCAGCCTGCACACCCGAGCGAATCGAATCCGCGCCGAGCGACGGCCCGACCGTGCGTTCTTCGAGATACTTGATGCCCGCCGGCAATGCGCCCGATCGCAGCGTCATCGAAAGATCGTGCGTTTCCTGGTCAGTGAAATGTCCGTTGATGATTCCCGTGTCGCGGATCGGTTCCTTGATGGTCGCGACCTCCTGGACTTTGTTGTCGAGGATCACGGCCAGAAAATCGCCGACGTGGCCGGACGTAAACGCATAAAACTTGCGACCGCCTTCACCGGTCAGAATGAAGCGCACGGCCGGTTGGCCATTTTCATCGGTCGTCGGCTCGGCTGTCCGGAGATCGCGGCCGGTCACCGCCGAGGCGCGAGAAATCAAATACCACTGCTCGCCGGTATCGCTGTTCCGCGAACCGATGCTCTTGCCCTGCATCAGCACCGCATCTGGAGGCAACACGCCGCCATGATCCTGGAGCGCCTGTTCCTGACTTGAGTATGGGCCACCCAGCGACTGCTTGATCTCAAGCATCGCCGTCGACTGCATGATTTCCTTCACTCGGGCCGGATCGTCGACGCCCGGAAGCTGCACAAGAATCTGATATTGCCCAAGACCATGCTCCTGAATGACGGGTTCGCTCACGCCCAACTGGTCAATCCGATTGCGAATCGTCTCGATCGCCTGCTGCACGGCGCGATTCTTCAAGTCAGCGAGGTTTTGCGCTTTCATCGCAACTGTCCAGGAGTTTTCCGCGCCTGAAGTCGCGTCATACTCGGGTAAACGGTCCGTGACAATGCTCTTGAAATCGCTTGTCTGCTCAGGTGGAACGCCCTTCACCACAATCATTTCGGGATGGTTCACCGGATCGGGCTTGACGATGTCGGCATAGGTGATCTTGCGGGCGCGCATGTCTTCTTTAAGGCGCGCGATCGCATTGTCGGAATCGACACTCACAGCGTCATTCACCTGTACCTGAAGAATCAGGTGCGTGCCGCCGCGCAGGTCAAGACCGAGATGAATGCGGTCGGTGATTGATGCCAGCAGGCCCTTGGGTGACCAATCCTTCGGAATGCCAAAGATGCCGAACAAAAAGACGATCAGGATTCCGACGATGACTACTAACTTCCAGGTGAGATTCTTATTCATGAAAACCGTCGCTGTTCGCAGGTGCGCAGGAAATCAACTCCCGCGATTCGATGCTAAGACTTTCCCTCTTCCGCCGTCGTCACCGATACCACCGACGACCGGCTGATTTCGAGCTTCAGATTATCGGGCGGCACGCGCAAAACCAGCGCATCGTCCTTGAGGCTGATGATCGTCCCGCGTAGTCCCCCGCTGGTAACGATCCTGTCTCCATTTTTCAATTCCCCCAGCATCGCCTGCCACTTTTTTTGCTTCCGCTGCTGCGGCAGAATCAATAAGAAATAGAAGATCGCAAAGATAAACAGCAGCGGAGCCAGCCCGAGCAGACTAGTGCCGCTCGGTACCTGCAACCACACCGCCAATCCGCCAGCCACTCCCGACACCCCAGATAATATGAATGCAACCACTAAGTCGATCCTGTTTAACGAGATATCTGACTAAAACCATCGCCAGTCGAAGTGCCCCGCTTGAGTCCACCAAGCGGAACTCGGCACAAGTTTGCTTCTTTCGCCGCTGACTCTTCCCTTGCCAAATTACGGGAATTTTTCTTCTCGGCCGGAGGATCCTATAACCCGCAGGCTAGAACCGGCGATGCCGCGTCCTAATTTTGGCCGGACCGGCACAGAAAGAAACGGACCTTATCCCTAAGTTGAATAGAATGCCGGACGCCTCGCTGGGTGTCAAGGTCGGTACGCCGATTTTACATCTGGAACATCGGTTGCCCCGGAGCCGCCCCCGGCCCGAATCCAGGCGCGCACAGTTCGCATTGTCGCCAGATAGTAGTGCAAGTTGTGCACGGTATTTAGAACCTGCGCCAACAGCTCGTTGGCAGCATAGAGATGGCGCAGGTAGGCGCGCGAGTAGCGCTCGCAAACGCGGCAGTCGCAAGCCGGATCCAGGGCACTTTCGTCCTGCGCGTAGCGCGCTTGCTTGATCGAGATTTTCCCCTCAGAGGTGAACAACAACCCGTGGCGGGCGGCACGCGTCGGGAGCACGCAATCCATCATGTCAACGCCCGACTGCGCGTACTGGGCGATCTCTTCCGGGGTGCCTACGCCCATCAGATAGCGGGGCTTCTCTTCGGGAAGATGCTCAAGCGTGGATTCGACGATCTCGCGCGTCAGGTCGCGCGGTTCCCCCACGCTCAACCCTCCAATGGCATAGCCTGGGAACCCGATTTCGATGGTATGTTCAGCCGATTCCCGCCGCAAGTCCCGGTTCATTCCACCCTGCACGATCCCGAACAGCGTCTGGGTGTGATCTGGCATAGCCCTCACCTTTTGGTTTGCCCAGGGCACTTCATGCTTGTGCTCTTCGAAATATTTCTTGCAGCGTTCCGCCCAGCGCAAGGTCAACTCCATCGAATTACGCGTTCGCTGGGCGTCCGCCGGGTACTCGGTACACTCATCAAACGCCATGATGACGTCAGCCCCGAGTCCGATCTGGATCTCCATCGATTTTTCGGGACTTAAGAAGTGGGCCGAGCCGTCCAGATGCGAACGAAACGCCGCGCCTTCCTCGCTCACTCTTCGCAAGTGGGTCAGACTGAAAACTTGAAATCCCCCGGAATCCGTCAGAATCGCCCGATCCCACGACATGAACCGGTGGAGTCCACCTATCTTTCGAATGGTTTCGACTCCAGGACGAAGATAAAGATGGTAGGTATTGCCTAGAAGAATCTGGACGCCCAGCTCTTCCAGCACATCTTGCGAAATACCCTTCACTGAGCCGAGAGTCCCGACCGGCATAAACACCGGCGTTTCGATTTCTCCATGCGGACTGACGAGTTTGCCGGCACGCGCGGCACCGCGAGTCGCTTCAATTTGAAATTGAATGGACACTGCGAGTGATTCTAAAGCAGCGACGGCGATTGCGGTTGGGATGAGCGACAGACGCCATAGCGAACTAAAATCGGCATCGACACACTGCTAGCCGGAGGCGCTTCATTGTTCAGCTTGGACAGCTGCGGTCGACAGCAGTAGAATCCAGCGGGCCCTCTCGGCAGTTTTCGGCGCAAACGACAAGGGGTGTTTCATGCGCAACAGAAGGTTCTATCTCTTCCTCAGTGTCATTTTCCTCGGCACCGTTCTCATCGCGTCGCCGGCACCCGGGCAACCGGCACCGCCCGTCGCACCAGTTCGCGATGTCGTTGACGATTACTTTGGCACCAAGATCACCGACCCCTATCGCTGGATGGAAGACATGAAGTCTCCCGAGTTCCAGACCTGGATCAAGGCGCAAAACGACTACACCCGCTCCGTCATCGATTCCATTCCAGGACGCCAAAAACTCCTCAGCTCGATCGCCGAATACGACAATGGTCGCACCGCCGTGATCGATCTTCAGAAGTATGGCGGCCGCTATTTCTATCGCAAGATCGACCCCGATCAGGACAACTACAAGCTGTACATGCGGGATGCGAAGACTGGAGAAGAACGCCTGCTGGTGGATCCGGCCCGCTTCAAATCTGCGAACGAAAGCGTGCATTACGCCCTCGATTACATCGCCGCTTCCCTCGACGGCAAATATGTGGCATATGGCGTCTCCCGAGGCGGTTCCGAAGATAGTGTCCTGCGCGTGTTTGATGTGGATGCTAACCGCGATCTTCCTGAAGCCATCGACCGCTGCCAATATCCGAGCGCGAGCTGGCGCGCTGACAATCGGTCGTTCTTTTACAACCGGCTTCAAAAAACGGGCCCCGGTGATCCGCCAACCGCCAAGTATCTCGACTCGAAGGCATGGCTGCACACGATTGGCGAGAATCCGGATAAGGATGTTCTCGTGCTCGATCGTCGTACCGCTCCTGGAATCGCGCTCGCCGAATCGGATTTTCCCCTGGTCGCCTATTCCCCAGCATCGCCCTGGTTAATCGCCTTGGCGATTCACGGGGTGCAGAGGGAGTTCCCGGTCTATGTAGCACGAGCCTCCGATTTCGCGGGCGCGAAGACACAGTGGAAGAAGATTGCCGACGACGCAGACGATGTAACCGGTATCGACGTGCACGGCAACGATCTGTTCCTCCTGACTCATCATGAGGCATCCCGCTTCAAAGTGATTCGCGTCGACATGGAGCATCCCGATCTCACGACCGCGCCCACAATTGTGCCCCCCGGCGAAGCGGTGCTCGTGCGCGCCCAGGTAGCGAAAGACGGCCTCTACGTGCAAGAACTCAACGGCGGAATTGGCAAGCTCTTTCGAGTAGGTTTCGATGGAGGCAAGCGCGAGCCGGTCCAGTTACCATTCGACGGGTCGATTGGTGAGCTGTTTGTCGATCCACGCGAACCGGGCGCGATCATCCAAAGTGAGTCTTGGGTGCGCCCGTCCACATATCTACAAGTGGCTGATCGCGGCACAACTGACCTGCAGCTCATTCCAACTCCAAAGTTCGACTATTCGCAGCTGGAATCGATCGAAGTGAAAGCGCCAGCGCCTGACGGAACCTTGATACCCCTGTCTATCGTGTACAAGCGTGGGATGGTGAAGGACGGGGCGCGTCCAACACTGTTGGAAGGCTATGGGGCGTACGGTATTACCCTCGACCCCGCGTTTGCCCCGCGTTTCATTCCCTGGCTGGAGCGTGGCGGTATATGGGCAATCGCTCACGTCCGCGGCGGAGGCGAGTATGGCGAGGATTGGCACAATGCCGGCCGCAAGCTGACCAAGCACAACACCATCGGTGACATGATTGCTTGCGCGGAATACCTGGTGAAGGAGAAGTACACCTCGCCCGCGCACCTGGTGGCCCAGGGTGGCAGCGCCGGAGGCATTACGGTCGGGGGCGTTCTCACGCAACGGCCCGATCTGTTCGCGGCCATTCTCGATGACGTGGGCGTGTCCAATGCATTGCGTTCTGAAACCTCACCGAACGGTCCACCCAATATCCCCGAGTTCGGAACGGTGAAAACGGAAGAGGGCTTCAAAGGTCTGTACGCGATGGATGCGTATGTGCACGTCAAAGACGGCACGCCGTATCCGGCGGTGATGCTCACCACGGGCGTCAATGATCCGCGGGTTGACTCCTGGGAAGCGGCCAAGATGACAGCCCGCCTCCAGGCAGCAACCTCCAGCGGCAAGCCGATTCTGTTACGGGTCGATTTCGACGCAGGACACGGTTTCGGCTCGGGCAGAGCGCAACGGGACGCGATGGTGGCGGATGAACAATCATTCGCCCTCTGGCAGTTCGGCGACCCAGATTTCCAGGCCCCTAAAGGGACTCGGCCGGCGAAAACCGATGCCGGCCAGGGAAAGTAACGCAGCCGAATCCCAGTTTCCCGTCACAACCGCGAATTCGCCAGGGCCGACCGGCCGTGGCGTCGCGCGCTTTTGCGATGCCATGATGGAAACGTAAGAATCGCTTGTGCGATTGATCGATTACTTCGGACTTCCGGGATAAAGATTCTTCACCACTTCTCCACCCTTCATCACGAACTTCACCCGCTCGAGAGTCGTTACATCTGTCAGCGGGTCACCGTCGACGGCGACGATGTCCGCCCACTTGCCGGGCTCAATCGTTCCCACTTTATCTGACCACCCCAGTAAATCGGCATCGTTGACGGTTGCTGCTTGAATTGCCGCCAGCGGTGTCATACCCAACTTCACCATCACCGCAAATTCGTGCGCGTTGAGTCCGTGCGGATACACGGCCGCATCGGTGCCGAATCCAACCTTGACCCCCGCCGCAAAAGCGCGCGCCACGTTTTTGCGTGCGGCCGGCATCACCTCATGGCCTTTGGCGATCAGTTCTGCCGGAGTACCGATTTTCTCCGCATTCTCGAAAAACCAGTCCATGAGATACAGCGTCGGCACCAGATAGGTCCCATTCTTCTTCATTTCGGCAATCGCTGCGTCGTCGATGTAGGAACCGTGCTCAATCGAATCAACTCCCGCCTCTGATGCCCAGAGAATGCCTTGCGCCCCGTGAGCATGCGCTGCCACCTTACGTCCGAGGCGGTGCGCATCAGCCACGATCGCTTTCATCTCTTCGAGCGTGTACTGCGAAGCTTGCGGATTGTCGCCATGGGAGAGAACGCCCCCGGTAGCGCAGATCTTGATCAAATCAGCTCCGTATTTGATGATCTCTCGTGTCTTGTGCTGCACTGCTTCAATGCCATCGGCCACACCTTCGCTTTGGATATGCCACTCGAACGGCAGGAGGTTGTCGTCGCAGTGGCCTCCCGTAATGCTCAGTGGAGGGCCGCTTACCAACATCCGCGGCCCTGGCACATCGCCGGCGTTGATGGCATCGCGGAGGGCGACATCCGTAAAGCCGCTCGCGCCCACATTGCGGACAGTAGTGAACCCGGCCTCGAGCGTCACGCGAGCGTTGCGAGCCCCGTTCAAAGCCTCGCGAGGAACAGAGATCGCCAACCTCGAGTAGCCGAAATTCGTCGTCATCGTGATATGCGTGTGCGCATCGATTAATCCCGGCAATACTGTGGCATTCGCAAGATCGATGACCTCCGCCCCGGCCGGCACGGTCGTGTCAGCGCCAACACTCATAATCTTGTCGCCTTGAATGAAGATGGACTGGTTCGAGAGCGTCTTGCCGGTCTTTACATCGAGCAGGCGTCCCGCGCGAATGACAACAGTCTTCGATGCGGGTCCTGCTTGCGCCCAGCAAAAGTTGATGCAAGCCAATGACACAATCAATGCCAGTACATGACGCATGATCTTCATTCCATTCCCCCACCGGTGAGTCGAATTGAGTCTTGGGCGACTACCCTACAGCCTGGGGGAAAGAACGGCAAGTTTTTTAGAGCTCCCAATCAAACCGGCGGCTACCCGGAGTCGGTGAGAAAATAGAAGAGCCCCACGTGTCTTGGCTGCTATGACCAAACGCAAAATGAATGCTCCGTTCGGGAAGGATCTTTTCGGAGCTAAACCGCGAAAACCAGTACCGCACGAATTCGTGCTCGACGCGTTGGCTCCGCTGTCGCCTCGCACTCACCCAATGTTCGGTTGCCTCGCGATTTACGTCAGCGACGAAACGGAAGAGAAAATCGTGCTCATCCTTCGCGACAAGGAAGGCCAAACGGCCGATAACGGAGTCTGGCTGGCAACTACCGCGGATCACCATGCTAGCTTGCGGCGTGAGTTTCCCCAAATGCGATCCATCAAAGTGCTCGGGAAGAAGGTCACCGGCTGGCAAGTCCTGCCCGCCGACTCTGATGACTTCGAAGAAGCCGCAATGCATGCCTGCGACCTCGTTCTGGCCCACGACCCAAGGATTGGTAAGGTGCCGGGAGCAGGACGCGTCTCCGGACCGCGAAGCAAGAAGGCGTCAAAATCCTCCCGGCGGGCGCCTGCACCCAAGAAGGCCCGAAGACGCAGCGCGCGCTAGAGGAGAATCGTGCCTGCATTATGCGCCGCATTAATTTTTCGTTAAATTCGCTGCATACGAATTGACCGGGTTCGGATGCGGTACTACGCTGCGGGGCTATGAGCAAAGATGATCTCGACCAGTTGCGGCTCGCCTACAAACAGGCTGTCGATCAGTGGGTCAACGCGATCCGCGCCGAGGAAGCTCTCGCGACTCCCAACCATTCTATGACTGCGATGGAGCAATGGGACGACGCCCACTTCGCTGAGCAGGATGCCCACTCGAAAGCGTCGGAGGCCCGCGACGCCTATAAAGACGCGCTGCGAAGTGTGAACTACGGAATATAGTCGTTTCAACCGCGCCGACACCCGCCCGTACCTCGACCTCGAAGCCATGGCGCAGAACACATTTTTCTTTTGGCCGCCGCCCCGCTCTCGCGTCGATATCAGGGACAATAGAGAAAAAAGTGAGCGACACGGCAACCAACCCGCTGCCGAACGGAGTGCGCGCCATTGCCGCGTTATTCGCCTTGTGCGGGCTCTATCTTGGTATCGTCGGCGGCGTGATGGTTCTGCGGCCCGGAACGGTCGGCATGTCAGCCGGCGCTCCGCTGCTGCTTGGCCTCGAATTGGCCGGACCGTACATGTTTCTGCTGACCGCGGTGGTTGGGGGGATCGTGGCCTCGGGATTGCTCAGACTCAATAACATCGCCCGGCACGCGGCTGTGTTGCTGGCAATTGCCGGAATCGCCATGCTGGTGCCGTCCGTCTCGGCAGCAACCGTGATGCTGCAAGTGAGACCCCTAGCCTTGGGCGGTTTGGGAATTATCGTCCGCTCCATAATCACCTGGTATCTCTCGCGAGGAGACATTGCGGAACAGTTCAAGACTCATCGCTGAACTGCCTCGCCGATGAAATGGCCATTGCTGGCCGCATCTAGTTCCGTCTTCGAAATGACCATGTGGCCGTTCGTCGGGCGGTGAAATTACTTCTTCGCCTTAGCCGATTGCTTTTCCCCAACTCGCTCGCTGACCTTGAACGTCATCTTTCCAGCTTTCTTGTCGGCGTCGACCACTACGTGGTCACCGTGCAGCACCTCGCCATCAAGAATCTTCAAAGCCAGCGGATCCTGCACCAGTTTTTGGATGGCGCGCTTTAGCGGCCGTGCACCGAAATTCGGATCGTAGCCCTCCGTGAACAGTAGCTCTTTGGCCGCATCCGTCAGCTCAAGCGAAATCTTGCGGTCGGCAAGCAGGCGACGCAGATCTTCAAGCCGAAGGTCCACAATCTTCACCAGTTGTTCCTTGCCCAGCGGATGAAAGATGATGATGTCGTCCACGCGATTCAGGAACTCTGGCTTGAAATGTCCGTGCAGCGCATTTAGCACTTGCTTCGAAGCCTCGTCGAAAGCCGCTTCCGAGCGAACATTTTCAGACTGCAAATACGACGAACCAATGTTCGATGTCATGATGATGACCGTGTTCTTGAAGTCCACCTTGCGGCCCTTGCCGTCGGTGAGGCGGCCATCGTCCATGATCTGCAGCAACACGTTGAATACATCGGGATGCGCTTTTTCAATTTCGTCAAAGAGCACGACAGCGTACGGATGACGCCGCACCTGCTCGGTCAACTGTCCACCTTCTTCGTAACCGACGTATCCCGGAGGAGCACCAATCAACCGCGACACCGCGTGCTTCTCCATGTACTCCGACATATCGATTCGAATCAATGCGCGCTCGTCATCAAACAGAAATTCGGCAAGAGCTCGCGCCAATTCGGTCTTGCCAACACCGGTCGGTCCCAGAAAAATAAACGACCCGATCGGGCGCTTCGGATCGCTCAATCCGGCGCGCGAACGCCGGATGGCATTGGCCACACGCTCCAACGCCTCGTCCTGTCCCACGACACGCAGGCGGAGGCGGTCTTCCATGTTGATCAGCTTTTTGACTTCGCCTTCGAGCATCTTCGACACCGGAATGCCCGTCCACTTGGAGACGATGCGCGCGACGTCTTCTTCATCAACCTCTTCTTTCAGCATCCGGCTGCCGGATTTGCCATCGATTTGCGCTGTAATCTTGTTGAGATCGTCTTCGGTCTGGCGGATAAGACCGTAGCGGATCTGCGCTACGCGCTCCAGATTTCCTTTTCGTTCTTCCGCCTGCTCTTCGATCCGGAGCTGCTCGAGCTTTTCCTTCAGAGCTCGCGCTTTCGCGATGACGTCTTTTTCCTGCTTCCATCTTGCCTTCAGCGCGTTCGACTTTTCCCGAATGCCGGCGAGTTCCTTTTCGACATGAGCCAGGCGTTCTTTTGAATTCGAGTCGTCTTCTTTTTTCAGTGCCTGCTTTTCGATTTCCAGCTGTGTCGCACGCCTTTCGAACTGGTCAATTTCGGTCGGCATAGAATCGATTTGGATGCGCAGCGAAGACGCAGCTTCATCAATCAGGTCGATAGCCTTGTCAGGCAAGAAGCGATCCGAAATATACCGATGGGAGAGAGTCGCGGCCGCCACAATCGCCGAATCCTTGATGCGCACGCCGTGATGCACTTCGTACTTCTCTTTCAACCCCCGTAGGATCGCAATGGTGTCTTCGACGTTCGGCTCTCCCACAAACACAATTTGGAACCGGCGTTCGAGCGCTGCATCTTTTTCGATGTACTTGCGGTATTCGTTGAGCGTGGTGGCGCCAATCGCACGCAGCTCCCCGCGGGCCAGAGCCGGTTTCAGCATGTTTGAAGCGTCGATGCTGCCTTCGGCCGCTCCCGCTCCAATCAGCGTATGCAGTTCGTCGATAAACAGAATGATCTGACCCTGCGAGTCTTCAATCTCTTTCAGCACCGCCTTGAGCCGGTCTTCAAACTCGCCGCGATATTTTGCGCCAGCCAGCATCGCTCCCAAGTCGAGCGCAACCACGCGCTTGTTCTTCAGGACCTCAGGCACATCGCCCGAGATGATGCGCTGCGCGAGGCCTTCAACGATAGCGGTCTTACCCACACCGGGTTCGCCGATCAACACTGGATTGTTCTTGGTGCGCCGCGAGAGCACCTGCACAACACGCCGAATCTCTTCATCGCGCCCGATCACAGGGTCGAGCTTCCCGCGGCGCGCTTGTTCCGTCAGATCTCGCGCGTAGCGCTCTAGCGCCTGATACTTCGCCTCCGGATTCTGGTCGGTGATGCGCTGCGATCCACGAACAGCAGTTAGCGCTTTCAGGATGGCATCGTGGGTCGCTCCGAAGCGCGCGAGCAATTCCTGTGCCGGATCATGTTTCAGAGTGGTCAACGCCAGCAGCATGTGCTCGGTCGAAACGTACTCGTCCTTGAAGGTGTCGGCCTCCTTGAAGGCCCGTTCCAGTACCTGATTCATCTGCGGAGACATCGCCGGCTGCTGGGCACCTGCGCTACCCGAAACCTTCGGCAGTTTTTCAATTTCTTTATAGAGATCGCTCAATACCGCTTGCGGACCGATACCGATTTTTTCTAACACCGGCGAGACGATTCCCTCCCGGTCCTCCACCAGAGCGGCCAGCAAATGTACGGGTGCGAGCTCCGGATTGCCGTGCTCGGAAGCCAGTTCGTTCGCGCGCTGGACCGCCTCCTGCGCCTTCAGTGTAAATTTGTCCCAACGGATGGCCATAATCTCTACTCCCCAGGCTGCTAAGCCTAATTAGTTTTTGCAATTTTGTAATCGGATAATTTCGAATTGTCAGGACTCAAACTGCGCTTATCGAATTCAAATTACCCGGATTACAAAACTGCAAAAGAAAAAGCGGGAGGCGCTGATCTTGCCACCTCCCGCTCGAACCGACAACTCGGTCTTGTTTTACGCGGCTTTGGTGACACCCTTTGGCTCTTTGACTTCCAGTGTCTTCTGGCCGCCGACGCTAACTTTGATTTGCTTCGGCTTGGCTTCTTCCTTCTTATTCAACTTGATCTTCAACACGCCCCTGTCATAGTCCGCCTGGACACTATCCTGGTCAACGGTACTCGGGAGAGTGAAGGTGCGGGTAAAGCTGCCATACTGACGCTCCACACGTCGATAGTTCTCTTCCTTCTCTTCCTTTTCGAACTTGCGTTCGCCATGCACCGTTAATGTGTTGTTCTCGATCCGGACATCGATGTCCTTCTCGTCGATCCCCGGCACCTCGATCTTCAGGGTGACACTGTGCTGGTCCTCGTACACGTCGACTGGCGGAGCGAATGCACTTGTGGTCAACGCCTCTTCCTCTCCATCCCCGGGTTGAGAATTGCGAAGCAGGCGGTTCATGCGGTCTTGTAGCGTAACGAATTCGCGGAAAGGATCCCAACGCGTAATCAATGTCATGACTCAATTTCCTCCTACACTTGAAATTCAGACGGGAGCACGCAGGGCTCCCTGATTGCTGATTAGTGTATCTACAGCATAAAATCTTAGTGTACTATTGTCAAGTAAATCATCCTTTTATTTTTCAATCGCTTACATTCAAGATGAGGCACTTGAGGTAGCTCGTTTCTGGGACGTTCAATAAAATTGGATGATCTTTCGCTGCTCCCCGGTTCTCCAGAATTCGCAGAGACTTGTGGGAATCCTGTGCGGCATCGGCGACAACTTTCAGGAAATCAGTCGCATTCACATGAAAGGAGCACGAACAAGTCACCAGAACCCCTCCTGGCCGTAGCATCTTCATAGCCCGAAGATTCAGCTCCTTATACCCGCGCAATGCTTTCTCCAGATCACGCTTGGTTTTGGCGAACGCGGGCGGATCCAGAATGACGGTGTCGTACCGGCGGTTGGCTGCCGCATAGTCCCGCATCAGATCGAACGCGTTCGCCTCGATCCATTCCAGTTCGTGACCATTCAGCCCGGCATTTTTTTCCGCCATTTCCAGCGCTGGCCGGGAACTGTCGACTCCAGTAACACTGGAACATTTTGGCGCCACATGCAACGCAAATGCTCCCTGGTAGCAGAAGACGTCAAGCGCCTCCCCGTGCGCGTACTCTGCCGCCGCGGCGTAATTCTCCCGCTGATCAAGAAAGGCCCCGGTCTTCTGCCCCTCAAGACCGTCATAATGAAACCGGACGGCGTTCATTGCAATCTCGGTCGAACTTTTGTCTCCCCACAGCAGGCCCGACGCTCGCGGCGGCAGTTGTTCGAGTTCCCGGATCCGCGCTTCAACCCTCTCGACAATCCCGGCCGGGTGCAATTCGTCGCGCAGCGTTCGCAGGACGGCTTCTCGAACCGGCGCGCCATCGATTGCCTGAGTGAGAACCTGCACCGAGATCACGTCGTTGTAGCGATCGATGATGAGGCCAGGCAGAAAATCGCCCTCGCTGAAGACAATGCGATAGGCGTCGGAGTCGCCGACTAGTTCTTTCCGGTATGCGATCGCCTCTCGTATCCGTTGCACAATCAATGCGGGAAGATCAGCCACGGACCCGTGTGAGATCATGCGGATGGCGATCTGCGACGACGAGCTATAGAGTGCGGTTCCGAGAAACTTGCCGCGAGCATCCTGCACCCGAACCAGCGCCCCCGGTGGAACATCGTTCGCACCAACGATATCCGAGCGGTAGACCCAGGGGTGGCGCGCTAGCAGACGATTCGCTCCGCGCACGGACAGTTTTACGGAAGGCCCCGCGGACTTAGCAGAGGCCGATGGGGGTTTCGGCATGGAGAGATGTTAACCCGGAGCACGAGGAACGGGATAGGTTAGAGGAACCCGTAAAATGCTAGGCGCGGATCACCAACCCGTCTAACTTCCGCTTGCGTGAGATCGGACTCTCGGCGACGCTTGCTGTCACCGCCCCGGTCATCACTTTTTGCCAAGCGGCCTGGAACTGTTCCATCTCTGGCGCGGTCCCGATCGTGACCCGCGTATAAGTCGGCATCGCTGGCCAGATTCGTCCGATGTATACCTTCTGCTTTGCCATGGCGTCGATCACCGGCTTCGCCGGCCGTTTCGTATCGAGCATGAAAAAGTTCGCTTCCGACGGAACGTAGTTGTATCCATTGCGGTCGAGCCAGGCAAAAACCTCTCCGCGGACGCGGGCGTTCGCCAGTCTGCGCTCGGGAACGAGTTGCGTGTCCTTCAGGCTTGCCGACGCTGCCACTAATGCCGTGATCGGCATCGCGTTCCAGCCGGCATAATTTTCTAGTTTCTCCAGCAGATCAGGACGGGCAAACGCGGCACCGCAGCGTAATCCGGCCATTCCGTAAATCTTGGAGAACGTGCGCAGCAGAATTACATCTTTCCCGGCTTTCACCAGGTCCATGGCAGAGGGCGCTTCGCAGAAATGGATATAAGCTTCGTCGATGAGCACCACGGAACCTTTGGGCTTGTTCTCGACCAGATATTCGATGTCGGGATGGCTAGTGAGCGATCCGGTAGGATTGTTGGGGCTGCAGACATAGAAGACTCCGGCTTCGGGAGCCGCCGCCAACATTGCCTTCACATCGTGAGCATAGGTTTTCGTCAACGGAACCTTGACCACCTTTGCCCCAACGGCTTCCGCCGCAAACATTCCCGCTTCGTACCCCGGGTCGCCGGTCACATAACTGCGCGTGGCCGAGGCAAAGACTGCGACTGTGTGATGCAGCGGCTCGCTCGATCCCGGATACACACGAACCTGCTCTACCTTCAGGCCCTCGTTTTCAGCAAGCGTCTTCACCAGTTCGTCGGTGAGCCAATCGGAATAACGTCCTCCCTGATTGACGATCGCGCTTGCTGCCTCGCGCGCTGAGGCGGACGGCCCCAGCGGATTCTCATTGGCGTCAATACGGATGGCGTCGGTCGGTGCGCTGTGGATGCGCGCATGTGCCAGCATCGGCTCCGTAACAATGCGCACCGCGAACGCGGCCGAAGCGGCCGCCGATAGACCTAGAAAAGAACGCCGAGAAGGAGCAAATTTCATGCTTGGTTTGGTCATCTCACACCTCGTCGCCGTCATCTTACCTTGAAATCACTCCCCCATCAGACAAATACCGCGCACCGGATCGGCCTCGACTGCCGCGCTGTTGTGTTACCCTTCCGCCCTCGAGCAATCGCGGCAAATTGGTTGACGAGAATCAGGACCAGGCAACTCAATTTTTTATTCCCCAGGAGGTTCCTTTCGTGAAACGCCCGCTTGTTGCGTTGTCGATCTGCATCGCATTTGCTGTCGCGGTTTTCCTCCCCTCTACGCGCCCCGTTCAAGCGGGAAGCTCAGTGCAAACCATCGTTCAGGATGCCGTCGATCTCGGCAAAGCAGCGGACTATTGTGTGAAAAAGGGCGGGGAAGTCGATATCCGTTCCCCCTACTTCAATACCAACGACAACGAGCAAAACTGGCTCCGTCTGTCGGGTGATCGCGCCTTTTGCAAATTTACGCTGAAGAAAGATGGTTCGCGGATTCACGTGCTGCTTTCCACGCTTTATACGGAACGCCCGTCGCTGGCCGCGCTGGCCTACTACGCGCAGGTTCCGCTCGGCAGTTGCAACGGCAATCCGGCGTCGTGTTATTGCTCGCAACTTGGAGGGAGCGATTCGTTCGGCGGCGTCAACCTCAACGGCGGCGGCTGGGTCATGAAATCCGATCCCATTGATACCGTCCTTGAAGCCTGTATTTTCCCCGACATGTCTTCGATTGATTCCTGGGGACTGGCTTATCACTCAGCGGACATTATTCGCGGCAAAGATCTCAGCAAGGTCTTGCGCTATCCCAATCCCTACGCGACCAAGTAGTCGACATTAACTCATGGGCGCGGACCTCGTTCCGCGCCTATCAGCCAATCTCACTCAATCTTCGGAAAAACGACTCGACTATTGACCGAGCAACTGCTTCATCGCGGTGACATCATCATTGACATTGGGACTGATTCGCGCGGCCTGCGATTCGGCTCCTTTGGCCGCATCGGGTTGTCCGTTGAGTTCCAGGGCTTGCGCCACCAACAGATATCCGACGGGTGTAGGTTGTAAATCGACCGAGCGCTGGTAATTCTGGATTGCCTGGCTGAGATTGCCCGCTTTTTGTGCCGCGAGGCCCAGTCCGCGGTAAGCCGCCGGATTCTCCGGACGCACCCGCAATGCCGCTTCGAACTCCTGGCGCGCATTGTCGTACTGCTTTAGCGAAAGATGTGCATATCCGGAATTGAGGTGGGCAGTTTCAATGAATGAAGGATTCCGCGTGAATTTCGGAATCTTCGCATAGCCCTCGATCGCCGCGGCATAGTCGCCGCGCATCTGGTCGTAGGTCGCAAGATTGATGGTCGCCATGATGTCATCGGGTCGCAGCGATCGCGCCCGCTGCAAGTGGGGTATGGCTTCATCGATCTTGCCCTGGGCGAGTAATGCGGTGGCAAGGTTATCCTCAGCAGTGTAGTTGCCTGTTGTTATTGCCAGAGTGTGGGACCAGAGTGTTACATTGTCGCGCCAGTAATCTAGTTGCCGGTGCAGGGAGAACGCCAGCGCAATTAGAACCAAAGCAGACGCCGCGATCGGCATCGGCGGAGCCAAATCCCAGCGCTGAACGAGGGCAGCCGCGCCCCAGGAAATAATTACGAAGATCCCCATCAGCGGGATGTAAGCGTAACGGTCAGCCATCGAATGCACGCTGATCTGAACCAGCCCGATCATCGGTACGAGCGTTCCCAGGAACCAGAACCACCCCACAAAAAACGGGCGTTTCCGCCGGTAGAACCACGCGAGCGCCGAGACAGCCACCAATACAACCGTTGAAATGATCGCGGCAGGAACATCAATTGCAAAACCGGGGTGCGGATAAACCGGAGCGAGATGCGCCGGCCAAAACGTCTTGCCCAGATATTGCACATAAGACAGGGCAGCATTGGCGAGATGCACCCAGAGCGGGAGCTTCGCCTGCGTGGCATCTGCCTCAACCTTCATCGTGATTACCGCGCTGATCGCCGACAGCGCAAACCACGGCACCTTTTCGAGAATTAGACTTCCGATAGATTTTGGGCGTACCACGACGGAACGTTCCTCTTCGGTGGCTATATCGCCTGGGGCAAGCCGATACAAAGGCCAATAATCGAGCAGCAAGAGAGCAAACGGGAACGTAATCACCTGTGCCTTGCTCATGAGTGCGAGAACATAAGCAACCGTGACGGCGAGGTAGCGCCCCATTCCAGGCCGTTTGACATACCATCCGTATGCCGCCAGTGCCAGCAAGAAGAACAACATGCTGAGTACATCTTTTCGTTCTGAGATCCATGCGACCGATTCAACGTTGATCGGATGCAATGCAAAGAGCGCGGCCACCGCGAAACTGCGCCAAAGGAAGCCGGTCGCCGTTTCGAGGATCAGGAACAGCAGCACGGCATTCACAGCATGCAATAAAAAGTTAACCGTATGCGGGCCGGATGGATCTACGCCGAACAGCTGGCAATCTAGAGCGTGGGATAGCCATGTGATCGGATGCCAGTCGGAAGTCTCCGACGTGCGAAATGCCCATTTCGCTGTGTTCCATGTCAATCCCGCGCGCACATGGGGGTTATCGGTTACGTGAATTGCATCGTCGTAATTCAGAAAGGGAGCTCGGGCGATTGGACTATAGAGCGCAATCGTAGTGACCGCTAGAAGCAGACTCAACATCCATCGTTGCTTCTTGCGGTCTTGAAACAGCCTAGACCGAACCACTGGGGAATTCGGATTCGGCGGACGCGAATCCATTTCTGGCATCGAACTTAGCTGGCAGCCGGCTGTTGGGCCGGAGGGGCGGCATGGTCTTTGTGACTGGCACGTTGTTCGCGCTGAATCGCCAGCAGATCCTTGTGCAGAAGATCGAGAATGTTCGAAGGGATCTCCGAACCCCACTCGTCAATTTCTTTCTCGTCCCAATGCCCATTGAGCCGAACCGCGGAATCAGTCAAATCCTCGGGAAAGGCTTGGCGGTAGCTTCCTTCACGTTGAAGAATTTCGCCAAACTGACGTCCGGTGTGCAATTCGTACACTCGCCGAATGGAGCTGCCGCCACTATTGATGAACGCCAGTAACACTTCGCCTTCTTCCCCATAGTCTGGACGATAAAACCATGCCTGGGGAGCGTCGGCTTTGGGCCGCGCACGCTTTCGTCCGGTGACTGTCGCAATTTCCTGCTCCAGTTTCACCTCGTTCGCGGGATTATAGTAGTAAATCCGCTGGCACGACTCGCAGGTCATCACTTTTCCGCCGTTGCGCACCTCGTTGTACGTCTGCGGACGCAACATGACCTGGCAACCCATGCATTTCTGGTCGCGGACCTCGGCCAGCCCGCTTCCGCGAAACTTCATGACGCGCTCGTAGTGCCGCAGCAGGTCTTCGGGAACTCCCTGGCGCAACGAATCGCGTTTGGCGTTCCACTCTGAAAGCTTCTTCTGATCCTCAGCAGTCACTGTGCGAGCTTGCTGTTTCTCTCGCTCAATCTCAGCCGTTTCGGCCTTCAGCACGGCTTCGGCAGCTTTCACTTCCTTTTCGCGTCCTTCGACGTTAACCATGACCTCGAGGATGCGATCCTCATTCAGCCGGATCTCCTGTTCTGCAAACTGAATTTCATGCAGCAATGCTTTGTACTGATCGTTGGTCTTTACGTCGAGGGATTGGTCGCGATACTTGGAAATCTTGCCTTGCAGATCCTTGATGTTGGCTTCGAACTTCTTGCGGTTGGCCTCGTCGCCTTTGGCCGCGGCCTGCGCCTTTTCCAGAGCAGCCTTGGTTCCCGCCAGTTTTTGTTCGATCGACGCCACGCGCTTGGGGAGCGCCGCCACTTCGTCCTGCAGTTTGCGGATTTCCTTGTCCGCGAACTGCAGTTCCAGGAGTTTTTCGATATCAGAAAGCATCGGTTCGGAGCGTCACAACAACGATTCTAGCACGCGGAACGCGTGCTTCCTCACCTCATCACGCTCTTCGTCGCCGCTTCGAAAGCCGATTACGCCTCCGCCTCGCTGACGTCGAATCCTGGCTGTGATACGCTCCAACGTTTGGCGCAAGACAAATCATATGCTGGTGGAGGCAAGATGTTGAGAATCCTCATTGCAGCTGCGTTCCTCGTCGAACTAATAATCCCCGGGTTGGCGCAGGACACTTCAAAGGTCGTCATCGACCGTGTCGGTTCGACGGCATTCCTTCAAGTGCGGGCACCCAGCTTTTCGCAGCTCGCGCCCCAGCAAAAAGCCCTCGCCTATTGGCTGACGCAGGCCTCAATTGCCATCGATCCCATCATTTACGACCAGCTTTCCGCTTACGGACTGCAGCAGAAGCGACTCCTCGAAGAAATCATGGCGCACACGGGAGCGATCGATTCCGATGCCAGAGCCAGGATCGCCGAGTTCGCCAAGCTCTTCTGGGCCAACCGCGGCAACCACAACGATCTGACTTCGCAAAAATTTCTGCCATCTTTTACTTTCGACGAGCTCGAAAAAGCAGCTCTGGCAGCCCAGAAGGATGGCGGGTTTCAGAGTCCCTACGCCGACTTGCCCGCTTTGCCGCAGCCAGCTGAGCTGAAGCGCGAATTGGAAGCCTTGAGACCGTCTCTGTTTGATCCGGCGTTCGAGCCGATGGTCACCGCCAAGAGCCCTTCTGGCAGGATGGATGTGGTCCAGGCAAGTTCGAACACCTTCTATCCCGGCCTCAGTCTGGCCGAACTTAAAGACTTTCAAGAGAAGTATCCGCTGAACTCGCGCGTCGTGAAGGGAACGGATGGCAAATTAGTCGAACTCGTCTATCGCGCCGGGACGCCCGACGGCAAAGTCCCGCCGGGTCTATACGCGACCTTTCTCAAAAAAGCGGTGGAGTGTCTCGAAAGAGCGCGCGGCTATGCCGAACCGGCCCAGGCCGCCGCCATCGACCACCTCATCCGCTATTACCAGACGGGCGATTATGCGGAGTGGGTGGCCTTCGGCATCGCATGGGTACAGAACGACGCTACAGTAGATTTTGATAATGGGTTCATCGAGGTCTATCGTGACGCGCGAGGAGCCAAGGGTAGTTCGCAGAGCTTTGTGACGATCACTGATAACAAGATAACCACCGCGATGAAAAAGCTTGCCGCCGACGCCGGCTATTTTGAGGAAAAAGCGCCGTGGCAAGAAAAATATAAGCGCCAGTCCTTCAAGCTTCCGGTCGTGAAGGCCGTCGAAACGTTGATCGAAACCGGGGATTTCAGCGTCACGACAATCGGCGACAATCTGCCCAATGAAAATGAAATTCACGAAAAGTACGGATCGAAGAATTTTCTTTTTATGGGCAGCAAGCGCGCCATTGAAGAAGCCACCGGCAAGGCTGCCACTGCCGAGTTCGCGTCTGATCCCGCCGAAATCGAGCGCGCCGACAAATACGGCATCGAAGCCAGCGACCTGCTCGTTGCCCTGCATGAAGTCATTGGCCATGGCTCCGGCAAATTGAGTGACAGAGTCAGCGCGGGAGCACAGCCCTTCCTCAAGGAATATTTTTCCACCCTCGAAGAGGGCCGCGCCGATCTGATGGCGCTCTGGAATGTCTGGGACCCCAAACTGAAAGAACTAGGCCTGGTTTCGAACCAGGAAGAAGTTGCCAAGGCGATGTATGACAATGCGGCCCTGGTCGCGCTACAGCAACTCCGCCGCATTCCTCATGGGGACACGATCGAAGAAGATCATGAACGGGACCGCCAATTAATCGCCCATTACATAGCCGACAAAGTTCCGGGCTCGATTGTCCAGTTCACGCGCGATGGGAAAACCTACGTGCACGTTGCCGACTATCAGAAGATGCGTCGTGGAGTCGGCATGCTTCTCGCCGAACTCATGCGTATTAAAGCGGAGGGCGATTACGACGCGATCAAAGCCCTGGTCGACAAATATGGGGTCCACTTCGATCCCACCCTGCGCGATCAGGTTCTCACCCGCTACGAGAAGCTTGATTTGCCAAGCTACTTTGCAGGCCTAAACTCGTGGCTCTCCGCCGATTTCGGAACAAATGGCGCAGTCAGGGACGTCGACATTCACTACCTCAACGATCCAGTGAAGCAGTACCTCGGGTATGGCGCGATGTTCGACAGGGGATTGGAATCCGCCAAGCCTTTCTAAACAGGTGAGGGGCGCGTTTCCTCCCCTCGCCCCCGAAACCCGACTCGTGTTACATCTTGTACTTGGGAATCGAAACTGCCATCTTTCTCTTCTTTGCTGGAGCCTTGGGCGGCGCGCTGAATGCGGTTGCTGGAGGCGGCAGCTTCATCGCGTTTCCTGCGCTGCTTTTCAGCGGTGTCGCGCCCATCGCCGCCAATGCCACCAACACGGTCGCGCTTTGGGTTGGAGTCACGGCCAGCACCGGCGCTTATCGCAAGCATCTCGATATTTCGCGCCGCGTCATGATTCCCCTCACTGTCACCAGTCTTATCGGAGGCATCGCCGGCGCATATCTTCTGCTGCATACCCCGGCGCAGACGTTTCTGCGCGTTCTTCCGTGGCTCATGCTGGGAGCTACGCTTTTATTCATATTCGGGAAACAGCTCTCACGCGGCACGGGCGGGTCAATCGCTCGAGATGCTTCGACTTCGGCGCTGACAATCGCGTCAATCTTTGAGCTTGTCGTCGCAGTCTACGGAGGCTATTTCGGAGGCGGCGTCGGGATCTTGAATCTCGCTATGCTCGCGGCCCTCGGCATGACCGACATCCACGCGATGAATGCTCTGAAAGTCGTGCTCGGCGGCATTATCAATGGCGTCGCTGTCATCACGTTCGTCTTGGCCGGCGCAGTCGCATGGAAGCAAGGAAGCGTAATGATCGCCGGTGCGCTATTCGGGGGCTATCTCGGTGCCCATTATGCGCAAAAGCTGCCGCCAGCCTGGATACGAGCGTTCGTAGTCGTGGTCGGTCTGGGGATGACCGCCTATTTCTTCTGGAAGGCCTATCACTGAGGCCGGTGCCAAAACGCGTGCGTTCGCCTGCTCTCTAACCGAGCGGCCTGTTAAACAAGAACTACTGCAGCGGCTCCGACACGTGCTCGTGCACGATCACCCACTTTCCATCCTGTTTTTCGAAAACTGCGGTCCAGCGCATCGTCGCCATTTCCCGCTTGCCCGACTTCCTTGTCATATCGGAAGCGACGGTGCTTGTAACCCAGTAAGCGTCGCCAGCCTTGTGAATCTGCAGATCGTCGTTCAGTACAAATTTAGCGGCTTTATAGTCTGCGAGCACGGTCGTGACCCCAGCCTGATATTCATCCCAGCTGGCATACTTCACCGGCGCTATATCAAAGAACACATGTGGACCCTGGGCGTAATACTGCTTTTGGCCGGCGGCATCGAGAGTACCCCAGCCGTCCCAGATCTTTTGCAGGTAAGCCTTGTCCACTGCGCCGGCCGAGGCGGCTTCTTTCTTCGCTTTCTGCGCAGACCCTGCCACCGCGAGACAGAACAGCAAGCTCAACATCGCCAGACGTTTCATGAGTTTCACCCCTCCCAACGGACGAGCATTCTCGCACACGATCTGCTGCCGCGCCATCGCAAAAGGCGCAAACAGCTGGCCCTCACCAGCGCCCTGACTTTGGTAATCTGCCGCGCTGACCGTCGCCTGGTGCAGAATGGAGCGAGGATGTCCTCCACCGCCGCCATCCAAAAGGGGCAAAGGGGCTTGCGCGTCAAGCTCGGCGGCTCGATTCTCGCTCTGGTCATCCTCGAAAACGGTCGCCAGATTCGGGGTCGCATGAGCCAGCTTTCCATCAATGGCGGATTGATATCGATGGAACAGCCGTTGGACGAAGGAATTCGCGTCACTGTGCTCTTCCACTTGGGGCAGACGAGCATTCGCTGTCATAGCCAGATGCTGTTCCCGATGTGGGCCACCAATGGTTGCTTACAGCCGTTTCGCTTCCTGGAATTGGCTGATGCGAACCGCAGCCGACTCAGTCACGAGCTCGAAGCGCTCGTCCAGAGCGGTGCTCCGCAGGAACAAGAAGAAGGGGAATAA
>Ga0181531_10000566_pt1 | contig 24575 bp, 20 predicted proteins | sample PEATcosm2014_Bin_38_FD_119743 | JGI IMG/M metagenome (GOLD analysis project Ga0181531, IMG submission 119743) | Peatland microbial communities from MTU Mesocosm Facility, Houghton, MI, USA - PEATcosm2014_Bin11_10_metaG | ecosystem: Environmental > Terrestrial > Soil > Wetlands > Peat | place...
CCGGTGGAACACGTGCGAGCGTACTCCTCCGACGGCACCAAGCACCATCGCGTGACGCCGGACTACGACGAGCTGCGCGGGATGACGCTCGATCCGAGCGGCCGGCTCTACCTCTCGGTCGCGTACAAGAATCTCTCGCAGGTGCTGCTCTTCTCGGCGAGCGTCGATGCCAACGGCACGCGCGATCTGCTCGCGACGCTGGTGACGCCCGCGACCTCGCCCGGCGTCTCGCATCCCTACGGCTTGACCTACGACGGCGGCGGCGTCTTGTTCGTCTCGAACCAAGACACGAATTGCGTGACCGGCTTCGCCGTCGGCAACGCGACGACCGCGACACCGATCTCGATCGCGTCGTATCTGACCGCGACCTTCCCGAGCAGCGGGCCGACCAACGTGTTCTATGCCGGCGAGTTCGTCGCGTCGGTGGTACCGATCGCGGTGAACGGCAACACGCCGCCGCCGGTCCCCGCTGCGCAGGGTGGCCTGAACGAAACCGGCCTCGTGCCGACGCTGCCGACACCCGGCAGTGCCGAGGCGATCGCGCAGAAGAAAGCCAGCAAGCATTCCGTGCGCGGCGTCCTGGCGACGCCGAGCGCGTTCTACGTCGCCGATGAAGCCGGCAACCGGGTCTGCATCTACGACCTCACGACCGGAGCGTTCCGCGGCGACATCAGCTCGACCGGCGGCGCCGGAAAGCACGACGTGCTCGACGAGCCGGTGGGCTTCGGCTACGATCCGGCAACGAGCACCGTCTACATCGGCAGCGCGAAGAACGCGTGCATCTTCGCCTACGCCGAGCAGACGGCGACGATGACGCGCGTTGCGCACGACGATACCAACCTGGCCAAGCTCTCGGGCCTGACGTTCACCCCGAACGGCACGCTGCTCGCCGCGAGCCGGCAGCAAAAGAGCATCGTCGCCGTGACCGTCCCCTCGGGCGCGATCACGCCCTTCGTCAGCGGGCTGACCGATGCACCCGAGTGCCTGTTGATCGTCCCGACGTGAACCATCCGGCGCGGCTGGCAGCGCTCGTCGGTGTGCTGGCGCTGGCGGGCGCGGCGGCGTCGGCTGCGACGACGCCGCAGGTCGTTCAGCTCACCGGCGAGCGGCTCGTGCTCGAAGTGCCCGACGGTCCACCGCGCGGGGGCATCTTGCTGATCCCGGGCGGCTCCATGCGGGTCACCATCGATCCGCAAGGCGGCACCACGTCGACGAACTTCGTCATCCGCACCCGCGAGCAATACGTCGCGGCGGGCTACGCGGTCGGTTTCCTCGACGACCCGCGCGACGTCGGCGCCGCGCTGGCGAAGTTGCGCGCGATCGCGCAGCCGGTCGCGATCGTCTCGACCAGCCGTGGCACGCTGCTGGCGGCGCAGGCCGCCGCGACGCTGGGTCCAGGTGGTCCGGATCTGCTGGTTCTGACCTCGCCGATTACCGCCACGTCGCGGACGATTGCGCAGACGCTCTTCGACGTCGGCGCCGCGCGGCTGCGCATGCCGACGCTGGTCGTCGTCAACGACCACGACGGCTGCGCGGTCTCGCCGCCCGGTGAGGCGGGACGCTTCGCAAAGCGGTTGCCGCAAGGCACGTTCTTGCGCTTCAACAGCACGCAGGCAACCTCCGACGACTGCGAGCCGCTCTCGCCGCACGGGTATCTCGGCATCGAAGACGACGTCGTCGCGCAGATCGTGCATTGGCTGCAGTCCGCGGAACCCGGGGGCGGCGCCGCGAAGAACGGGCGGTGATCGGACGAAGAAGCCTTCAGACCATCGCGCTGCTTGCCGCGTGCCTCGGGGCAGCCGGCTGCACGCGCGCGAGCGATCAGGGCGGCACGGGTACGGCGGGTACGGGCCACTCCTGGCTGATTCCGGGCACGCTGCGGGTCGCGACCAGCTTGAGCCCCAACACGCTCAACCCGATCCTCTCGACCCAGCAGATCGAGGCGCAAGCCGAGGCGCTGGTGTTCGATCCGCTCATCTCGACCGAGCCCGACGGACGCGACGTCCCGATCTTGGCGACCGTCGTCCCGACGCTCGAGAACGGCGGCATCAGCCGCGACGGTCTGACGATCACCTATCGTCTGCGGCACAACGTGCGCTGGCAGGACGGTGCGCCGTTCAGCAGTGCGGACGTCAAGTTCACCTTCGGCGCGGTGATGAATCCGAACAACTTGGTGGCGACGCGGCACGGCTACGACGACGTCGTGCGGGTCGACACGCCCGACCCGTTCACCGTCGTCTTCCGCCTGCGCAAGCCGTTCGGTCCGGCGATTCACACCTTCTTCGGGCCGAGCGATTCGCCGTATTTCATCCTGCCGCAGCACCTGCTCGCGAAATATCACGACCTCAACCGTATTCCGTTCAACCAGGAGCCCGTCGGAACCGGCCCGTTCAAGGTGGCGCGCTGGGTGCGCGGCGACCACATCGAGTACGTCGCCAACGACGACTACTTCTTGGGCAAGCCGAAACTGCAGCGCATCGAGCTGCAGCTGGTCCCCGACGAAAACACGATCGCGACCGAACTGCGCGCCCACGAAGTCGATTGGTTCATGCTCGCATCGCCGCGCGTCTACCCGAACCTGACCTCGATCAACGGCATCGCCGTGCGGCTCGTCCCGATGAACGGATTCGACGCGATCATGTTCAATACGGCGAAGCCGCCGCTCGACGACGTGCGCGTACGGCATGCGATCGATCTGGCGATCGACAAGCCGCGGCTGGTGCGCGAGGCCACCTACGGAACGACGATCCCGGCGACCGAGGATCTGCCCCCGCAGCTCTGGGCCTTCGACCCGCACGCCGGCACCAGCCGTCCCGACGTTGCGCAGGCGCGCGCGCTGCTGGATGCCGCCGGCTGGCAGGTCGGGGCCGGCGGCCTGCGCGTGCGCGACGGACAGAAGCTGGTGATCGGGCTGGCGTTCCGCTCCGACAGCGCGACCGACAAGGGCCGCGGCGTCGAGATCGGCCAGATGCTGCACGAGATCGGGGTCGGCATCGAGCTCAAGGGCTACACGTCGGGCCTGTACTACGGGCCGCCCGGCACCGGGATCCTCGCCAGCGGTCGCTACGACGCTGCGCTGTACACGTGGTACGCCGGTATCGACCCCGACGACAGCTCGCAGTTGCTGTGCGACGAGCGACCGCCGCACGGTTACGACTGGGCGCGCTATTGCAACGCGCAGATGGACGCCGCGCAGGCGATCGCGCTCTCGCACTACGACCGCCCGACCCGCAAACGCGCCTATGCGACCATCGAAGCGCTGCTCGCGCGCGACGCGCCGTACGCGTACTTGTGGTGGCCGCGGCAGATCGAAGCCGTCGACAGCAGCCTGCAGAACTTTCGCCCCAACGGGATCATCGAGGATTGGAACGCCTGGCAGTGGTCGCTGGGTTCATAGCCGTATGCCGGCGCCGGCGGATCAGTCGCGGCGCAGTGCGGTCACGTACGCCAAGGTCTGACGGTCGATCGCGCCGTCGTCGCGCACGCGGTTCTCGAGGTTCTCGACGTGCATGAGGGCGACCAGCGCTTCGCGCGCGTCGTCGTCGAAGTGGCGTGCGCCGCGTGGCAGCGCGCCCAAGCGCACCAGCTCGGTCACCAGCGTTCCGCCCAGGTCGTCGTCGATCGGGAGCACGTCCTGCGGAGCCGCCGCGAAAAAGTAGAGTTTGTGGAGCTCGAGGATTCGCGCGAGCTCGTCGATCGGCGTCGGATGATCGTCGACGCGCAGGTCGACGTAGCGATCGTTGAAGCCCTGATAGCCGCCGCCGGGTTTGGCGACCAGCAGCGCCGCGCTCTGCTGACCCCGCTTGTCGCCGCCCGCCCGCTGCGCGGCGCCCAGCGCCGCGACCAGACGATCGGAGAGCGTGCCGCGCGCACTGCGGAACGTGGTCGCCAGCGCGTCGACGACGGCCGGGCCGGCGAGGCAATTCCCTTGGGCGGCGAAGCCGACGCCGGCCACGCCCCCGCCGTAGTCGATGCAGCGTGCGCCGGTGAAGCTCGCGCTGCGACCGCGGGCGTCGACGATCCCGACCTGACGGTCTTCCGCTTGCGGGTCGTCGGCGAGCAGCGCGCGCAGCACCTCGTCGGGGGCCGAGCCGGCGCGGAGCGCGGCCAGCCCACGTGGCCCGAACGTCGTATTGGCCCACGCCTGGGTCGCAACGCCGCCGATCCCGCCCTCGACCCACGGCACGGCCGCCCCGACCGAGAGAAACTTCGACTGAACGGCGATTCCGATCTCGTTCGCCTCCGGATCGGCCGCGACGATCGAAAACGTGGTGGGACGCAGCATGGGTGCGGCTTCCTCTGAGAGAACGAGGGCCCTTGCTGCCACCTGGACGCTGCCCCCCAGGCGCCCCGGTGACGATCTTAACCAATCCCGGGCAACCGTTGGTGTACGATCGGTGGTGCCGGGTCGGGTCAGAAAGGTTCCGCGGCAGTGCTTTTGAGCTCGCGTCTGTTCCTCGTTTCTTGCAAACGATGACGGTTTCGCTTTGGAGGAGCGCGGGGATCGCGTTCGTCCTCCCCACCAGCCCCGGCAGACGTGGGCTGCTGGAGTGCGCCTCGTGGTGAAGCCGGCCATGACGCCCGCCACGGCCGACGACGCGCTTTTCCAAGCCGCCGATGAGGCGTATTACGACGCCGAGTACGAGCGTTGTCTGAACCTGCTCTCGCTCATGCCGGGGGGCGGCAACGAAAACGTCGCCGTGCTGCTGCTGCGCACCCGCGCCCTCCTGCGCTCCGGTGCGTCGGCGCTCGCAGCCGACGTTTCCGCGAGCGCGGTCGAACGCGCGTCGAGCGCCGACGACGTCGTCGTCGCGGCGGCCCTGCGGGGCGCATCGCTGCGCGCGCGCCGCAAGCCGCGCGAGGCGAGCGCAGCGTTTGCGGCGGCGTCGGCGTCGCTCTCGCACGCGTCCGACGACGCGCGCGCCGAATACGCCTACTACGCTGCGTTCGCCGCCTGGGAAGACGGCGAACTGCACGCTGCCGACGCGCTGATCGAAGAGGCGCTGCCGCACGCGCACGACGTCCTGCGCGCGCTGCTCGTCCAGTTGTCGGGCTGGATCGAAGTGCGCCGCGAGCGCTACGCGGCCGCGGCCGAGCGTTTCCTGGAAGCGCTCGAGGCGATGAGCGCCGCCGCGCGCGAAGACCTGCGCTGTCGCGGCCGGCTCGTGCACGCGCTGGCGATCATCGCCAGCGAGACCATCGACCTGCGCCTCGCCAAGCGGTACGCGCCGTATTTGGCAGGCACCCGCTGGACCAGCGGGATCGCACGGGAGCATCTCTGCACGCTCGCGTGCGAGCGGTTTTTGGCCCTCCTGCGCGGCGACCGGACCGCGGCGTGGCACCTCTCGCGCGAGGCCGTCGGCGTCGCCCCGAGCGACGCGCTGCGTGCGATCGCCGAGACCAACGCCGCCGTCGTCAGCGACCTCGTCGGCGACGCCTTCGCCACCCGCGTGCAGTTCGAGACGGCGTGGGCGTTCATCGACGCCGTCTCCTGGTCGAAGGCCGACGAAGAGGAACGGGTCGCGTTGACCAACTTCGCGATCGAAGCGGCCGACGCGATGCCGGCCGAGGCCCGCTCGGCGATCACGCTCTACCGCAACATCACCGGCGCGCCCAATGCCCGGCTGGCGCTCCATCGCGACCGCCGCATGCAGGCCTTCGAGGCGATGGCCGCCGGTCGCGTCAGCGAAGTGCTCGGCAAGCCGAAAGAGGCGATCGAGAGTTACGAGCGCTCCCGCGAGCTGTGGGTCGCGCTCGACTACCGCATGCGGGCGGCGCTGGTCGCGCGAGACTTGCTGCGGCTCACCGGCGACGCGCGCTATCGGCACGACCTCGACGTCGCGCTGGCGCGCGCGCCGCAGGCGTGGTTCGCCGAGGCGCCGACCTCGGCGCCGGCCTCGGCGGTGCTGGCCAAGCTGACCCGTGCCGAGCGGGTGGTCCTGCGCCATTTGCTGGGCGGCGAGAACATGAAGGGCATCGCGAGCGCCCTCGAACGCAGTCCCTACACGGTCCACAACCACACGCGGCGCATCTTCGGCGCGTTCGACGTGCGCGCGCGCGCAGCGTTGATCGCGCGCTGCGCCGAACTGGGCATCACCGCCGAAAAGTTGGCCTAGCCCAGCACACGAAGGAGGCTTCACCATGCCCACCCGGCGCGATCTCCTGCACGGCACCGTGGCCGCGGCTGCCGCGGCGTCGTTCCCCGCGATTTCCCTGGCCGCGACCGTCAAGCCGACCGTCCGGCTCGGTTTCTTGGACTCGTTCAGCGGCGTCTTCTCCGACATCGCGGCCAAGCACAAGCTCGGTGCGACGATCGCGCTGGCCGACCTCAACCGCCGCGGCGGGGTGCGCTACGAGCTCGTGACCGGCGACGACACCTCGAAGCCGGCCGTGGCCGTCAGCGAGATGCGGCGGCTGGTCGGCCAAGAGAACGTCGACGCCGTTTTCGGCGGTACCTCGTCCGGCAGTGCCCTTGCACTCGCACCGCTGGCCGACGAGCTGGGCGTCTTCAACCTGACCCTGGGTCCGTTCGACTCGACGGTCACCGGCGCGAAGGCGCGCGCGCTCACGTATCGCTACGGCCTCAACGCGCGCATGGCGCTCAACCCGATGGCGAACCGCCTCTTGGCGCTCGGGAAGAAGTGGTACTTCGTGCAAGCCGATTACGCGCTCGGCAAGGACGCCTACGCGCAGCTCGCGCCACTGCTTGCGCGCGCCGGCGGGACCGAAGTCGGGCACGATGTGCTGCCGCTCGGCACGACCGACTTCTCCACCCCGATGACCAAGGTGCAGACCAGCGGCGCCGACGTGCTCGTGCTCGCCAACAGCGGCGTCGACGCGGCCAACGCCGTGCACGCCTTCGTGCAGTTCGGGTTGCCGAAGAAGATCCACTTGGCCGGCATCAACCTCGAGGACTTCTACTTCGACGCGATCCCGCTCGACGCGGTGCAAGGCGCGACGTTCTCGGTGCTGTGGGCGCCCGATGTCTCCGATGCGTCGCGCAAGCTGGTCGCCCGCTTGCAGCGCGAGATCCGCGGCCCGATCTCGGCACGCCACTACTACGGCTACGCTGCGCTCATGCAGCTTGCCGATCGCATCGAGGGCGCCGGCACGACCGACGCCGGCAAGCTCGCCAAGGCGTTCGACGACCACAGCTTCAACGGGTACAAGGAGAACCCGTCGCGCTGGCACGGCTGCGATCACCAGAACGCGCAAGATTGCTACGCCGGCGCAGTCGTCTCGCGCAAGCAATTCGAGAAGACGCAGTTCATGTTCGACGTCGTCGCGACCGTCCCGACAGCCGAGTCCGACGGCACCTGCGACTCGCCGTGGGCGAAGGCGGCCTCCGCAGCGATCGCTGCGAGCACGATCGGCGCCCGCCCAGGGTACGCGCCGAAGACGGTCTGAGCACAGACCAGACTGGAGGGCGTGCCCGCTTGACGGGTAAGTACTGTATGATATACAGTGTGTGTCATCCACTGTATGGAACACAGCATCGACGATCGCCCTGAACTCTTCGAGAACCTGCGGCTGGAGCTGCGGCGGGGGTGTCTGGCGTTGGCGGTCCTCTCCCAATTGCGGGAGGAGCGCTACGGCTACACCCTGCGCAAGGCGCTGGAAGAGGCGGGGTTGGAGATCGACGAGGGCACGCTCTACCCGCTGCTGCGCCGGCTCGAGAGTCAAGGGCTGCTGCAGAGCGAGTGGCGCGAGGAGAACAAGCGCCGCAAACGCTTCTACCTGCTCTCGGCGGCCGGGACGCGTGTCTTGGGGCAGCTGCTCGAGGAGTTCCATCGGATCAACACCTCGCTCGACCGCATGACGGCGGAGACCGCATCATGGACCTGATCGATCGCTACCTGAGCGCCGTGCACGCGAACCTCCCGCGCACGCAGGCCGATGACATCACCGCCGAGATCGGCGACGGACTGCACACGGAGGTGGAAGAACGTGAGGTCGACCTCGGCCGGCTGTTGACCGCCGACGAAATCGTCGCCGTCCTGCGCGCCCACGGCCATCCGCGCCTCGTCGCCGCGCGCTACGCACGTCAACAAGCACTCGTCGGACCGCTCCTGCTCCCGTTTTATTGGCGCACGCTGCGCATCGCGCTCAGCGTCATTCCGGCGCTGATCGTGGGCATCGGGTTCATCGGCGCGATCGGACGCAACGACGCCAACCTGTTCTTCGCCGGCCTCGGTGCGGCATGGGACGCGGCCCTGTGCACGTTCGCCGGCGTAACGATCGTCTTCGCGCTGCTCGAACGGTACGGACCGGACGCGGTGACGAGCGAGCGGATCGCGCAGTGGGACCCGCGTTCGTTGCCGCGCGAGGCAACGCGCGCCACGCCGATGCCCTACATCTGCGCGGGAGTCGACGCCGTTGCGAACGGGATCGCGGCGGTCGTGCTCCTCCAGCTGGGCGTGCTCCGCGGCGGCATTCCGGTGCTCGCGCTCCCCGCGATCGGGACGTGGCCGGTGCAGCCGACGCTTGCGTGGCAGCCGCTGTACGTCGCGGTGCTGATCTCCTCGATCGTGCTCACCTTGGCGGGCCTGCTCGCCTTCGCCAGCCCAGCGCTCTTGAAGTTGCGTGACGTCGAAGGGGTCGCGGCGAGCCTGCTCATCATCGTCGGCGCGGCGATCACGTTGGGCAGTGGCCCGCTCTTTGCCGGCAACGCCGGTCCGCTCGAGGCGATCTGCCGGCAGTGCATCGTCGGTGGGATCGTCGTGCTCGTCGTGGTCGCGATCAAGCACGGCCGCGACTGGCTGCGGCGCGAACGCGCCGCAGCCACGCCGATGGCTCCTGAGGTATCGACCTAACCGAGTCCGGCGGTGATCGCCGACGCGTATGCCGCCGGCGACGATCCCGACGCGAAGATTGCGCCCGAGTTCCAGATGAAACCGCCGGTGATGCCGGGATCGCTCGTTGCCCAGCCCGAGAACGTCGTCTGGACCCCGCTCGTTCCGTTGGACGTGTCCAACCCGGGCACGATGAACGCCGCGCTGGTGACGCCGGCGTCGGCGGCCTGAACCGCCTGTACCCACTGTTGCGGCAGGTTGCCGCCGCCGCCGGCATAGCACTGGAGGTTCCACCACCGGACGGATTGCGCGACGCCGTTCTGCTGGTTCACCGCCCAGACGTCTTGCAGGCACTTCGTCCAGAATTGTTTGTCCCCGAACGGACAATACGTGACGATCATCGAGTTGTCGCCGCCCGCCAGCATCGTCGTGAGATCCACGACTGGTTGCGTCGTCTCGAACTGATCTTCGTTGTCGAAGTCGTAGCCGTCGATCTCGAGTGCGGTCGCGAGCGCCGCAAAGTTGCGCCCGAGTGCCAGCTTGCCGCTCGGCGTCGAGAGCAGCGTGCCGATGTTGGTGAAATCCGGCACGCCCCACGAGCCGATGGAGAAGAGGACACGTTGGACCGTGCTGTTCTGTTTCACCGCGCGCACGAGTTCGCGCAGGTACGAGAAGGTAAAGGCGAAGACGCCGTCTCGCACGATGACGGTGTTGTTGTACACCAGCGTGCCGTCGCTGTCGACGTGCAGCGTCCACAGAATCAGATCGGTGAAGCCCGACTGGGTGACGGCAAGCAGCTGCGTTTGGTTGAGTTTCGGATTGTCGCGGCCGAACAGGCCCGAACCGTACAGCACGATGGGCTGGTACGTGGTTGGCATGATTGGGCACCCGCTCCCATTGACTAGTAAGTGAGGAGACGGTCCCTACGCGCGCCGAGTACGCGCCTCCTCGTCGGCGGGAGGTCATCGGTGGCAAAGTTCTTGGGAATCGAACTATTGACCTGACCGCTTCCCGGCGGTAGAGTTGCCTCCTCATGGTTGCGAGCTCGCTCCATCCGTCCGACTTCCGGGGCTTTCGCCTGGACGTCGCGGCGCGCGAGCTGGTGCGCGAGTACAACCGGCGGCTCCGCCCGTACGGACTGAGCTACGTCCCGTTCTTCGTCTTATTGCTGATCGCGGGCGAGGACGGGACGCGGCCGTCCGACCTTGCCGCCGCGCTGCGGCTCGACGGCTCCTCGCTCAGCGGTCACCTGGACAAGCTCGAAGACGCCGGGCTCGCCGAGCGCCGGCCCGATCCGAGCGACAAGCGCGTCATCCGCGTCCACCCGACCGCGCGCACGCGGCGGCTGCTGGCGGAACTCGACCCACTCGGCCGCGCGCTGGCCGCACTCGAACCCGACCTTGCCCCCGACGCGCTGGCGCAGGTCGAACGCGCGGCACGGCTGACGCCGGCGAACGGACGCGCTCCCGCGCCGCGACCGCGGGCGGGCCTGGTGACGACGCTGCGGGTCGCGACGCTGACCGTGCCGCGTTCCAACGTCGGGCGCGCGCTGACCCGGTTCGCGACGCTCGTCGACGAGCGCAGCGGTGGGGCGATCCGCGTGTCGCTCGAATTGCCCTCGCGGGCGGCCGGCGGCGAGTTGCAGACGCTGGTCGAGCTGCGCAGCGGTGACCTCGCCCTTGCGACGGTCACCGCGCCGGTCGCCGGCACGCTGCTGCCCGAAGCGCAACTCGTCGAGCTGCCGTATTTGCTCGACGACTTCGCGCACGCCGACGCGTTTCTCGACGGGCCGTTCGGGACCAGCGTGCTCGCCGCCGCTGCCGCGCTGGGGCTCACCGGACTCGGCTACATCGTCAACGGCGTGCGTTCGCTGACGACGCACGATCAGGTCGTGCGCGATCCCGACGCGATGCGCGGCCTGCGGCTGCGCGTGCAGCAATCGCCGATCAACGTGCACCTGGCCGAAGCGCTCGGCGCGATCGCCGTACCGCTCCCCTTTCCGCGTCTGGCGGACGCGCTCGCCGCCGGCGAGATCGACGCACAAGAGAACTCGCTCGCCAACATCGCCGGTCTCGAGTTGTGGAACTCGCAACAGCGCCTCACGCTGACGCGCCATGCCGTGTCCGCGCACGTCGTGCTCGCCAACGCCGATCTGCTGGCCGCGTTGGGCAGCGGGGCGGCGCTGGTCGCCGAGGCGATGCGCGACGCGCTCGCCGAGGAGCGGCGCGCGGCCGCGGCGCTCGAAGACGATCTGCTGGTCCTGCTCGGCGCGCGCATGACGGTCGATCGGCTCGACGAGCACGCGCGCGCGCGCTTCGTCGCCGCGACGCGTTTGGTGCACGATCGTCTCTCGCGCGCGCTCGGTGACGAGCCGATCGCACGCGCGCTCGCCGCCGCCGAGGCGGCCCGTCCCGTTCTCACTCCCGCCCCCGCCGCCTAGGAGGTTCGCTTGCAGGTCCGACGTCTCGCCTTCGTCCTCGCCGCCGTACTCGCGTTCGCGGCCGTCCCCGGTGCGGGAATCCGCGCCGCCGATCCACCCGAGATCGTGATCGGTTCGATTCTGCCGCTGACCGGGGCGTCGGCGCAGACCGGTGCGGGCCTACGCGCCGCCCAGCAGCTCGCGGTCGACCTCGTCAACGGTCACGTCACCTATCCGCTGCCGGCGGTCGGTCACAGCGGGTTGCCGCATCTGGGACACGCACGGATCCGGATCGTCTTCGCCGATTCGCAAGGCAAGCCCGATCAGGCGCGCGCCGCCGCCGAGCAGTTGATCACCCAGGACCATGCGGTCGCGCTGATCGGCGCCTACATCTCGTCGACCACCGCCACCGCCTCGCAGGTCGCCGAACGCTACGGTATCCCGTTCCTCAACCCCGACTCGTCGGGGCCGGGCCTGACGACGCGTGGACTGCACTGGTTCTTCCGCACCACACCCAACGACGGTACCTTCGCCGAGAACTTCTACCAGTTCTTGGCCGACTTGCAGCGGACGCAGCGCGCCGAGGTCAAGAAGATCGCCGTCGTCGGCGAAGACGGTTTGTTCGGCACCGGTGCGGGCGATGCCGAAGAGGACATCGGCAAACACCGCGGCTTCGACATCGTCACCCGCATCGCGTATCCGGCGACGACGACCGAGGTGAACGCGGAAGTGCAGAAGGTCAAGGCCGCCGCACCCGACGCGATCATGATGGCCTCGTATCTGCCCGACGCGCTGCTGTTCATGCGCGGCTACAAGGACCAGGGCGTGCAGCCCAAGGCGATCCTCGCCCAGGACGCGGGCTTCGTCGATCCCGGCTTCGTCAAGGCGCTCGGCCCCGACGCTGAAGGCGTCTTCACCCGCGAAGTGTTCTCGCTCGACATCAAGCACCGCAACCACGCGGTCCCGCTGATCGACCAGCTCTTCCGGCTGCGCTTCGGCGGCAAGCCGCTCGACGGCAACACCGCGCGCGACTTCATGGGCGTCCTCGTCCTGGCCGACGCGATCGACCGTGCCGGCGCGACGACACCCGACGCGATCCGCGGCGCGCTCGTCGCGACCAACATCCCGGGCAACCTCACGCTGATGCCGTGGAAGAACATTCAGTTCGACCAGAGCGGACAGAACATCGGCGGCGCGGGGATCATCGAGCAAATCCAGGACGGCAAATACGAGACCGTGTGGCCGTTCGACATCGCGGTCAAGAAGGTCGTCTGGCCGATGCCGGCGTGGAAGCACTGAGCACCTTCGCGCAGCTGGTCGTCGCCGGGGTGTTGACGGGGCTCGTCTTCGCCCTGGTGTCGGTCGGCCTCACGCTGGTGTACGGCGTGATGGACGTGGTGAACTTCGCCCACGGCGAGTTCCTCATGCTCGCCATGTACACGGCGGTGGGGCTCGCGCTGCTCGGCGTCGGCCCGATCTTCGGGCTGCCGGTCGTCGCCGCCGCGCTGTTCGTGTTCGGCGTGATCGTCTATCGCGTGTTCGTCCGGCGCCTGTTGGCCGGACCGCCGGAGGCGACCGTGTTCGGCACGTTCGGGCTCTTGGTGCTCATGCAGGGGCTCGCGCAAGCGATCTTCACCAGCGACTACCGCTCGGCACCGAACCCGCCGTTCCAAGGGACGCTGCACCTGGGCGTGCTGGCGATCCCGCAGGCCGCGCTGGTCGAAGGGATCGGCGCGATCGTGCTGACGGCCGCGCTGTTCGCGTTCGTGGAGTTCACCGAGACCGGTCGCGCGATGCGCGCGGTCGCCGAAGACCGGGTCGCCGCGACGCTGATGGGCATCGACGTGCAGCGCATCAACGCGCTCGCGTTCGGGATCGGTGCTGCGTGCGTCGGGGCGGCCGGGTCGCTGCTCCTGCTCTCGAACCCGGCGTATCCGACCGTCGGCGTGCAGTACGCGCTGACCGCGTTCGTCGTCGTCGCGCTGGGTGGGTTCGGCAGTATTCAGGGCGCGCTGGTCGGCGCGCTGCTGATCGGACTGCTCGAAGTGCTCGGCGGCTTCTACCTCTCGCCCGAGCTGAAGATGGTGCCGGTGTATCTCGCGTACCTGATCGTCGTGCTGCTGCGACCGCAGGGATTGTTGGGCCGCCGGTGAGGGCCCATCTGCTGGCGCTCGGGGCGATCGTCGTCGTCGGCGCGGTCGCCGCCTTCGGCCTGCACAGCCAGGTCACACTCGAGCTGCTGTTCACGTTTTTGCTGTACGCGGTGCTGGGGCAGTCCTGGAACTGGATCAGCGGTTACGCCGGCAACGTCTCGTTCGGGCACGCCATCTTCTTCGCATGCGGCGCCTACGCGGCGGCGATGCTGGTCGCGGCCGGCTTCTCGCCGTGGCTCGCGTTCCCCGCCGGTGCCCTCGTCGCGGGCCTGCTGGCGGTGATCACCGGGTTTCCGACGCTGGCCTTGCGCGGGCACTATTTCTCGATCGCGACGATCGCGGTCGCCGCGCTGGTCGACGCGTTCGTGCGCACCACGCCGTGGTTCAACGGCGCCAACGGTTTCGAGGAGCCGATCCGCAACGGTTGGGGCGCGATGCAATTCGCGCAGAAGACGAACTACGTCCTGATCGCGCTGGTGCTGTTCGCGTTCGTGCAGCTGGCGACGATCGTGCTCGAGCGCTCGCGGCTCGGGTACTACCTGCGCGCGCTGCGCGCGAACCACGCCGCGGCGGCGGCGGTCGGGATCGACGAGCGCCGCTGGAAGCTGATCGCGTTCGCCTGGTCGGCGGTGATGGCGTCGGCCGCCGGCGTCCTCTACGCGCAGGACACGCTGTTCGTCGATCCGCCCTCGGTGCTCGGGCTCTCGGTGTCGATCGACATCGCCCTCATCGGAGTCGTGGGCGGAATCGGGACCGTCTGGGGACCGGCGGTCGGTGCGCTGATCTACGTCGCGCTCGCCAAGGGCGTCGCCCTGCAGCTCGGGGGCACCGGGAAGGGCTACGACCTGGTCATCTACGGCGCGCTGATCTGCGTGATCGCTGCGTTGCGACCGCGCGGGATCGTGGGCTCCCTGGTCGACGCGTCGCGTCGACGGCGCGGCGCGAGGATCGCGAACGACGGTGCGGCGCCGGTCGCGGAGCGTGCGGCATGAGCGCGCTGCTCGAGGTGCGTGGTCTCGCCAAGACGTTCGGATCGGTGCGCGCGCTCGACGGGGTCGACCTCACCGTCGAGGAGGGCCGGCTGACCGGGCTGATCGGGCCCAACGGGGCCGGCAAGTCGACCGCCTTCGGCTGCATCGCCGGCGCCATGAAGCCGAGCGCCGGGAGCGTGCGGTTCCGCGGGCGCGAGATCGCCGGCATGCCGTACTACCGGGTCGCGACTCTCGGTATCGGCCGCACGTACCAGATCGTGCAGACGTTCGCCGACATGACCGTCCTCGAAGCGGTGACGACCGGCGCCCTGCTGCGCCACCCGCGGTTGCCCGATGCGATCGCGCACGCCGACGAGGTGCTCGCGTTCGTCGGGCTGGCGGAGAAGCGCCATCGGCTGGGCAGCGCGCTGACGATCGCCGACAAGAAGCGGCTCGAAGTCGCGCGCGCGCTCGCCACCGAGCCGACGCTGCTGCTGCTCGACGAGGTGATGGCCGGCCTGACCCCGGCCGAGTGCCGCGACGCGGTCGCCCTCTTGCGCCAGGTGCTCACCCGCGGCATCACCGTGCTAATGGTCGAGCACGTGATGGAAGTGCTGATGCCGATCGCCGAGCACGTCGTCGTCATCGCCGCCGGCAAGACGATCTTCAGCGGGAATGCGCATGCCGCGGTCCGCGATCAGGCCGTGATCGACGCCTACCTGGGCTCGCCGATCGAGCACGGCGAGATCGCCGAGGGCGCGCGATGAGTCTCTTGGAGATCGACGACCTCGCCGTCGCCTACGACGGGATGCGCGCGCTGCAGGACGTCTCGCTGCGTGCGGACGCCGGCAGCGTCGTCGCGCTGGTCGGTGCCAACGGCGCCGGCAAGAGCACGCTGCTGCGCGCGATCAGCGGGTTGGTGCGCCCGGCGCGCGGGACGATTCGCTTCGACGACGCGGACGTGACCCGGATGGCCGCCCATACGATCGTCCGGCGTGGAATCGCTCACGTTCCTGAAGGAAGGCGCGTCTTCGCCTCGGCGACCGTGCGCGACAACCTGCTGCTCGGCGCGTACGTCGACCGCGATCCCGTCCACCGCAAGGAGCGCCTCGAGGCTGCCTTCACCGCCTTCCCGCGGCTGCAAGAACGGTTGGAGCAGCGCGCCTCGACGCTCTCGGGCGGCGAGCAGCAGATGCTCGCGATCGCACGCGGCGCGATGAGCGGCCCGCGCCTGCTGATGCTCGACGAACCCTCGCTCGGCATCGCGCCCATCCTCATCCCGCAGATCTACGCCGGCATCGCCGCGATCGCGGCCAGCGGCACCGCCGTCCTGCTCGTCGAGCAGAACGTGCGCGAAGCGCTGCGTGCCGCCGATGTCGCCTACGTCCTGCAAACCGGCCGCGTCGTACTGCACGGCCCGGCTCGCGACCTGATCGGAGATCCTCTCGTGCAAGAAGCGTTCCTCGGCATCGGTGCCGCATGAGCTGGCGGGTCGGTATCGACATCGGCGGGACGTTCACGGATCTGGTCGCGCTCGCCGACGACGGGCGGCTGATTCGGCACAAGATTTCCTCGACGCCGCGGGCGCCGGAGGACGGGTTGCTGGGTGCGCTCGAGGAGCTGCTGCGCGAGATCGCGCCGCACGAGATCGCGCTGGTCGCGCACGCCTCGACGATTGCGACCAACGCGCTGCTGGGGCAGGTGCACTTGGAGTTGCCGCGGGTCGCGTTCGTGACGACCGAGGGGTTCCGCGACGTGCTCGAGATCGGGCGGCAGAACCGCAGCGCGATCTACGATCTCGAGGTGACACGGCCGAAGCCGCTGGCGCGCCGCGAGGATCGGCTGGTCGTGCGGGAGCGGCGGGCGCACGACGGCAGCGTGATCCTTCCGCTCGACCTCGAGAGCGTTGCGCGTGCACTTGCGGCCGTGCAGGTGCGCGGCATCCGCAGCGTCGCGGTCGGGCTCTTGCACGCCGACGTCGACGGCGCGCACGAGCGCGCGATCGCCGAGGCGTTCGCGGAGGTGCTGCCCGAGGTCGAGGTCTCGCTGTCCTCCGAGGTCGATCCGCAGTACCGGGAGTACGAACGCTTCTCGACGACCGTCGTCAACGCGGCGCTCGCGCCGATCGTGCGTGCCTATCTCGAACGAGTTGCGCAAGGCGTGCGTGCGGCGGGCGTGCGTGCGCCGATCTTCGTCATGCGCTCCGACGGTGGGATGGCGGCGCTCGCGACCGCCGCGCGGCGGCCGGCGACGCTGATCGAGAGCGGGCCTGCCAGCGGCGTCATCGGCGCGGCATACGTCGGGCGCGCGCTGGGCCTCGAGCACGTCCTCTCGTTCGACATGGGCGGCACGACCGCCAAGGCCGGCACGATTCGTGGCGGTGTGCCCGAAGTGAGCGCGTCCTTCGAAGCGGCCGGCTCGACGCACAGCGGTCGCTCGGTGAAGGGCAGCGGTTATCCGGTGCGTTTCCCATTCGTCGACCTCGCTGAAGTCAGCGCGGGCGGCGGAACGATCGCGTGGCTCGATGTGGCGTCGACGCTGCGGGTGGGGCCGGTCTCGGCCGGGGCCGATCCGGGGCCGGCGTGCTACGGACGCGGCGACCAGCCGACGGTCACCGATGCGAACGTCGTGCTGCGCCGGCTCAACCCGACCGCGCTGCTCGACGGCGCGTTCCCGATCGATGCGCAGCGCTCGCGCGACGCGATCGCGAGCGTCGCCGCGCCGCTGGCGGGTGACGTCGAGCGCACGGCGGCGGGAATCGTCACCCTGGTCGACGCCGAGATGGCCAAGGTGCTGCGCATCGTCTCGGTCGAACGCGGCCACGATCCGCGTGATTTCACCTTGCTCGCGTTCGGCGGCGGTGGACCGCTGCACGCCTGCGCGGTCGCGCAGGACATCGGTGTCGCGCGGGTCGTCATTCCCTCGTATCCGGGCGTCTTCTCGGCGTACGGCTTGCTCGCGGCCGACGTGCGCGCGAGCGCGGTACGCTCGCTGGTCGCCCCGGCCGACGAGGCGACGTGGAAGCGGGTACGCGCGACGTTCGACGCGCTCGCGAAGGAAACCGACGCCGCGCTCGCCGAGCAGGGCGTGGCCAAAGACGACCGCAGTTTCGTGCGCGAACTCGACCTGCGCTACGTCGGACAATCGACGGAGTTGTCGGTCACTGCGCCGCGCGGCATCGAGGAGGCCGTCGAGGCGTTTCACGTTCGGCACGAGCAGCGCTACGGTTTCGCCGCGCGCCGCGATCCGGTCGAGGTCGTCACCGTGCGCGTGACGGGTATCGGCCTCACGCCGAAGCCGCGCCTCGTCGCGAGCCCGGCACCGGCAGCGCGCGCGCCCGAACCGCGCGCGCTGCGCGAACGGCGCGACGTCTTCGACGGGACGGGATTCGTCGACACCCCGGTCTACGCGCGCGTCTCCTTGCGACCGGGCGATGCCTTCGCCGGCCCGGCAGTCGTCGAGCAATACGATGCGACGACGTACGTCGCGCCCGCCTGGCGCGCGCGCGTCGACGGCTACGGAAACCTGGTGCTGGAGCGCTGATGCCGATCACCACCCTCGACCCGATCACCGCCGAGCTGGTCGCCTCGGCGCTCGTCTACGCCTCGGAAGAGATGGGGATCGCCGTGCGCGACGCCGCCTACTCGCCAAACATCAAAGAGCGGCTCGACCACTCGTGCGCGCTGTTCGACGCGCAGGCGCGGTTGGTCGCGCAGGCCGAGCACATCCCGGTCCATCTGGGTTCGCTGCCATGGGGCTTGCGCCGCACGCTGGCGTGGCTGGCCGAACGCGACCGCGCGCTCGCGCCCGGCCAGATGATCGTCGTCAACGATCCGTACCTTTCGGGGACGCACCTCAACGACGTGACCGTCATCCGCGCGATCTACGCCGGCGACCGGCTCGTCGGCTACGCCGCCAACAAGGCGCACCACACCGACGTCGGCGGGGCCGTGCCCGGCTCGATGCCGCCCGACGCGCGCGACCTCTTCGCCGAAGGCTGCGTCATCGCGCCACTGCTGCTGCTCGAAGGCGATCAGGTGGTCGAAGCGACCGTCGACCTCCTGCGCGCGAACTCGCGCACTCCGGAGGCGCGGGTCGGCGACTTACGCGCGCAGATCGCCGGCAACGTCGTCGGCGAGCGGAGGTTCATCGAGCTGATCGAGCGCTACGGCATCGAGATCGTCGAGGCCGCACTCGACAAGGCACTCGCCGACGGCGAGCGCCGTACGCGTGCCGCGCTGCGCGCGCTGCCCGACGGCGTCGTCGAGCACACCGACGTGATGGAAGACGAGCATGGCCTGCCCTCGATCGTGCTGCGCGTGCGCCTCGAAAAGCAGGGCGACGCGCTCGCGCTCGACTACACCGGCACCGCGCCGCAGGTGAACCTTCCGCTCAACGCCGTCTACGGGGTGACGCTCTCGGGCGCGTACTACGCGATCCGCGCCGTCACCGACCCGCGCATCCCGATGAACGACGGCTCGTTCCGCCCGGTCACCGTCCACGTCCCGGAAGGGACGCTGCTCAATCCCCGCCGGCCCGCGGCAGTGAGCGGTGGCAACGTCGAGACCTCGATGCGCAACGCGGACCTGGTGCTGGGGGCACTGGCGAAGCTCGCACCGGGTCGCGTCCCCGCGCAGAGCGGCGGTTCGATGAACAACGTCATGATCGGGGGCCTCGACGGCGCCGGCCGCTCGTGGGCGTTCTACGAAACGAACGGCTGCGGGATGGGCGCGCGTCCCGACGCCGACGGAATCGACGGCATCCACGTCCACATGACCAACACCCTCAACACGCCGATCGAAGCGATCGAACGTGGCATGCCGATGTTGATCACGGCCTACGAGTTCGCCGAGACGAGTGCTGGTGACGGCACCTACCGCGGCGGATCGGGCTTGGTGCGCGCGTTCGCGCTGCGCGAGGGAACGGCGACGGCGTCGCTGATGGCCGAACGCCACGCCGTGCGTCCACAGGGCGAAGCGGGCGGCGGAGACGGTGCGACCGGTGCGCACGTGTTCGTCTCGCGTGAGGGCGCGACGCGCGATCTCCCCGCGAAGACGACCGTCGCCTTGGAGCCGGGCGATGCCATCATCGTGCGCACCGCCGGCGGCGGCGGCTACGGTGATCCCGCGCAGCGTGACCCGCATGCCCGCGCGCGCGATGCCGCCGACGGCCTGGCGGTGGCGGAATGACGGCCGCACAGGTTCGCCTCGCCGTTCGTGACGGCGCCGTCGCCGGACCGACCGAGGGGCTCGCGCCCGACCACGTGCAGGCCAACCTCGCGGTCGTTCCGCGAGCGTACGCGGACGAGCTGGCCGACTTGTGCGCGCGCAATCCGGTCCCGTGCCCGCTCGTCGAAGCGCCGCTGGCGCCCGGTGCGTTTGCGCCGCGCAGCGCGCCGGGTGCCGACCTGCGCACGGACTTGGGCCGCTACCGCGTCTGGCGCGAGGGCGCATTGGTCGCACAACCGCGCGACGTGCGCGACGTGTGGTCGGAGGATCTGGTCGCGTTCCTCATCGGCTGCTCGTTCACGTTCGACCACGCACTCGTCGCGGCGGGACTGCCACCGCGACATTATACGCTGGGGCGCAACGTCCCCATGTACCGCACCAGCGTCCCGCTCTTCCCCGCCGGTCGACTGCGCGGCAACGTGGTCGTCAGCATGCGGCCGTACCCGGCGCGCGACGTCGAGCGCGTGCGCGACGTGACGCGCACCTATCGCGTCGGTCACGGCGAACCGCTGGCGTGGGGCGATCCCGTGCAGCTCGGCATCGCGGACGTCATGCGACCCGACTACGGCGACCCGCCGGTGCTCGAAGAGGGCGACGTCCCGGTCTTCTGGGGCTGCGGCGTCACCCCGCAGAGCGTGATCGTTGCCAGCCGGCTGCCGTTCGCGATCACCCACGAACCGGGCCACATGTTCGTCACCGACCTCGTCCACGACGTCTTGCGCGGCTGACGCTCACCGCTCCGTCAGCGGGCGAAGGTCAAGACGAAGTAGCAGATCCACGCTCCCGCCAGGACGGCGGTCATCAAGACCCGCTTCTGGACCGTGTCGGGCATGACGAGGTCGGTAATCACGAACGCAACGCCGAGTGCTGCCAGGATCACGATGCGCCAGAATCGTCGGACGCGATCGTCCGGCTTGGCCGGCGAGGGGGCGGACGCGTTCGCAGCGGGGGGCCCGCCCTTGCGCACGATCGTGGCAAGGAAGCCCGCCCCGGCCGCCGCCGTGACCAAGGCCGTCAGCGGCACCGCACCGTCGTGCGCGACGATCGCCCGTTCGGTGACCGGGTCCATGTCGACGAGCAAGACGCCGGGGACGCGCTGCAATGCGCGCACGACGTACGCTTGCTGGGCGGCAGATGACGCGCCGGCGACGTGGAGCGTCGTGCGGGTGAGCGCATCACCGCCGTTGCCGGCGACGCCCGCATCGTTCATCTTTCCAGGGTAGCCCACTCGCCGAGTGTCGGAAAGCGTGAATTTCATGGGGTGCTGAACGTTCGCGAAAGCCGCGTCCCCGTGAATTCCACGATAGCCATCGTGTCCTTCCGGCGGTAGGGTCGATGGGCAGAATCGTCGGTGCCCGGGAGATTGTATGCAGACGCGCCTATCACGCCTCATCGCGCTGAGCGTGTGCGCTGTGGGGTGGTTCGGGTTCCCGAGCCGCGGCGAAGCCATTCCCTTGTTTGCCAACGGCCAGCACGTCAGCTGCGAGCAGTGCCACAACGCTCCGCCGAGCCTGAACGCATACGGGCGCTATATTCTGGCGACGAACTTTTCCAAGGCGCTCGACGCTCACGCGCAAATGCAATCGAACCTGAGCGACCCGCTTTCCCTGGACGTGACCGGAAACGGTTCGAACACCCCGGATCCCGCGTTGCCCAAGACGTTCGTCGGCCTCGCGCAGCTCCTCTCGGGTGGCTATCTGGGAACGGACGTCACCTACTACTCGTCGGTGCCGATCGTCGCCGACGGTTTTCCCTCCCCCGGCGTCGATCAGCTATGGGCCGCGTACAACGGCTTCTCGCACGGGGACGGCAGCCTGCAAGTCGGACTGTTCGCGACGCCGGTCTTCGCCCCGTGGCTGAGCCAGTCGCTTTCGCTGGCGGGCTATTCTCTGGGTGCGGGTCCGGTGGGGCTGAATACCGTGGGCGTCGACGACAACCGCTGGGGGGCATCGTATACACAGAGCGGCACCAACGGCCTGGTGGCCAACGTCGCCTATCTCGTCAATACGGGCCCGCTCGAACGGGCGTACGACAACAACGTCAACAGCAGCACCGCCGGCGCCGAAGGTCAGAGTTTCGTTGCCTCGCTGCAACAGATGGCGATCGCGTCGCACTTCACGGGCGGCGTGGCGTTCATGGGGGGCACCTTTCCGTTGCCGTCAGGGGCGAACGACGCGTACAACCGCGCCATGGCCCTGGTGTCGTACTCGACCTCGCCGACGTACGACCTGGTCGCGATGGCGCTCGTCGGACACGACAACAACCCGAACGACGGCGCGTCGGGCGCAGCGGTCAGCAACGGCTGGTCGGCCGAGGCAATCGTCGCGCCGACGCGGTGGTTGCACCTGGACGCGCGTTACGAGCGCACGAACGACGGGCTGGGAACCGTGCAGAACAACTACATCGCCGACGTCGCCATCAGCCTTCGACCGAACTTGGTCGTCACGCTGGAGAACGTTTCGAGCGTCGGGGCGAGGCCGGTGATGAGCTATCAAGTGTTATACGCCGGGCCGTGGCTGCAGCGCGCTGCTGCGCCGCCGGTCGCCGCTGCGGCGGGTTCGGCAGCGGCGCTCGCCGCCGGCAAGCAGATCTACGCGACGAACTGCTCGGCGTGTCACGGCGCGAGCGGCCAGGGTGGAGTCGGTCCCAGCTTGGTGAAGATCGCGCAGCGAAAGTCGCATGCCGACATCGTGGCGTTCATCGAGAAGCCCGCCGGTGCCATCATGCCCAAGCTCTATCCCGGCACGTTGACGGCGGCGCAGGTCGATCAGGTCGCGACGTTCATCGAGGCGATGAAGTAGGCCGCTTGCTCTTTGGTCCCCCAGGGTGGTACGGTGGGGTTCATCGGCGAGCCAAGGGTTCGCGAATCGCCATCGGAGGGTGTTGACCGATGTCCGGATTGTCGTTCCCCGCGCGCGCGTTGGCTGCCGCCGCAGCGCTGCTCCTGACGGTGGTCGCCTTCGCGGTCCCGCACCGGCCCCTCGCGCAGGCAGCAGGCCCCACGATCTGCGAGCTCAGCCGGGTCGATCTCACGCTCGCGCCGACGATGCCGGTGGGATTTCACAACCGCCCCGGTGCCGATGGACAATCGCTGGCTAATTGCATCGCGTGGCAAGAGTTCATCTACCTGAACTGGCCCGCCGTCCCGCACCAGAAGGGCATCCCCGACCCGTCCGCATCGCCGGCGCAGTTCGGCGTTCCCAACTCCCAGCGCACGGTTTGGGTCAGCTACGATCGGCCTGTCAACATCTTCCCGACTCCGGGGCCGCAGACTGCGCGTCCGACGCTCGCTAGCGAACGCGCGAGCGGTCGCAATCCGCGCACCGGACACCTCGTGCTCGGCGGCAACAGCGAGTTCCTCGACAACGCGGTGCAGTTCAGCAGCACGGGGCAGGCGGCGACCGGCGGCTGGATCGTCGGCCAGCGGACGGTAGCGGCATCGACGGGCAGCACGCGCTTCGCGCCGATGGTGTTCTACGACATCTGGGTCGACACCGACGAAGAAGACTACATCCTGGAGAACGATCTCGAGTACGTCATCCCGCAGACGACGTGCGCGCAGGGCCAGGTCGGGCTTTCGCTGCCGATCGGAGTGAACGATCGTTCGTGCAGCGGCAAAGCCGCGACGTACGGTCAGGGCATCGGAGCGATCGAAGTGAAGGCGGCGCTGCTCGACCTGGGTCCGTATCCGATGCGCGGCGGTGCGCCGTGCGCGACCTGCGCGGTGCAGGCGCACCCGACGTTCTTCCTCTTCCCGGAGCCCGTCGATCTGGACTATCCGAGCGTCGGATTGCAGACCTCGCGTTTGGTCGGCCTGGTCGGATTCCATATCGTGCGCAAGCTGCCGGGCGCGCAGCGCATGCTGTGGGCTACCTTCGAGCACGTCAGAAACGATCCTGACGCGGCGCAGTCGCACACCGGCACCTGGACGTTCTTCAACCCGCAATCCACCGCGGAGCCGAACGTGAACCCCAATCCGTGCCCGTCGGACGTGTGCGACTACGGTCCCTCGCAGATCCTGCGCGAGATGACGATTCCTCCCAAGTCGGATGAGACGACGAACGCGTTCCGCGCCCTGCTGCCGGCGGCGTCGGTGTTCCGCTACTACGAACTGGTCGACGTGCAGTGGCCGGCGAAGGACAGCGCGCTGGTGCGCGGGGCGTCGGCGCTGGCCGATGACAGTCAATACGGGCCACCGATCGTTGCCAATACGGTGCTCGAGACGTTCTTGCAGAAGGGCGTCGAGTTCCCGTCCTCGTGCATCGGCTGCCACCGTTTCGGCTCCGTCGCATCGACGCCGAGCCCGAACCTGCTCGCGTTCCGCCGCGCCCACCACGGTGGGCGGTTGATTCGTCTGTTCGCGCCCAAGCGGCTGCGCGGCGGCGCCGCACCGCAGGCGCAGCCCACGGGCGATCCGTACGCGAGCGACTTCTCGTTCATCTTCGGCGGCGCGTCCGTCGCAAGTCCGCCGCCGACCCACTAGCGCGAGGGCAACGCCCGGGATGTCGCGGCGGCTCATCGGTGGTAGAGTGAGCGGATGCGAACCGGGAAGATGGGACCGGCCGAGTGGGTGATGCTGCTCGTGCTGGCCGTGGTATGGGGCTGCGCGTTCTTCTTTTACAAGCTGCTCGACGAAGCGGGTGTCCCGCCGTTCACGATCGTCGCCGGACGCGTCGGCGTCGCCGCACTGGTGCTGCTCCCGGTGCTCGCCGCGACCGGACGGCGGCTCCCGACCTCGCCCAAGGCACTCGTCGCGTTCGTTATCCTCGGCCTGACGAACAACGTGCTCCCGTTCGCGCTGCTCATCGTGAGCGAGAAGCAGATCGACAGCGGCCTCGCATCGGTCTTCAACGCCTCGACCCCAATCTTCACCGCGCTGATCGCACAGGTCGCGCTGCACGACGAGAAGCTCACGCCGGCGCGGATCACCGGGATCGTGCTGGGCCTGATCGGCGTGACGCTCTTGATGGGGCCGAGCGTGCTGCGCGGATTCGATCCCACCAGCCTCGCGC
>Ga0181531_10000567_pt1 | contig 24542 bp, 21 predicted proteins | sample PEATcosm2014_Bin_38_FD_119743 | JGI IMG/M metagenome (GOLD analysis project Ga0181531, IMG submission 119743) | Peatland microbial communities from MTU Mesocosm Facility, Houghton, MI, USA - PEATcosm2014_Bin11_10_metaG | ecosystem: Environmental > Terrestrial > Soil > Wetlands > Peat | place...
AGCTCGCCATCGAAGCTCCGGCTGATCAGAATCGAACAGCGAAAGTTCCTGAAGTACCACCCCGCCGGCAGAGTGCACCGATGCCAGAAGCAAAAAATTCCGCGCGCGGGCGGCGTCGCAGGCGTCACTCCCTCTTCGGCGATCACTTCATACCGCAGCGTCGCACAGATCATCGCCAGCAGCAGCGCCGTTAGCTTCGGAACGATCCAGAGCGCCACGCGCTGCCCCACAGTAAAGCGCTCGCTGACGTTCTCGCTCACGCTTCCGATTGTAGCCACGCCTTCTCGATACGCCCCTCGCCTGCCTCCAGGGCAATCAGTTCTCTGTCGGCTTGCTCGCACTATCGACGACAATGTATTCAACCGGGCCCTTTGCCGCCGTCAATTTCAGCCCCAGCTGTTTGAGGCCCTCCAGCGTCGCATCCATCAAGTCGACATTGGCCGGCTCAGGCGCAGGAACATCGAAATCGAAGGATCCCTCAATACCTGTCTTGTCGACCACGGGAAGCTTCAGAAGGTCGCTCAGCCTCCGAGCCATATACGACATGGTGGTGTTCTCACCCATCATCTCGCCGTCGCCGACCCCGCCGTGATACGTCGCCACCGTCATGAAAGGAACTGCATCTTTGTCCTTTGGAGGAGTCGCGGCGAACTTCCTCCTCGTTCGCACCATCCAGTAGACAGGGCCCTCCCTGGTCTCCCAGTGGTATTTCAATCCGAACCGATCCATCAGCAACGACTGCAGCATCAGCCGCTGTTCGCTGTTCGGCGGGGTGCTGACCGACCCTGGCTTCAGGTTTCGCGCCGGCGAGTTTTCGGGAGGCAGTGCAGCCACATCGTAACGCTCATTGTTCGTCCAATTCGGGCCCCCGACGATCTGTAACTCTCGGACGTCGAATGCATACACGATCATCAGTTGGAGGGAGCAAAGACCGCAGAAAATGCGGCCGCCGGGATATGTATACAGCCCCATCATCCCGCCCTTCGCATTCGGCTTGACCGTGGCGACTTCAAATTCGGGCAGCTTAGGGGGGCCCGAGGCCGCCTGTTGAGCCGGTGTCACACCCACCACGGCGCCGAACAACAAAACAAAGACCAGGAAGAATCGAACAAACAAAATTCGATTCCGCCTGGTCCGCTGTCTGTCCCCAATCATCGGGCTCCGCCCCGCTCCCTCACTGCCCCGAAGTACTCACCGGCACAGGCGCGCCCTTCGGCGTAGCGATATACCCCTTGATCTGATTCTTATCGACGCTATTCACCACCAGCTCATACAGCAGGTGATCCTTGCCCGTGTAGAACTGAATCGGCTCATCCAGGTTGCGGTCCTTCTTCTGGATTTCCTTGTCGTCCGAATAAACAACCAGCGTAAATTTGCTGTGTTTCGGATCTGCCTTCTTCAGCTCCAGCGCAACCGTCGCAACCGCCTTCTTCTGGTTCTTTCCCAGCGTGAATTCGTAGTAGTTCCGATCGCCCATGTGCTTCAGCACATCCAGCTCTTTTGCGTTGGTCGCAATCAGCCCGCTCTGCAGGCCCAGATCGCCCTTCATCGCGGTCATTGCCGCTTCGTCCGTTTGCAGCTGCGTCTTCGTTGCGGTCAGGTCCGTCTTTACCCCGCCCACGTCCGTCTTCACCCCGGAAACATCGCTTGAAACCGCGCTGATCTGCTTCTGTGCCTGCGCCAGCCGCTGCGCGTCCGCCTGCTGCCGCGCCATCAGATCCTGCGCTTTCGTCTCCAGCTGCTTCTGCGTCATGCCCAGTGACTGGCCCAGCGTATCCGTCGTCACCTTCAATCGCGCGTTGGTCTGCTCCAGGGCCGCCGCCAGCTGTTTATTCTGCTGCTGCGCCGAAGTCACCTGCGCCTCGGCGTTGGTCAGCCGCCCGGCCAGCTTGTAGCTCCACACCAGCCCCGCCAGCGCGCAGATCACCGCCAGCGCCAGCACGCCGATCAATAAACCCGAATAGCTCCTCTGTACCGGTACTTCCGTTGTCTCGTCCATAGCAGCTTCTTCTTTCCTTTCCCAGGGAGAACCGCCGTTGCTGCAATGTACCCCAGGCGCGCCGCCCGCCGCAATGCCAAACTATGCGCACGCCACTGGTTATGCATCCCACCGCAACCGCGCATAATCTATGAACTATGCCCCGTTATCAGTACCGTGAGATCGAGCCGACCCGCGAAGCCAAAGAAGTCTTCAACCGCTGGATCGGCTCCCTCGACGACGAGTTTTCCCGCCACCAGAACATCGCCCTGCGCGGCGAAATCGTCCGCGACAATCTCCACCAGCTCATGCTCGGCCGCCCCCATGGCGGACGTCTCAACTTCACCCTCACCACCGAGCTGCCCTTCAACGTCCTCCAGCTCTCGCTCGATCCCGCCAACGTCACCCTTGAGCCCGAGTATTACGGCGACATCGATGCCGACCGCTATGCCCTCATCAAGCCCCTCGTCTGGTTCTGGCGCATGTTCGACCGCTCCCCCGTCGCCCTTAACCACTGGCTCGGCTTCCGCCTTCGCGCCATGCTCGGCAAGCACATCTTCAAAAGCATCGGCGCCAACGTCAAGATTTACCACGGCGTCGAGTTTACCTTCGGCTACAACCTCACCCTCGAAGACGACGTCATCGTCCACAACCACGTCCTGCTCGACGATCGCGGCGAGCTCATCGTCCGCAAAGGCACCTCTATCTCTGAACACGCCGCCGTTTTCTCCCACGCCCACGATCCCGTCGAGGCCTGCATCATCGAGCATCGCCGCACTGAAGTTGGCCCCTCAGCCCGCGTCACCTATCGCTCCCTGGTCATGCCCGGCGTCCGCGTCGCCAAAGGAGCCATGCTCGGAGCGCAAGGTGTGGCCACGCACAACATCGCCGATAACACCATCGCCGCCGGCGTCCCCGCCCGCAAGATCAAAACCACCAGTGAAGCCCATCGCTTCGAAGATCGCACCGGCGAAGGCCCCTGCGTCGAACTCCCGCCCAACGACTGAGGATTCCGGAGAGCTAACAAGCGGTCAGCGAAGAGCCGTCAGCAAAGAGCCGTCAGCAAAGAACCTCAGCGAAGAAACGGTCAGTCAAAAACCGGCCGCGCCAACCGCTTCAACGCTAACAGCTTTTTCGCTGACCGCTTTATAGCTGACCGTTCCATAGCTGACAGGCCTCGTCGCTCCCGGCTACCCGCTCCGAGCACCCAGCTGCCTTCCTGTTACCATCGAATCGACTTCCGATGGATCCCAACCGCCTCATCATTGCGATCTTCGAGTTCGCTGTGCTCCTCTTTTCGCTCAGCCTCCACGAAGCCGCGCACGCATGGATGGCCAACCGCCTCGGCGACCCCACCGCTCGCATGTTAGGCCGCGTCACCCTCAATCCGCTCCGGCATATCGACCCCCTTGGCACCGTCATCCTTCCGGCCATCATGCTCTTCGTCAGCCCAGGCTTCCTCTTCGGATGGGCCAAGCCCACCCCTGTCACCACCGCCAATTTCAAAAACCTCACCCGCGATGACATCCTCACCACCGTCGCCGGCCCGGCCAGCAATGTTCTCGCCGCCCTGGCGGCAACCCTGGTCCTGCTCATCCTCTCCCGCACCAGCGTCAGCGGCGCCAACATCGTCCATCAGATCGCCGCCACCGGCAGCCTCGAAGGCGCGCTCGCTTCCTCAAGCCCCACCCTCGTCCCGCTGGTCCTCCTCTTCTATCTCGCGATGATCCTCAACCTCTTTCTCGCCGCCTTCAATCTCCTCCCGCTTCCCCCGCTCGATGGCTCCCACGTCTTTCGCCATCTGCTTCCCTACAAAGCTCTGCGCGTCTACGATTCGCTCGGCATGATCAGCATCTTCATCATCTTTCTCCTCGGCGGCCGTGTCGTCGGCTTCATCGTCGGCCCACCGATAGCCTTTCTCCGATCGATTCTTCTCTCCTTTTGAGGCAGCCGGCAACCCACGGTTTTGTATCAGGGCACGAGTTCACTCATGCCGTTGCCGTTCTCACGAAACCCGCTTTTCCCGCAGCCGCTTTAGGAGTACAACGAAGAACGAACCGCATCTGGGTGTCGCAGCAAGTTATGAAAAATTCCGCCAGGCTCCTCTTCTTTCCCATCCTCATCGTCAGCGCACTGCTGGCCTTCATCACCCTCCGCCCAGCTTCTTCCCAGCAGCACTCCTTTCGCGCCGACGACGGCCAGTTCCTCCTCGATGGCAAGCCCTTCCGCATCATTTCCGGCGAAATCCACTACGCCCGGGTTCCCCGTGAATACTGGCGCGACCGTCTGCGCATGGCCAAAGCCATGGGCCTGAATGCTGTCACCACCTACGTATTCTGGAACGCCCATGAGCCCCGCCCCGACGTCTACGACTTCACCGGTAACCTCGATGTAGCCGAATTCGTCCGCGAAGCCCAGCAGGAAGGCCTCTACGTAATCCTCCGCCCCGGCCCCTACTCCTGCGCCGAGTGGGAATTCGGCGGCTTTCCGTCGTGGCTCCTGAAAGACCCCAACATCGTCGTTCGCTCTCGCGATCCAAAATTTATCGCTGCCGCCCGCACCTGGCTCCTCCGCCTCGGCCAGGAAGTTGCACCACTCCAGATCGGCAATGGCGGCCCTATCATCGCAGTTCAGGTCGAAAACGAATACGGCAGCTATGGCGACGACCACGAGTACATGGAAGACATCCACCAAATCCTAATCGAAGCCGGCTTTACCCAGGCCCAGCTCTACACCGCCGATGGTGCCGACCAGGTTCCCCGCGGCAGCCTGCCGGAGCTACCCGCCGTCATCAACTTCGGACCCGGCGAAGCGCAACGGGCCTTCACCAAACTAAAAACCCTCCGCTCCACCGGCCCGTACATGAACGGCGAATACTGGGACGGCTGGTTCGATCACTGGGGCGCGCCCCACGCGCGAACCAACGCGAAGCAACAGGCAGCCGATCTCGACTGGATCCTCCGCCAGGGCTACTCCATCAGCATTTACATGTTCCACGGCGGCACCAGCTTCGGCTGGATGAACGGCGCCAACTCCAACGGCAGAAACTACGAGCCCGACGTCACCAGCTACGACTACGACTCCGCGCTCGACGAAAGCGGACATCCCACACCGAAGTATTTCCTCTTCCGCGATATCATCGCGCGCAACACCGGCGTCGCGCCCCCGCCGGTTCCCATCGCCCCCACAGCCGCGGCCATCCCCGCCTTCACTCTCGACCGCGCAGCCTCTCTCTGGGACAACCTCCCCACACCCATCCACTCCGGCCAGCCTCTTACCATGGAAGCCATGGACCAGGCCTACGGCTACGTCCTTTACCGCACCACCGTCGACGGCCCGCTTAGCGGCGATCTCTTCATCGGCGCCCTCCACGACTACGCCCAGGTCTACCTCAACGGCGAACTCGCTGGCACGATCGACCGCCGCCTCAACCAGCACTCTCTGCCGCTCACCATCGACGCGCCTCATACGCGCCTCGACATTCTCCTCGAGAACACCGGCCGTGTGAACTTCGGCTCGTCGATCCCCACCGAGCGCGTCGGCCTCCTCGACGGCGTCACCCTCGCAGGCCATCCCCTCAGCGGCTGGGACAACTTCTCGATTCCCATGCTCAACCCCGGCTCGCTCACCTACGCCAACAAACCCTGCTCCGGCCCCTGCTTCTACAAGGCCTCCTTCCATATCGAGCACCCAGCCGACACCTTCCTCGACACCAGCTCGCTTGGTAAAGGCGAGGTCTGGATCAACAGCAAGCCGCTCGGCCGCGTCTGGCACATCGGCCCGCAGAAAGCGCTGTATCTCCCCGCGCCCTTCCTCAAGCATGGAGATAATCAGGTGATCGTCTTCGATCTCGAAGGCGGACCAGGCCGCAAATCACAGGGCCTCGATCACCCCGTCCTCAACGCGCCCATCGAGAAAGCAAATTAAGAAGCGCCTTCAATGAGTGCATTGGCGCACCACCGAAGGGCATCAGGCACTGAAGGCTGGAGAGTGCAACCTCGTTGAGGCCCCTGCTTGCCCAGACCTTCTCGTCCGATCGCGTACCCTTCCCGATGTACGCACCCGTATACGGTGATCGGCATGTAACCCATCTCACGCGTCCGTAATTATTTTCTACCGGATCGAACTTTCACCCACACATGCCCCCTCTCTCAAGCATGCGCACCTCACCTCATCCGAAGGAGCCCACGATCCACGACCAAACTCTTCTCGTCCTTCTGGCCCAGAGCGGCGATCGGGCCGCACTCGAGACGCTCCTTCGTGAGGCCTATGCGCCGTTGCGCCGCTACATCGCCCGGCTGGCCGGCACAGCCCTCGCCGACGACATCCTGCAGGAAACTTCGCTGCAGATCTTCCGCAAACTCCGGTTCCTGCGCGAGCCCGCTGTCTTCCGCCCCTGGACCTTCCGGATCGCTTCGCGTATTGCCTTCTCCCATCTCAGGAGAGCCTCCCGATGGCAGCCGCTCGAGGACATACCACCTGAACTCCTCACCAGCCTCGACCCCAGTCCCGGCGAGCCGCCCGATGAGGCTTTCCTCACCCTCCTCGACCACGTATCGCCCGCCAGCCGAGCGGTCCTGCTGCTTCACTATCAGCACGACCTCTCACTGGAAGAAAGTGCCGCCATCCTGGAGATCCCGATCGGCACCGTCAAGTCGCGCCTCCATTACGGAGTCACCACCCTTCGCAAACACCTCACCTCCGAAAGGAACCCAGCATGAGCCCCGAAAACCAACAGCCCAATTCCCAAAACACCAACGCGGAACTCGCCTTCGTCCAGCAAGCCCTCGCAGCCGCCGACAGGTCCGAACGCTCCTCCCGCATCATCGTTGGCGTCCTCGCTATACTCGCCATCGTCACCTTTATCTGGATGCACCTGCACATGTTCCCGCCGGAGAGCCTGGCCGGGCTGCTGCATTCAATCCTTCGCGTCGACCTGTTCTTTCTTGTCCTTATGTTCGCGATCGCCATGTACCTTCGTCAGGTCATGAATAAGAACACCCGTACAATTCTGCGGGCCCTCGCCAACACACGCCAGCGTTGACTTGATCGCAGTCGAAACGCGGGCCGCCCCAGGCCCGCTTTCTCTCGAGTCTTCCAGCTCACAAGGGTCAACTGTTTGTCTGGCTTCCGCTTGAGCTTCGCAGTGCACCCTTTCGTCCACATAGTGAACCATTGATGAATCCCCCTCGACCGGGTCTGCATATGTAATCTGTCTGTGTATCGAAATTCCCAGGAGAGACAGAATGCTTCAGTCCCACGGCTACGCGGCCCAAAACGCCAACACCCCGCTCGCCCCCTTCAAATTCACCCGCCGCGAACTCCACGACCACGACGTCCACGTCGGTATCCAGTGGTGCGGCGTCTGCCACTCCGACATCCATTCCGTCCGCAATGAGTGGGGCAACGCGATCTACCCCATGGTGCCTGGTCACGAGATCGTCGGCGCCGTCAAAGCCGTCGGTTCCGCTGTAACGAAATTTAAAGTGGGCGACCTCGTTGGCGTTGGCGTCATCGTTGACTCCGACCGCACCTGCCCCAGCTGCAAGGCCGGTGAAGAACAGTACTGCGAAGGCGGCATCACCCTCACCTACGGGCAGAAGGACAAATACGGCGACCTCACCCAGGGCGGCTACTCCAACAACATCGTTACCGACGAGCACTTCGTCCACACCGTCTCGCCTAAACTTGATCCCGCCGGAGTCGCACCGCTGCTCTGCGCCGGCATCACCACATACTCACCTCTCCGCCACTGGAAGGTTGGCCCCAACAAGAAGGTGGGGGTCATCGGCCTGGGCGGCCTCGGCCACATGGCGCTCAAATTCGCCCACGCCTTCGGCGCTCACGTCGTGCAGTTCACCACATCGGAATCGAAAATCGCCGACGCCAAACGTCTCGGCGCCGACGAAGTCGTGATCTCCAAAGACGCCGGCGCGATGAAGAAGCAAGCCAACTCCTTCGACTTCATCCTCGACACCGTCTCCGCGCCTCATGACATCAACCCGTATCTTGAAGCGCTGAAGCGCGACGCGACCTACGCCCAGGTCGGTCTTCCCGACAAACCACCCGTCATCAACCCCGGCAATCTTCTTTTCAAACGCCGCAGTTGGTCCGGGTCCATCATCGGCGGCATGCGCGAAACCCAGGAGATGCTCGACTACTGCGCCGAGAAAAACATCACCGCCGACGTCGAAGTCATCAAAATCCAGCAAATTAACGAGGCGTTCGATCGCGTCGTAAGAGCCGATGTGAAATACCGCTTCGCCATCGACATGTCCTCGCTCGGCGCATAGAACAATAGAGCTGGAAAGAAGATCGATCTCCGCGCAAACACAAATGCGGGAGAAGTCACCTTCTCCCGCATCCAACTTACCGGCTACCGGCTGTTAACTACCGCCTGAATTCTCTCCCCATCCGGTAAACCACCCCCAGGGAAATCGCAACCTGTTCCTCAAATCCGTTGTGCCCGAAATTCGTCATCGTTGCATCCGACGCCAGCCGCACCACCAGCTTCGGCGACCGATTCAGATCGATCGATCCCCCAAACGCCCCCGCCACCGTGAACTGATTCGAAAACAGCCCCAGCGTCGCCGGATTCAAGCCCCCCAGATCCCTCGTGAAGTCCCCATAAGCCCCGCCCACAAACGCATGCAGCAGCAGCGCCGCGTGCTCATTGGCTGCCAGTCGATACTCCGGCCCCACCAGAAACATGTGCTCGCTCACAAACGGTCCGGTGATCGGTCCCGCGTTGCTTCCCGTTCCCGTGCAGCTTCCGCAGTTGGGCGAAACCCCGCTCGTCCCGTAATACCCGCGCACGTTCGCTCCCACGCCCCACCGCGTCCCAAACTCCCGCACTGCCCGCGCATCGAAACCGCCCAGGTTTGCCCCTTGCAGCAAATGCGGCCCCGCGTTAAAGTGCGAATACGCCAGCCCGCCGTAAATCTCCCATGGATAGTCGTATCGAACTCCAGCGAGCGGCGCCGGAGCCGGAAGCTGTGGATTCGGCGGCGGGCTCTGCACCTGCCCCTCAGCCGCAATTCCCGTCAGGCACATCGCAGCGGCCGCTGCCGCCACCAAACCACGAACACTCCACCTGCTCTTCAACAGACAAATCCTCCAGCAATACCGCAAAGAAATCTTCAATCTGGGTCGCAATCTTCAAAGATACATGGCGGACCCGCATTCTGTCCCCCTCCCACACCCCTCCCGCCGCGCTCCTGTATCCTGGAAATGTGCTCCATGCCTCCTCCCTTGCGCAGAAGGAATTCGACTCCCTCGACGCCATGATGCGCGCCTATGCCGAAGAAGCCGTCCGTCTGGCTGCGGAAGATCACGGCATGACCTTCGACTACTCGCCCGACTCGATCCCCAGCCTTGAGACGGTGCTCTCCGCGCGCACACCCATCCCCCAGCCCGAGGAAGAGGAAGCCACGCGCCTCTGGGGCGCCTATTACGGCGAAATCTTCCGCCGCAAATTTCCCGCTGAGTGGATCATGGCCGTCTATCCTGGCCAGCTCAACTCCGGCCGCTCCGACGCTGCCACAGAACTGGCCATGCCCGCCCTCGACATTGCCGGCTCCCACGTCTACCCGCTCCTCAAAATCTTCCGCCGCCTCACCATCGGCCCCACCGAAGACCTCGCCGCCTTCTACGCCAAGGTCGCGTCCGCCATCGAAGCGCGACGAAAAAGCACAGGACAGGGAAGCGATGCGTGAACGGAAAGCGATGGTCGCCTAAGAAGACTACGGTCTTATATCAGAGCACGACCCGCATAGGCGTGGAATGATTCCTGGTTTCGATTTAATTTTGATTTTGCCGCGGGCCTTGCTCGCCTGTCTCTCGGTACAGGCTACAGGCTACAGGCTACGGACTACAGGCTGTCCTTCGCGCACTCCGCGCACCCGCAATGCCGCCGCAAGTAATCCCAGGAATAAATCCCGCTCGAGTGCCCGTCATTCCATTTGAAGCTGATCGCGTAATTGCCCACCGGGCTGGCCGACTCGGGCCGCGCGGGCGCCACATACATCGGCAACATGCTTGCCGGCTTCGCTTTCGCCTCGCCGGGCGCGCGTCCCGCAGCCTCCCGCTCCTCATGGCACGTCGCGCATGGACATGCATTTCGCAGCCACACAAAACCCCACCGGCTGCGATGCCCATCCTTCCAGTCGATCTCCAATCCCTGCCCGGAAGTCTGCAGCACCCGAACTTTCGCAGGCGTCACCGCATCGCGCGGCAGCTCCGGCGAATCCGCGCGCCGAGCCTCTTCCTCGCTGACAAGTCGAATCCCCTCGTGACTCATAGACCTCGCGGCGGCGAGCTCGTGGCCAGCAGCACCTCGCTATTCGGTTCTCCCTAACCGCTTCGAGCTAACCGTTTCACCGCTGTCCGGTGTTCAGCTGTTTTCACCTTACCAGCTCCGGCCTACCGGCTCCCGGCTATCTGTTTTCGCTACCGGCTACTGGCTCCAGGCTCCCAGCCGCCTCTCTCACGCCGACTGCAAAAACGCCACCGACTGCAGGCTCGTCACCTCAAACCGCTTCCGGCACCGGATATTCGTGCACGCCACCAGATCGTCCTGCCGCACCATATACGACTGCGCCTTCGCGAACCGCGCACGGTCCCGCTCGTCCGCATTCCGCGGCAGCGCCGCCTTTCTCCTGCGCACCAGCCACCGTACCTGGTACTCTCCCTGCTGTCCGCAGTGCGGACAACTCAGCGTATGCGTCCTCTGCTCCGGCTTCTCATCGAAAAATTCGCGTTCTTCCATTGGCCCAACTCCGGTAAAAGGATTTCAACGAAAGTATTTCACACCGGCCCCGCCAGGATGCTAATTTGTAGGTCAATCGACCCGGCAGCCGGGCCCGGCAGTCAGCGTGCATCTCGGCCTATTTGTAGCCGTTCCCTGCACAAAGGCCGGCCCTGGCCCGGTTTAGGGAAGCATGCCAAAGAAACGCCCCAGGAAACGGACCTTTTCCGCCGTAAAGGCCGTCAAAGCCAACGCCCGCGAGCGCGTGGGCCAGCCCAAACCCGAGCGCGTCATCCCCAATACCGCCCGCGAATCCAAACGCGGCAAAAAACACCCGAAGACCCTGAGCGACCTGCTCACCGAGGAGATCTGATATATGGTCTGTACAGACAAAATCGTTTCCAGCAGCGCAGCGTCGCGAAGCCGCCTCCCTGCACGCAGCGGAGAGGCACAAAATCGGCTGTTTCTGACGAAAGCGAGTGAGGTCCCATGTCTGTAGAAACGGGAAAAGCTACCGGCATCGGCGGAGTCTTTCTCCGCTCTCGCGACCCCAAAGCCCTCTACGCCTGGTACGAGAAACACCTCGGCCTGCCCATGGGCCACGGCTCTTTCGCCATTCCCGCCGAACAGGAGCGCGGCACGATCGCTTTCGCCTTCTTCTCCGAGAAGAGCGCCTACTTCCCCGTCTCGCAGCCCGCGATGATCAACTTCCAGGTCGACGACCTCGACAAGCTCCTCGATCGACTGGCTGCCGACGGCGTCCAGGTCGATCCCAAACGCGATAGTGCCGACTACGGCAAATTTGGCTGGATCACCGACCCCGAAGGCAACCGTGTCGAACTCTGGCAACCCAGCGAGGAATAAGACCTAACCGATGATGGCACTCGGAGCCGTGTATCTAACATCCGTGGTGTGGGATGTGGAGTACCGCGCGAAGCCCGACAGATACCCTGAACGCTGATCGCTATTGCCCATTTGCCTATTGCCTGTCGCCTGCATCCACATCCAGCCCCACTGCCTTCATCAGCTTCAGCGCGTTACTCGTCCGCACCACGCCCGCCCGCAGCCGATAATCGAACTGCAGCTTCCCATCTACGATCGTGTCCTCAAAATGGCAGTTCTGTCCCCTCCCATCCATCGTCTCCGGAATCGCCGTCAGCGCCAGATCGTGCGTCGTCACCAGCCCAATCGCTCCTTTGCGCACCAGGTCGCGCACCACAAAGCGCGTGCCCTCCAGCCGGTCATGCGAATTCGTGCCCGACAACAATTCATCCAGCAGAAAAAGCAGCGGCGCCGGTCCGCTCGCCAGATCCGACAGCACCTTCAGCCGCTGAATCTCCGCATAAAAGCGCGAAACTCCGCCCGCCAGCGAATCCAGCACGCAGATCGAAGCGCCCACCGCCAGCGGTGAGAGCTTCATGCTTCGCGCCCGCACCGGCGCGCCACACTGCGCCAGCACTGCATTCAGCCCCGCTCCGCGCAGAAACGTGCTCTTGCCGGCCATATTCGGTCCGCTGATTACAATCAGCTGGGGCGAGCTTCCCAGACCCAGATCGTTCCCCACGGCCATGCCCGCAGGCAGCAGCGGATGCGCCAGCCCCTCGGCCTCAAAATGTCCTCGTCGCTCAGCAACCGGGGTCCCCATCGCGTCCCGCGCCGGCGCGATGGGGTGGATCAACTCCGGCATCACGTCCGCCGGATGCTCCCATGCATACCCCGCCAGCGCGGCCAGCGCCTCAAACTCCCCCACCGCCGCCAGCCAACCGCGAATTGCAGGCCCAAACTGCACCCGCCACCGCTCCGCCGCCATCGTCAGTTGCGCCGCATAAAAGACAAATGGATTGAAGATCGCCACAAACCCATTCCGCCGATCCTCCAGCCAGTCATACATTCGCTCCAGCTTCTGCACCGCCGCCGACGCCGGCACTTTCCGCGTTTTGAGCACTGAATCGAGCGAACCTCGTAGCCCAACCAGCCGCTCTGCGGCAAACGTCTCCCCCTCCATCACCGCGAGAACTTCAGCCAGCAACTTCAGATCGACCGCGGCCTTCTCCACTCCCTCAATCGACGCGCGCACACGTCGCTGCAGCACAAAGCTCACGGCATAATTCACCAGCGACATCAGCAGCGCCAGATCGAAATTCCGCGCCACAACCCAGAACACAAGCGACGCCAGCCACGTCGCCGCCAGTATCGCCAGTACCCACGGCAGGCCTCGGGACTTCATTTGCGCCGTGCCCTCACCCCACGCCGCCAGTTCCTCCGGATGCACGCCAACCCGCGCATCCTCGCCCGCCGCGAACAGCCTCTCCCGCAGAGCCACTCGCTCCTTCATCTCGATGACAGCCGCCTGCCGCGCGCGCACCTCTTCCGGCGCCGCCGCCGCCAGCAGCCACCGCGCCAGCGTCTCTTCGCCAGCCCGCGTCCGAGCTGTGCACAGCAACTCGAACAGCGATCCCTTCCCAAACAAATCCAGATCCCGCGCATACGGGTGCGCCGCATTGAAAAACCGGTCGCCCGTTTCCCCCGTCCCCGCCCACTGGTCTTCAAGGCGCGCCAGCCCGCGCGAATAAAACTCAGTCACGCGCGCAAATTTCGCCAGCCGCCGGATCACGCGGTCGTGGACAACCACCAGCGCCCCAAAAATCGCAACCGGAATCAGGAGCAGACTGAAAGGACCGCGCGTGTGCACCAGCACTCCGGCGGCAATCGCTCCCGCCAGAAAATCCGCCAGCTTCGCATACCCAAGCCAGATATGCCGCCCGCGCTCACGCTCCACCCGAGCCTGGTTCTCCACCAGCAACCGCCGATAGACCGCTTCAGCCGACTCCACCTCTCAAGAATCGCATGTTAGAACCCGAGGAGCGTCGCTAAGGGCCAATAGCCAGGAGCCAGGAGCCGATCACTTCTCCACCTTCGGCTCCCCCGCCGCCTTATCGCTCTTCACCTCAGGAGGATTCCCTCCCTGCAGATACTGCCGGTACTGCGTATCGATAATCCCCAGATTCCGCGCCAGTCCCAGCCGCGCCTCGTTCAGCGCATACACGCTGTTCACATACTGCGTCTGCGCCTGGGTCAGCGTCGACTGCGCCTCCGCCACCGGCAGATTGTCGCTGACTCCCGCGGCAAATCGATCCTGCGTCTGGTCCAGCGCCGTGGTCGCCAGTTCCACATTGCTCTTCGCCACCTTCACCGTCTCCGTCGCCGTCTCCAGATCCAAAAAGCTGTCCCGCAATTGCTGATCGATCTTCTGCCGCAGATCCTCCAGCCGCGACCGAATCTCATCCAGCTGCGCCTCCGCCACATCGTGATCCCCGCGGAACTGCGCCTCTTTGAACAGTGGCACGCTCAGCGTTCCCGCTGCCGAAAACGTCTCGTGATACACCCCGCCAGAAATCCCCGTCACACCCCAGTTCCCGCCGAACGTCAGCGTCGGGAAGCGTTCATGCGTGGTCGCCTTCCGTTCCCGCTCCGCAACGATCAGCTCCTGTTTCAGCGCCTGATAGTCCTGCCGGTTCGCATAAGCCTCGATCCGCGCATCGGGCAGGTCCATCGGATGAAGCTCCGCATACGGCGACGATTCCGTCAGCGTGATCGCCTGCTCCGGCGCCAGCCCGATCTCCCGGTTCAGCGCAATCTTCGCCTTCGCGAAATCGTTCTCCGCCGCAATCGACACCTGCTGCTGTTGCTGCAGCTGTACCCGCGCCCGCAGCTCATCCAGATTCGCCGCCGTACCCGCCAAATGCTCCTCGTGCGCCTGGTTAAACACCGTCTCGTCCGTCTTCAGCAACGCCTGCGCATAGTCCACCTGCGCCTTCGCCGCCAGCGCCTGCAAATACGTGTTGCCCACGTTCAGCACCACCAGCCCGCGCGACGACTGCGCGTTGTAGTACGCCGCCTTCTGGAACGCCTGCGACGCCCGCCACACGTCATACCCCGCCCAGTTGAACAGATACTGCGTAAAATTCACCTGCGCGATAGTCGAATCCACCTTCGTCACCAGGTGAAACGCCGAAAGATTCGTTCCCGATGGCAGCAATTTCGCAAACAGCGGCTCAATCGAAGGGTGAAATCCCTCTGCCTCCAGGTTGTATTCGTGAACCCCTGTCTCAGCATGCAAGGTCAGATTCGGCAGCAGCACGTTCACCAGCTGCAGCTTCTCCGCATCCGCTGCCTTCTGCTGTTCGCGCGCTACCGTCAGCGCCAGGTTGTTCTGAATCCCCAGCGCGATCGCATCGTCCAGCGACAGCGCCTTCGGCTCCGGCGAATACGCCACAGCCTGTACGCTCCCCACATACGGGTTCCCCGCCGAGCTTTGAGGATTGCTCTGCGCCGGTGCCCCCGCCACAGTTACAGCCCCCAGCAGCAGCGCGCCCCCGCCCACAATCAGCTTCTTCATCGTCCCTGAATCCATCGGATGTCTTCTGGTTAGATCAGAATACCTTTTCCGCGTTGCCAAAAAATCCGCCGCAAAGTACGGTTTATGCCCGCCTTCCCGTGCCCCGTCCCCGCACCGGGGACATCCCGCCCAATTCTGGCCCCTTTATCAACATCCGCGCCGCCAGCACCCAATAAAATAAGCAACACCCTCGTAAGCCTTTACATCCCACTTTTCAGAACGACTACTGCGGGCTCCGTGTGCACGAACTTCCGCCGCCAATTTTCCGAGAATTGAATGGCCGGCCGTAAGCAACGGAAGCTGAACGAGATCGGGAGGCTCGTATGGCAACGCTGGAGGCTGAAATGCTTCCGGTCCGAAGTGCGAAGAAATGGCTGAAGCCCCACTTGGCTCCGGTCAACCAGGATTCTGCTGACATGCACCGGTCATCCATCCCGAGCGTTCTGATGCTGCGGTGTTCCGCATTGTCGCACCATGCCGTGCGCGCCGCCGCCCGCCACGCTGAACTTCCGCTCGCTATCGAATTCTCGGAAAACCGCCGCGAATTCCTCGATGAAATGCGCCGGGGCGCCACCGACCTCATCATCGCCGGTCCCGAAGGCCTCCCTGACCTCCCCGCCCGCGAGGTGATTGAGCGTGCTCGCTCCGCTCAACCGCCCATACCCGTCCTCCTCGCCGGCGGCCGCGTTGCCGAAGGCGAAGCCATCCGCATTCTCCGCGAGGGCGCTACCGAGGTCATCCGCACTGGCGAAATGGAGCGGCTGCCCTCCGCCATCGCCCGCGCCCTGAAGGTCCGCCAGTCCGGCGTCCTGCAGGCTCAGGCGCAGCTCGAACTCGACCGCGCAGCCATGATGCTGCGCGAAAACCAGAAGCTCATCACCATCGGCCGCCTCGCCGCTTCCATCGCCCACGAGATCAATAACCCCCTCGAATCGATCACCAACCTCCTCTACCTCCTCGGCCAGGAGCAGGGCCTGACCCCAACGGTTAAAAACTATCTCGCCATCGCCCAGCGTGAACTCGAACGCGTCGGCCAGATCAGCCGCCAGACCCTCAACTTCTCTCGTGAAACCTCCGGCCCCATCCGCGCCCACATTGACGCCCTCCTCGAGGAAGTCCTCTCCCTCTATAGCCGCCGCATCATGGAAAAGAATCTCCGTATCGAGCGCCAGTACGATTGTCCGGTCGAGGCTGTCGTCTATCCCGGCGAGATGCGCCAGGTGCTCTCCAACCTCGTCACCAACGCAATCGAAGCCTCGTTGCCCAACGGACGCCTCCGCGTCCGCGTTCGCTGCACCCGCAACTGGTCCGATCCCGGTGTCCGCGGCCTGCGCGTCTCTATCGGCGACACGGGCAGCGGTATCCCTCCGGAGGTTCAGCGCCGCCTCGGCGAGCCCTTCTTCACCACAAAGGGCCAGCGCGGCACTGGCCTCGGCCTTTGGGTCACCCGCTCCATCGTTCAACGCTACGGAGGCGAAATGCAGCTACGTTCCTCCGTCGCCTCTCAGCGCCACGGCACCGTTTTCAGTATCTTTCTGCCCACCAACATGCGCCCCAGCAAGGTCAGTACTACCCGCCAGGAACCAGAAGTCAGCGGCGGCGGCGCAGGACCGATAACCTTCCCCTCATCCACGGCTGCCGACACCCCCCCGGACACAGCCATCAATCTCTCCGCCTCAGAAAAGTCGCCACCCGGAAAAGCGCGTGAAGCCTGATCATCAGATCAATGCGCCAGGATGTTTGCTGCCGCCGCGGTCACTTTCCTACATCCGGCGTAAGAAGGCTCTGAAACTCCATCTGGAACTGCCACCCGTTATCGACCGCTTCTTGCCGGATGCCCTTCGCTGCAACCTGTACCGTGCCCTCAGCTGTACCGCAGCCACCGAATCATCTCCGGCAATGTAGCCCGCTTCCCATACATCAACACGCCTACCCGGTAGATCCGCGCGGCCAGCCAAACCATCGCCCACACCGACCCGAACAGCAGCACCACCGACAGCGCTACCTGCCAGGCCGGAGGCATCTGCGCGCAAATCCGCATATACATAATGATGGGCGCAAAAGGCGGCAGCAGCGACAGCACCACCGCCGTCGTAGAATTCGGATTCGCCAGCACATAGGGCAGCAGTACTACGCTCACCACCAGCGGCGAAATCAGGATGAAGCTGAACTGCTGCACCTCCTGCTCCCCGCTCACGCTCGACCCCAGCGCCGCCGCCAGCCCGCTGTACAGGAAAAATCCTCCCAGAAAGAAAACCGCGAAAAAGGCCAGCTCCGCCCGCGTGATCCCCAGCGAGCCCAGCCCGTGAATCCCCTGCGTCGCCGCCATCGCCGACCCCGCGTAGAACACCAGCAACGCCCCCCAGATTCCCATCTGCGTCAGCCCCACCGCTCCCACCCCCAGCAGCTTGCCCAGCATAAGCGAATCCGACGACGCGGTTGACAGCAACACCTCGAAGATGCGCGACGTCTTCTCCTCCACCACCGACCGCGCAATATTGATCCCGTATATCAGCACTGAAGCGTACAGTACGATGATCAGCCCGTACGCGCCCAGAAAGCTCCGTTCCGAATCCGACGACACCACCGCGCCATTCTTCACCTGCATCGTGTTCAGCGTCGTGTCCTTCATCAGCGCGTGCATCTGCGCGTCTGAAACACCGCGCGCCGCCAGTTGCTCCCGGATCAGCGCCGCCCGCACTGCCGATTCCATCTGCGCCTTGCCCACCAGGTTGATCGCGCTCCCCGATACCCACGTCGACTTCGGCTCCGCCTCTCCCGGTACGGGCTCCAGCGTCAGATAACCGCCGATCCGATGAGCCGCCACCTCGGCATTCAGCCGCGCCACGTCCGCATCCGTTGCCGGCGCAACCACCTCCACGGTTTGCGGCGGGAAAGATCCATCCGCCAGTGCCGCCTTTACCGCCTCCGCCAGCCCGCGATTGCTCGAGACGACCGCCAGGTCCTGCACCCCCTCCATCTTCCGCCCGCTGAACTGCCCAAGCACCGCCAGCGCCCCCATCCCCACCGGCACCAGCAGCGTCGTTATCCGGAAAACCTTGCTCTTGACCCGCTCGAGGTACTCGCGCTTCGCAATCAGCAGCGTATTTCTCAGCATCCCGTTAAGCATCGGCGCGCCCTCCCACCGTCTCGATAAAAATCTCCTCGAGCGACGGTTCCACCAGCTCGAATTTCGTGATCGTCGCCGCCGACACCGCTGCCTTCAGCAGCTCCTGCGCGTTCGCATGCGGCTTCAGCTTGATCTCCGCGTGACCCGCATAGCTCTTGTATTCCTCAATCGCCGGGTGCTGCAGAAACCCATCGCCGCCCTCATATTGCACGATCACCCGGTTGCGCTCGTAGCGCGACTTCACCTCGCGCATCCCCCCCGCCAGCACCGCCTCGCCCCGGTTAATCAGGCAAATCGAATCGCACAGCTTCTCCACCTGATCCATCCGGTGCGTCGAAAACAGCACTGCGTTCCCGTTCTTCTTCAGCTCCAGCAGCGTGTCCTGCAGCAGCACCGCGTTCACCGGATCGAGCCCCGAAAACGGCTCATCCATAATGATCAGTTCAGGATCGTGCAGCAGCGTCGCGATGAACTGGATCTTCTGCTGCATCCCCTTCGACAGCTCCTCGGTCCTCTTGTCGATCGAGTCTGCGATCTGCAGCCGCTCCGCCCACTGCTTCGCCCGCCGTGTGGCCTCGAGCGCCCCCAGTCCCCGCAACTCGCCCAGAAACACCAGCTGGTCGATCACCTTCATCCGCTTGTAGAGCCCGCGCTCTTCCGGCAGATACCCCACCCGCTTCAGCGCCCCCGGCCCAAACGGCTTTCCAAACAGCGAAACCTTCCCCGCATCCGGCAGCGTGATCCCGATCATCATCCGGATCGTCGAAGTCTTGCCCGCCCCATTCGGCCCCAGCAGCCCGAACATGCTGCCCGCCTCGATCTTCAAACTCAGATCGCGGACCGCCGCCTTGTCTTCATAGGATTTAGAAACGTGATCCAGATCCACCAATGCTTCCATGCTTTGAGGATTCTCCCGCGACTGAAAAAGGCAGAAATGCAAAGAACCCAGCCAGCATATCAGTAAGCATCCCCGCACCCCCCATCACAACCCGTATCAAAAAGAGAATGTCATCCGGAGCGAAGCGTCCGAATCGTTGCGCCGCTCCCGGCGCAACAACAAATTAAGACGCGAGTCGAAGGACCTGCATTTCGTCCTTGCCCGCGCAACAAATGCCGGGTGCCCATTCTGGCGCGCGGCGCCTTTCCGCGCAGCAGGGTGGGCCGGAACCTTCCGCATTCCCACCCCCACGTTTATTACTTTTTTGATCTTGACGCCGCAGCCAAACGCGCTAATATCGTCCAGCATCTGGCTTCGGCCGGCCCTTTCGCACCGTGCGAAAGGCTTTCAACCAGGCCTTCCGGAGACCAAAGCATTCATTCCATGATCACCTTCGTGTCAGGTGCATGGTTACTGTTTGTGGTCCTCCCTTAACCCGTTCTTGGGATAGTGGATGCAATCCCTGCCGCCTACTCTGTTGCTCATGAACTTCGCTCAAGGACAGCGGGTCCGTATCAGGGACAAGAAACTCGTTGGGAAGGTCGAGAAGAAACTCTCATCCCTCGATGATGTTTATGTTGTCCTCTTCGAAGAGGGCTCCCGAAACGAAGAAAAACTGGTGCGCGGCGCCGATCTGGAACTCTTCGCCGAGATCGAAAACCAGAAGCTCGCCTGACACGATCCCGCGATTCGCCTGCCGATCCGCACCGAGATTCAGGTCCGCCTCCTCGCCGCCCTCGGGGCGCTTCCGCTGAGGTCATCGCGAGCTGGATCTCATCCGCTTCCAACGAATGCCGAAGCTGTCAAATCCCAACCCCGACACTCTTGGCTCTGAGCCATGAGCCCGGAGCCATGGGCCCGGAGCCACGTGCTCTGACCTCCGGTCTGACATCTGAGCTCTGCGCTCTGGGCCCTGCCTCTAGACAAACCGCATAGCCGCCGAATTCATGCAGTACCGCAGCCCGGTCGGCGCCGGTCCGTCGTCGAATACATGCCCCAGGTGCCCATCGCACCGTCGGCACGAAACCGCAATCCGATCCATCCCCAGGCTCGGATCATGCGTCTCCACCACATTCTCCTTCGCGATCGGTTCCCAGAAGCTCGGCCACCCCGTCCCTGAGTCGAACTTGGTCGCTGAACTGAACAGCGCCGTATCGCAACAGATGCACCGGTAGATCCCCTTCCCATGCTGGTCCCACGTCGCCCCCGTGTAAGCCGCCTCCGTCCCCGCCTCCCGCGTCACCTCGTAGGACATTTCCGGCAGCTGCTTCCGCCACTCCACGTCGCTCTTCACCACCACCGGCAATGTCGCCGTCCCGCTCCTCCGCCCATCGTCGGAAAACTCCACGATGGTCACCATCTCCCCCGCCTTCGCCGCTGCCACCGGGCGCGGCGCAATCAGCAGATGATTCCGCATCGCCAGCCAAACCACCCCGCTCACAGCCCCCGCCGCACCAACAATGAAGGCACGCCGCCCCAGCCCCTCCGGCGACCCCGTATTGCTGCCGCCGCCCGATTGCTCCGGATCCCTCTCCATGCCCACCACCCTTCCACCATTAGACGTCAGCCCCGCCGCTTCGATCACGTTTCCCCTCGGATCCGTATCGAGACCATGCTCGGTGCAAAACTCATCGCTTAGGGCATCGGCATCCCTCTGATATTCTCTCCCTGAATTTTGGGGTGACTCATGGCTCAACCCGGCGGTGGCATCGGCAATGTAATCCCCAATCCAGGGCTCATCGAAATGGCCATGGCCTACTCCCGCAGCCGCGTACTATGCGCCGCCGCTCGCCTTGGCATTGCCGACGCCCTTGGAGACGAGGAGCGCAGCGCAGCTTTCCTCGCGGAAAAATGTCAGTCGAATGCCGACGCCCTCTATCGCCTCCTCCGCGCCCTCGCCAGCATCGGAGTAACCGAGGAGACCACCCCCGGGCACTTCCGGCTCACTCCGTTCGGCCAACCCCTGCGCCGCGATGTCCCGCACTCCGTCTGGGCCTCGGTCGTCTTCTGGGCCGACCTGCTCGCCGATAGCTGGTCCCTGCTCACCGACTGCGTTCGAACCGGCAAGCCCGCCTCACAGGTCCGCGATCCGAAGATCCCTTCGCGCTGGTCCCAGGACCCCGCAGCGGACTCGATCTTTCGCGCTGTCATGGGCACGGCTCCCGCCGAAGACTACTCGCCCATCGCACAGGCCTGGGATTTTTCCCGCGCCAAAGTAGTCGCCGACCTCGGCGGCGGCGGTGGTTCGCTCATCCTTGCCGTGCTCGGCCTCAACCCCCATCTTCGAGGCATGCTCGTCGACCTCGAACCCAGCATTGAAGCAGCCCGGCCTCGCTTCGCCCAGGAAGATCCATCCCACCGATGCGATCTGATCGTTGCCGATCTGGAGCAATCGGTCCCGCCCGGCGCCGATGTCTACTTGATCAAACACGTTCTGCACGGCGATCAGGACCCGGATGCTCTGACCCTTCTCGGAAACATCCGCGCGGTTGTTCCACCCGACGGCCGTTTACTGGTTATTGAATTCATCCTGCCTCCGCTTGTCTCCCACGCCGATCCGCAGCTGGAAGGCCGCCTGATGAGCGATCTCAACATGCTTGCCGTCACCGGCGGCAGAGAGCGCAGTGAGCGCGAGTGGAAAGCGCTTCTCGAAGCAGCCGGATTTACTCTGACCCAGGTGTACCCGGTCGGCGGCGACAAGCTGATGGCGCGAAACGTCGGGATCCTCGAAGCAAAGCCATCTCAACGGTGAGACCAGGTTAAAAGACCTGTTTTGGAAAAGACTCTCCCTGGCCCGGTCCCACGGCAACCAGAGGCCTCCAGTTCGACTGGAGGCCTGTTCACTATGACCGCAGCACGCCAACCTGTTCCTTACTAGAAGTCCATGCGCAGGGCGAGCTGGCCCGTGCGGTTCCCCCCCTCCCCCTGCGGCAGCGCGGTATTCAAAACGCCAAAGCTCGAAGGTTCCCCGAGGTTCAGTGACGGCGGCGCATAATTCGTATGGTTGATGACGTTGGTAAACGTCGCTTCAAAGCGAAGATGCATCCGCTCGCCAATGCTGAAGCGTTTCGCCAGACCCCCGTCCACGTCGATCATGCCGGGCCCCTGCAGGATACCCACGCCGCAGGTCCCAAAGCGTCCGGCATCCGACGGCGGCAGAGCGAAGGCATTGAGGTTGAAATAGTGCTGGGTAGTCTGGCCAGTGTACGGGTTTCCGACGCAGTCCGGACGTGCAAGGGCCCCGCCGGTGTTTCGCTCGATCATATCGGTGTTCGATTGATCGTCGGCCGCGGGCATCGTGGGCGTAAGCCACTGACCGGTCTGTACTGTCGTAACCGAGCTCAGGGTCCAGCCTCCGATGACTGGGTTCAGGAACCGGGGTCCCGCAAGAGTTTGTCCCGTCCCGAACGGCAGCTTGTAATTGCCTGTCACCATGAAGCGCTGGCGCGGCATCCCCACCACGTTGCCGCGGTCGGACTTGATGTGAAAACGGTCGGCAATCTCCACGGCATAGGGCTCCTCACCCGCATAGGCAGATGGCGCGTCCGTGCCCTGCGCATCGCTGAGATTTTTAGCGAAAGTGTAGTTTGCCTGGAAGGTGACTCCGTGTCCCTCTTTATGGGTGACTTCCGCTATACCGGACTCATAGTTTTGCGTGCCGTTGCTGAACGACTCCATCAACAGAAGCCAGTTCTGAAAGGGCGCACGAGGATCGACGACGGAGTATCCATTGTTCGGAACCGTGTAGGGCGTCGTGCTGGCCGGAATCTGGTTGTTGTCCACCGTGATGGGAAGGTGCCAGTCTTCCTGGCCGGTGTAGCTCAACCGGACCACCGTGTTGGGTGTCACCTCCCGTTCCACCGTCAGGTTCCATTGCGCCGACGAAGGATCCTTCCAGTGCGGGTCGTTTGCCTCCTCGAAATCGCCGCCCCCGATCGTTGCCGCCGCGTTCGGAGGGGAAGTGTTGGGAAACTGGAACGCCGCAGCACCGTTGGTGACAGAATTGTTGTAAGTCAGAAGGTCGGAGAGAGCGATGATGCCGCTGTTGAACGACATGGGGCCAAGAGTGGTCATGGTATAGATGCCGGCGCCGGCGCGAATAACGGTCTTGTCGTTGTTGAACGGACGCCAGGCAAAGCTCACGCGCGGGTCGAAATCCCGCCAGTTCCAATCCCGAAGACCCTGCGGAAGCCCCGCCTGGCTTGCCGTCTCTATGTTCGAACACGGTAACGGGCTGCCGGTCTGTAGCGGACATGCGTTGAATCCCTGAAGAAAGCCCGTGTATATCTGCTGCAGGAGCGAATTATTCTTGATAAATGGATAGAATTTGTCGGGAACGACTACCGTCAGGTTGTTCCCCGAAGTAAGATAGGTCGCTATGTCCCCATTGGTTTCCTGAAAAGGTGGAAGCAGTTCCCACCGCAACCCAAAGTTGGCGGTGAGATGCCTGTTGACCTGCCATGTGTCCTGGCCGTAAACGCCCCAGTGGACGGCGCGTGCATCCATTTGTGGGCCAATGACCGCAAAGTAAGACGGGCTTGGCAACCCAAGGAGAAAATCGCCAAAAGAGTATCCGGTCAAGCCGCCGCTGAAAGTGAAGTCGCCATAATCGTCGGAGGGTGCGAAGTACATCAGGGAATTAAAATGCTCTCTGCGCGCGTCCAGTCCAAATCGAAGAGTATGTTCGCCGATGGTCTTAGTCAGATTGTCGGTGAACTGGACGTTCCCTGAAATGGTTGCTCCAACCCGGTCCTGCCCAATGGTGGTTACGGAGCCGTCGGCGAAATTGAAGTTCGGAAAGGTATCGGCCGTGGGATGCGAGGCGGTGCCTACTGGATGATCGAAGACCAGCCCCAGTTGAGAAATCGCCGAGGCGCCCTGGATGGGGAAAGTGTCATTCTCGTTGTAATTGGCGAATCCAAAACGGAATTCGTTGACCAGGCTGGGCGTGATTGCATAGTTCCAGGAAGCTGCGAGGCTGCGATTTCGATCGTTGGCCTCATCGTTCGGCAGAAAATTACTGGCCGGGGCAACCACGCCGGCGCTATTGAACTCGCTGTAGGACGCGTTCTTGAAGCTGTACCGCACATAGACCTGTTGCTTCGTATTGAAATTGTGATCCACTCGGACATCGAAGCCGTTGGAGTTCGACGGGTTCGGCCTCAGCGTCTCATAGTTGTAGGATGGGTTTAAGACACCCAGATTGGCGTTAGGCAGGGGATAGTAGTTCAACAGAGCCTGAGCCACCGGATTGATGCACGCCGCGCAAGGTCCTGACGGGATGGTGTTGTTCGGGAAAGGTGCGCCGCTGAACGGGTTGAGCAGAGGTCCGGCTCCCAGGCCCTGCACCAG
>Ga0181531_10000568_pt1 | contig 24511 bp, 26 predicted proteins | sample PEATcosm2014_Bin_38_FD_119743 | JGI IMG/M metagenome (GOLD analysis project Ga0181531, IMG submission 119743) | Peatland microbial communities from MTU Mesocosm Facility, Houghton, MI, USA - PEATcosm2014_Bin11_10_metaG | ecosystem: Environmental > Terrestrial > Soil > Wetlands > Peat | place...
AGCTCGTCACCACGCCCGGCGGAACCGCGGCCGCAGCCGCGGCGGGCTCGCTCTACAAGATCGCCGGCAAGACCGGCTCGGCGCAGGTGTTCTCGATCGCCGAAGGGCAGAAGTACAACGAGAAGCAACTCTCCGAGCGCATGCTCGACCATGCACTCTTCATCTCGTTCGCGCCCGCGGAGAATCCGAAGCTCGCGGTTGCCGTGTTCGTCGAGAACGGCAAGCACGGCGGCAGCGCCGCCGCGCCCGTGGCGCGCAAGATCCTCGATGCCTATCTGCTGCCGGACAAGACCTCATGATCCTCGATGGCTTCTCACCCTCGCGCACGCGCCGCACGATCAGCGCCGGCAGCCGCACGCTCCGCGCCCTGGGGCTCGACGGGCCGCTCACCGGCGTGCTCGCGATCATCGTCTGCCTGGGGGTGCTCGTCGTCTACAGCGCCTCGGGACAGAACATCAAGATGGTGGAGCATCACCTCGGTAACGTCGCGATCGCGGTCGCCGCGCTGATCGCCCTCGCGCGCCTCTCCACCCCGCAGTATCTGCGCCTCTTCACACCGGCCGCCTATGCGATCGGGATACTGCTGCTGCTCATCGTGGCGGTCAAAGGCCACATCGGCAAGGGTGCGCAGCGCTGGCTCGATATCGGCTTCATCCGCTTCCAGCCCTCGGAGATCATGAAGCTCGCGGTGCCGATGATCTGCGCCTGGTACATGCACGAGCGGCCGCTGCCGCCGACGTTCAAGGATTTGCTGGTGATGGGCATCCTGATCGCGGTGCCGACGGGGCTCATCGTGCTGCAGCCGGATCTCGGCACGGCGCTCCTGATCGCCGCCTCCGGGCTCATCGTGATGCTGCTCGCCGGGCTGCCGCTGCAGTTCATCCTGATCTCGATCCCGCTCATCGGCGGGGCGGCCTTCGGCGCGTGGCATTTCATCCACGACTACCAGCGCCAGCGCATTTTGACGTTCTTGGATCCGCAGAACGATCCGTTGGGCGCGGGCTATCACATCATCCAGTCGCAGATCGCGATCGGCTCGGGCGGCGTGTTCGGCAAGGGCTACATGAACGGCAGCCAGGCACAGCTCGAATTCCTTCCCGAGCGCTCCACCGACTTCATCTTCGCGGTGATCGGCGAGGAATTCGGGCTCTTGGGGCAGCTCCTCATTCTCACGCTCTATGCCATCGTGATCGGTCGCGCGCTGTATCTCGCCATGCAGGGTCAGGACACCTTCGCGCGCCTGACGGGCGGCGCGATCGCCCTCTCCTTCTTCGTGTACGTGTTCGTGAACTCGGGCATGGTGAGCGGCATCCTGCCGGTGGTCGGCGTGCCGTTGCCCATGATCAGCTATGGCGGCACCTCGATGGTGACGCTGCTCGCGGGCTTCGGCATCCTCATGTCGCTGCACTCGCATCGCAAGCTGATCGGATCGTAGGAGATCGGCCCTGCGCACTGCCGCGCTCCTCATTCTGACCCTGCTGCTGAGTCCAGCGCTCGCGCCGTCCGCGCAGGCTATCGACGTGCACCGCCCGGAGGTCAAGGACTTCATCAAGCACATGGGGAAGGATTACCACTTCGACAAAGGCGCCGTGCGCAAGCTCCTCCGTGCCGCGCGCAGCCAGCCGGCGATCCTCGAGGCGATGGAGCGCCCCGCGGAGAAGGCGAAGGCCTGGTACGAGTACCGCGCGGTGTTCTTGACCGAGCGGCGCATCGAGGAGGGCACGGCCTTCTGGCTCGCGAACCGGCAGGCGCTCGATCGCGCCGCCGTGAGCTCGGGTGTGCCGCCGGAGTATCTCGCGGCCATCTTGGGCGTCGAGACCTTCTACGGACGGCTCACGGGCTCCTATCGCACCATCGATGCGCTCGCGACGCTCGCCTTCGACTACCCGCCCCGCGCGCCGTTCTTTCGCGGCGAGCTCGAGCAGTATCTGCTGCTCGTGCGCGAGCTGCGCGTCGATCCGCTCGCCCTGAAGGGTTCGTATGCGGGCGCCCTGGGTGCGCCGCAGTTCATGCCCTCGAACTACCGGCGCTATGCCGTCGATGCCGACGCCGACGGGCGCATCGACCTGTGGTCGAACTGGAGCGACGTGTGCGCGAGCGTCGGCAATTATCTCAAGGAGCATGGCTGGAATCCCGGCGAGCCCGTGCTGGTCGATGCCGAGGTCGATCCCGCGCAAGCGGCCGCGCTCGACGGCCACACCCTGCAACTCAACGAGACGGTCGAGAGCCTCGCCGCCAAGGGCGTGCACATCGACAGTCCGCTGCCGCCCGAGGCGCCGGCGCTGCTGATCGCAGCGGAGCAGCCCGACGGCACGCACTGGCGCGTCGGCTTCAACAACTTCTATGTAATCACCCGCTACAACCACAGCGCGCTCTACGCCATGGCCGTGCACGAGCTCGCCGCGCTCCTGAAGCAGCGTGTGCTCGAGCACGATGCACCGCGTCCGGGTGATCCGCCGCTCAATTCGGCGGCGAACACTCCCGCAGCGCCATGAGGAGCGGGCGCGCAGGCGCGCTCACGATCGCGCTCATGCTCGGTGGCTGCCTCAGCGAGCCCGCGCGCGTGCCAGCGCCGCCCGCTCGGATCGGCCCGACCACTGCTCCCGCGCCGCCCGGGTTCTCACCCGACTCGGTACCGGACGCCGTGCCGCGCATCGAGTCACGCTCCCGCTTCGGCAACCCGCCCTTCTACGATGTGTTCGGCGTGCGCTACTACGTGCTCTCCTCGAGCGCCGACTACGTCGAGCGCGGGGTGGCGTCCTGGTACGGCCCCGGATTTCACAAGGTCCGCACCTCGACCGGCGAGCCCTACGACATGTACGGCATGACGGCGGCCCACAAGACGCTGCCTCTGCCCGCTTATGTGCGGGTCACCAACCTGCAGAACGGGCGCAGCATCGTCGTGCGGGTGAACGATCGCGGGCCGTTCGTCGGTCACCGCATCATCGATCTCTCCTATACCGCGGCGGCCAAGCTCGACATGCTGCGCGATGGGACCGCGATGGTCGAAGTGCGCAGCATCGACCCGGCCGCGCCGTTCGCGGTCCCGGCGGCACCGCCCGGCACCCCGCTCACGGCCAGCGCGGCGCCCGGGACCCCGGTCGCCGCTCCCGCTGTCGCCGCGCCCCCTGTGGCCGCTCCCGCGGTGGCCGCTCCCGCGGTCGCCTCTCCCCCGGTCGCCTCTCCCCCGGTCGCCGCACCCCCGCTCACCGCGGCAACCTCGGTGACGCCGCTCCCGCCGCCGCTCTTCATCCAGGCCGGCGCGTTTGCCGATCCGAACAACGCGGCGCGCTTGGCCGATCGGCTGAAGAGCAGTGGCTACCTTCAGGTCTTCGTGCGCCAGGACGTGATCGCCGGGCGTACGCTCTATCGCGTACGGATCGGCCCGGTGCCCGGCGTGCCCGAGTACGATCGCATCGTCACCGCCCTCGAGCAGGTCGGGGTGCGCGATGCACATCTCGCGCTCGATTAGGTGATTCCCGCTGCGGCGCAACGGCGCTCTACTGCGCGGCGCCGTTCATGAGTAAACTCCACCCCCTTCTTCGAGGACCCACACGCACATGCATCGCCTTCTGCCCGCCGTTTTGCTGCCCCTCGCCTTCCTGCACGCAGCCATCGCCGCCGACGTCCCGATCCCGTCGGCGCCGAGCGTCGATGCGCGCGCCTACATCCTGGTCGACTACCGCACCGACAAGACCCTCGCGGCGCTCAACGACACCGCGCGCATGGAGCCCGCGAGTCTCACGAAGCTGATGACGGCGTACATCGTCTTCCAGAAGCTCGCCGCGGGCACTCTCAAGCTCAACGAGACCGTGACCGTGAGCGAGCACGCCTGGCGCTCCGAGGGCTCGCGTACCTTCATCCAGGTGGGCACGCCGGTGCCGGTCGAGATCCTGATTCTCGGCATGATCGTGCAATCGGGTAACGATGCGACCATCGCGCTCGCCGAGCGGCTCGGAGGCACCGAGGAGACCTTCGCGCAGCTCATGAACGCGAATGCGAAGCGCCTCGGCATGACCGGCACGCGCTTCGTGAACAGCTCGGGTCTTCCCGCGCCCGATCACTACACCACGGCGCGCGACATGTCGATGCTCGCGATCGCGATGATTCGGGACTTTCCGCAGTACTACAAGTACTACTCGGTGCGCGAGTTCGAGTACAACGGCATCAAGCAGCAGAACCGCAACGGGCTGCTCGACAAGGATCGCAGCGTCGATGGCCTGAAGACCGGGCACACGGACTCGGCGGGTTTCTGTCTCGTCACCTCGGCGCTGCGCGATGGCATGCGCCTGGTCTCGGTGGTGCTCGGCTCGAGCAGCATGAAGGCGCGCGAGGCGGCGAGCGATGCGCTCCTGAACTACGGTTACACCTTTTACGACACGCGCCTCGCGGTGAAGGGCGGCGCCCCGCTCGCCACGGCGCCCGTCTGGAAGGCGGACAGCCCGCAGGTCGCCTTGGGCGTCGATCAGGATCTGTGGGTCACGTTGCCCCGCGGCGAGGCCGGCACTCTCAAGACCGCCGTCGAGCTGCCGCCGCGGCTCATCGCGCCGCTCGCGCGCGGCGCCGCGGCCGGCGAGCTCAAGGTGCTCACCGGCACGCACCTCGTCGCGACCCTGCCCCTGCATCCCTTGAAGCCGGTGGCCGCGGGCGGCTGGTGGCGTCGCTGTGTCGACACAGTGCGGCTATGGTTCGCGTGACCGGCGCGACGCGGGCCGCGCGGGACGCCCGGGATGCCCGGGACGCGCGGGACGCGCGCAGCCGCGTGGCCGGCGCGCCGCCCTGAAGTCCTGCGGTGGCGCCGCTCCCCATCTGTTATTTGAACGGCGAGTACTCGCCGCTGCGCGATGCGCGCGTCTCGCCGCTCGACCGCGCTTTCCTGTTCGGCGATGCCGTCTATGAGGTGATCCCGGTGTACGGTGCGCGGCCGTTCCGCCTGCGCGCCCATCTCGACCGTCTGGATCGCAGTCTCACGGAGATCCGCATGGCGCCCCCGCTCACGCACGAGGCCTGGCGCGACGTGTGCGAGGAGCTCGTGCGACGCAACGGCGGGGGCGATCAGTACCTCTACCTGCAAGTCAGCCGCGGTGGCGAGTTCGGGCGCAATCACGCGTGGCCCGACGGTCTCACACCGACGCTGTTCGCCTATGGCAACGCGCTCGAGCAGCCCGCACCCGCCCTCTTCGAGGAGGGCGTGGCCGCCATCACGGTCCCGGACACGCGCTGGGCGCGCCGCGACATCAAGTCGACGGCGTTGCTCGCCAACGTGCTCGCCAAGAAGCGCGCGACGGAGGCCGGCGCTTTCGAGTCGATCTTCCTCGAGAACGGCGAGCTCACGGAAGGATCATCGACGACCGTGCACGTGATCACGCGAGGCATCGTGCACACGCCGCCGAACGGCCCGCGCATCCTGCCGGGCACGACGCGCAGCGTCATCGAGGAGCTCGCGGCGCGCACGGGACTTGCGGTGCGCAGCGAGCGCGTGACCGAAGCGGAGCTGCGCGCGGCCGATGAGATCTGGCTCGCCTTCTCGACCCGGGGACTCTTGCCCGTCACCTCGCTCGACGGGCGCCCGGTGGGCTCGGGGCGCCCCGGGGCGCTCTTCCGGCGCATGCATCGGGCATTTCTCGATCACATCGCCGAGCTCGCCGGGACGCCCGCGCTGTGACCCAGCGCCCCGAGCTCTACCCGAGCGAGTTTCCGATCAAGGTCATGGGACGCAACGACGGCACCCTCAAGGCGCAGACGCAATCGATCATCGAGCGGCACGCGGGCCCGTTGCCCGAGTCGAGCATCCGCGAGCGCCCGAGTGGTGACGGCAACTTCATCGCCCTCACCTATGTGATCGAGGCGCGAAGCCGCGAGCAGCTCGATGCGATCTACCGCGAGCTCACCGCCTGCCCGGCGGTGCTCATGGCGCTCTGATGCACGCCGAGCGCCTCGATGAGATGCGGCTCGAGTCCGTGCGCCGCCGACTCGACGCTGCCGACGCTCGATAGATCCTCGAGGCGCGTGACCTCGAGGCCCGGATAGCCACACGGATTGATGCGCCCGAAGGGCTCGAGATCGAGCGCCACATTGAGCGCGAGGCCGTGATAGCACGCACCGCGCCGCACGCGCAGCCCGATGCTCGCGAGCTTCTTCCCATCCACGTAAACCCCGGGCGCCGCGCGCGATCCGCCGGCGCGCAGGCCCAGCGTGGCGAGGTACGCGATGACGGCATTCTCGAGCGCAACGACCAGCGTGCGCACCCCCAGGGCGCGGCGCTTGAGATCGAGCAAGGGATATACGATGAGCTGCCCGGGTCCATGGTAAGTAACCTGACCGCCGCGATCGATCTGCACCACGGGGATGTCGCCGGGGGCAATCAGGTGCGCACGGTCCGCATTCAGCCCCAGGGTGAAGACCGGCGGATGCTCGAGGAACCAGATCTCATCCTGCGTCGCCGCCGTGCGCTCGTCGGTGAAGCGCTGCATCGCGCGCCAGGTGGGCTCGTAAGGCGCGAGCCCGAGGTGCCGGATGAGCGGCGCATCGCTCATTCGCGCTGCATCGTTCGTGCGCGCCACATCGCTCATGCGCGGCTGGACAGACCCGTGGAGAGGCCCGCGTTGTTGCGCGCGAGGGCCCTCTCGGCGCGGTAGCTCGAGCGCACCAGCGGGCCCGCGACGCACTCGAGGAAGCCGAGCTCGAGGGCGAGGTCGCGATAGGCGAGAAACTCCTCCGGCCGCACGTAGCGCTCGACCGGCAAGTGGTGCGGGGTCGGGCACAGATACTGCCCGAGCGTCACCAGATCGACCCGGGCCGCGCGCAGATCGGCGAGTGCCGCGCGGATCTCTCGATCGCTCTCGCCGAGCCCGAGCATGAGGCTCGTCTTGGTGAGGAGGCTCGGGCGGTGCTGCTTCGCCGCCTCGAGCACATCGAGCGTCTGGCGGTAGCCGGCGCGCGGATCGCGCACTTTTCGGGTGAGTCGCTCGACGGTCTCGAGGTTCTGGGCGAACACCTCGATGCCGGCATCGACCACTGTGAGCACGTCACGCACGACGCCCGCAAAATCGGGTGTCAGCGCCTCGACCGCCGTCGCCGGCATGCGCCGCTTGATCGCACGCACGGCGGCGGCATAGTGAGCGGCGCCGCCGTCGGGCAGGTCGTCGCGATCGACCGAGGTGAGCACCACGTACGAAAGGCGCATGAGCTCGACGGAGCGGGCGACGTTCTCGGGCTCCTCGGGATCGAGCCAGCCGCGCGGATTGCCCGTGTCCACGGCGCAGAAGCGGCAGGCGCGCGTGCACACTGATCCCATCAGCATCAGGGTGGCGGTACCCGCATTCCAGCACTCGCCGATGTTGGGACACTTCGCCTCCTCGCACACCGTGGCGAGGCGATGCTCGCGCACGATCTGGCGCACCCCTTGGAAGGCGGCACCCGTGGCGAGCGGGGCACGCAGCCAGGGGGGCTTGCGCAGGGGCGCAGCGCTCACCGCGGCGCCGGCGCCGGCGCCGGCGCCCGCCGCAGTGCCCGTCGCGGCCGCCGCAGCGCTCACCGCGGCGCCCGCCGCGGCGCCCGCCGCGGCGCCCGCCCCGGCAGTCGCAGCGCTTGCCGAGGCGCCCGTCGCGACGCTCGGCCGGATGCCATCCTTGATGGCGCGAAAGCCTTGCGGGGTCGTGTATTTCTCGCCGCTACGCACCGGCCGCGCGATGGGTGCCTTCGAATCGAGCTCGTCCATAGCACGCCAGTGTAGCCCAAGGCGCCCGGCGGCCGCCGGCCAGGGGACAGAACGCCCTAAAGCTCGCGCTCGAGGGCGGCCAGCCGCTCCGGTGTACCCACATCCGTCCAGCGCCCGGTGTGCAGCTCGGCCGAGCAGCGTCTTGAACCCATCGCGCGGAGCAGCAGTGGCTTCAACGCAAAGGCCCCGCCCGTGCACCCCTCGAACAGCGCGCTCCGGTAGACGCCGACGCCTGAGAAGGTATAGCGCACCTCGGCGTCGGCCAGCGCGAGGCCATCGGCCAGGCCGAAATCACCCGCGGGATGCTGCGGCGGATTGGGCGCGAGCACGAGATGGGCATGCTGCTCGGAGGATAAGCCGAGCTTCGCAAAATCGATGTCGGTGTAGATATCGCCGTTCACGACCAGGAACGGATCGGGTTGCAGGTGCGGCAGCGCGCGAAAAATGCCGCCGCCCGCCTCGAGCGCCTGCGGCGCCTCCTCGCTGTAGATGATCGAGACGCCAAAGCGCGATCCCTCGCCGAGGCGCGTGCGGATCTCCGCACCCAGCCAGGCGAGATTGATGACGATGCGCGTGAAGCCGGCCCGCGCGAGACGCTCCAAGTGATGCTCGATCAAGGGCTTTCCATGGACCGGCAGCAGGGGCTTGGGGGTGCGGTCGGTGAACGGCCGCAGCCGCTCGCCGCGCCCGGCCGCGAGGATCATGGCGGCTTGGGGCCTCTCGACGCTCATGCCGGGGTGAGCGCGCGCGCCTGGGCCTCGGCGAAACGCGGCTCGAGTCCCTCGAGCCAGCGCGCAAGCCCTTCCGTTTCGGGCCAGCGCGCGGCGGCCGCGCGCGTGTAGGCGAGCACGCGCGGCAGGTCCTTGAGATAACGCGACTTGCCATCCCGGTAGTTGAGGCGGGCGAAGATGCCGAGCACCTTGATGTGCCGCTGCAGGCCCATGAGGTCGAACCAGCGCGTGAGCTCGGCCTCGCCGGCACCCGGCGCAAAGCCGCTCTCGGTGAGCGCCGCTCGCCAGCGGGCGAGCCAGGCGGTGACGCGCGCCTCGGGCCAGACGATATAGCAGTCCTTTAGGAGTGAGACGACGTCATAGGTGAGGGGCCCTTGCACCGCATCCTGAAAGTCGATGATGCCGGGATTGGCGCTGCGCGTTCTCAAGAGGTTGCGCGAGTGATAGTCGCGATGCACGAGCACAGAAGGCTGCTCGAGCGCGCTCGAGGCGAGCACCGCGAACAGGCGCTCGAGCAGCGCCCGCTCCGCGCCGCCCGGCGTGTGCCGCAGGTGCCGGCCGAGAAACCACTCGGGCATGAGCTGCATCTCGCGCTCGAGCGCCGCCCGGTCGTACGGCGGCAGCGTGCGTGCGCCCTCCTGCCCCCGCACCTGCAGCTTGACGAGCGCCGCGAGCGCATCGTCGTACAGCGCATCCACGTCACGGCCGGCCTCGAGCTCATCGAGGTAGGCTGTCGAGCCGAGATCGGTGAGCAGCAACAGCCCGCGCGCGGGATCGCGCGCGAGCACGATCGGGACATTGAGATCGAGCGAGGCGAGGAGGCGCGCCACGTGCAGAAAGGGGCCGAGCGTCTCCTTCTCGGGGGGCGCATCCATGACGATGAAGGACTCCTCGCCCCGGGTCACGCGAAAGTAGCGGCGAAAGCTCGCATCGGCCGAGGCCGGCTCGAGGCGGCTGCCGGCGAAGCCCAGATCCTGCATCACCCACTGGGTGAGGAGCTCGAGGCGAGAATCGCTTGCATCCGGAAAATCCATGCACGACCATGCGAGCACCGCGCGACTGCGGCCGGACAAGTATAGCGAGGAAGGCGAGCCACTTTTGCTGATGGGATCACACGCTCGAGCCGCGGTAGCCTTCTCGCTGAGTGTTCTCGTCTGCATGGGCGCCTGGGCGGGCGACATGTGTCCGGCACCACCGAAGCGCAAGAAGCCCCCGCCCAGGCCCGCCTCCTTCCTCGCGACCGATCAGCGCATCCTCATCGACAGCGACGCCGCGGATATCAATGCCGCAGGTGTGGCCGTGCTCACCGGTCATGTCGAGGTGCACCAGGGCCTGCGCAGCATCGCCGCCGATTCGATGACCTACGATGAGCGCATCGGCAAGCTCGACGTCAAGGGGGCGGTCGACTTCGAGGACCCGATGATCGGCATAAAAAGCGACTCCGGCACCTACGATGCGCTCGGCGGGGCGGACTTCAACGAGGCGAACTTTCGCATCTTCGATCGCAACGGTCATGGCTTCGCGAAAGAGATCTCGGTGAATCCCGACGGCGTCATCGACCTCTCCAAGGTCCGCTACACGACCTGTCCGGTCGGCAACAAGGACTGGTCGCTGCAAGCCTCCGCGATCGACATCGATACGGACGCCGACGCGGGCACCGGACGCAACGTGGTGATGCGCCTGCATGACCTGCCGGTGTTCTACACGCCCTACATCTCTTTTCCCCTGGGCGATGAGCGCAAGAGCGGCGTCCTGTTCCCGAGCCTCGCGCACTCCACGAGCAACGGCTGGCAGGTCGATGTGCCCTATTACTTCAACCTCGCGCCGAACTACGATCTCACGGTGACGCCGGGCTATTTGTCGGCGCGCGGCGTGGAGCTCGGCACCGAGTTTCGCTTCCTCACCGAGTCCTCGCACGGGCAGATCGAGGAGAATTTCCTGCCGAACGATGCGCAGACTCACAGCGATCGTGCCTACCTGCATGTCCTCGACGTCACGAACCTCACCGACGGGCTGCGCTTCGACACCCAGCTCGAGAGCGTGAGCGACAGCAACTACTTCTCGGACTTTGCGGTGGGTGCCGATCAAACGAGCGTCACCTTCCTCGAGCGCGAGGCGGAGCTGCGCTACTACGATGATGTCTGGCGCATCCGCGCCCAGCTGCAGAATTTCCAGACCATCGACACCTCGCTCCTGTCCGGCGATCGGCCCTACTCGCGCGTGCCGCGCGTCGAGGCCTATGCGGATACGCCTCTCTTCAGCCACTTCTCGCTGGCACTCGACAGCGAAGTGACGAACTTCATCCGCGAGGTGGGGCCGACGGGCGTACGCGCCGATCTCGCGCCGGAGCTGCGCTTCTCCGAGCGCGGCGCGTGGTATTTCTTCGAGCCTGCCGTGGGCTATCACTACACGAAGTACGAGCTGCAAAACGAGGAGGTGGGAGACCCCGCCGATCCTTCCCGCTCGCTCCCCTACGCCCGGGTCGACACCGGCCTCCTCTTCGAGCGCGACGCCGGAGCGCAGGGCCAGCGCACGCAAACCCTCGAGCCGCGCCTGGTCTATAGCTGGGTCCCGTATCGCAACCAGAACGATCTGCCGATCTTCGACACGGGGCTCCCCGACATGAACATGGTCGAGCTGTATCGCACCAACCGCTACGTCGGCGACGATCGCATCGGCGATGCCAATCAGATCGCCGCGGGCCTGACGACACGGCTCTTCAATGAGAACACCGGCACGCAGTACCTCACCGCGACCGTGGGCCAGATCCGCTACCTGCAGCTGCCGCGGGTCACGCTCCCCGACTACCTCGCCGACACGCTGCCCGGACAAACGCTGCCGAACCAGACCCTCACGACGCTGCCGGGTCAGGGGAACGTCATCCTGCCCGGGCAGAACCTGCCGACCTTGCCCGGCCAGACGGTCTCGAACCTGCCGGTGCCGAGCGTGCCCGAGACCTATCGCTCCTCGGACATCATCGGCGAGGTCGCCCTCACCGCCTACAAGAACTGGAGCCTCGCCGTCCAGTACCAGTGGAATCCCTACACCGACCAGACCGACAAGAACGAGGTGCTCCTGCAGTACCACCCCGCCCCGGAGAAGGTCGTGAACCTGGGTTACCGCTACCAGGACGGCATTTTCAAGCAATACGACGGCTCGTTCGCCTGGCCGATCGGGCCGCACTGGAACACGGTGGGCCGCTGGGTGTACTCGCTCGAGGACCACCAGACCATCGAGCAGCTGGCGGGCTTCGAGTACAAAAGCTGCTGCTGGCGCATCGAGGTGTTGCAGCGGCGCTACCTCACGAACCGTTACGGCGGACTCAACAACTCGATTGCATTACAATTGGAACTGACGGGCTTAAGCTCGGTCGGAAAACGTGCCGATGCCTTTCTCCCGCGGGAGATCAGCGGGTACACCCCGGCCAACCAGGCCGCCCCTTAGACAACGAGTGTTCGCATGACCCTGATGGATCGGATTCGACGCGTGCCGCGCCCGGGCGCGCTTCTCTTGAGCCTGTTGCTTCTCGCCCTCACGACGGGCTCGGCGCCGCAAGCGCAGGAGCGCGATATCGGCGTGCACGGCGAGCTCTTAGACCGCATTGCCGCGGTCGTGAACGACGGCCTGGTGCTGAAGAGCGAGCTGGACGGGCAGATGGACTCGATCAGCAAGCGGCTGCAGGAACAAAAGGTGGAGCTGCCGCCCGAGAACGTGCTGCGCCAGCAGGTGCTCGACCGGCTGATCCTGCAGGAGATCGAGATGCAGCGCGCCAAGCGCGTCGGGCTCACGATCTCCGATGAGCAGCTGAACGGCGCCTTGCAGGAGATCGCGCAGCGAAACAAGATTCCCTTCGACCAGCTGCCGACCGCGCTCGCCGCGCAAGGGGTCGACTACAAGCAATATCGTGAATCGATGCGCAAGGAAATCACCTTGACGACGCTGCGCCAGCGCGACGTCATCGCGCACATCAACGTCTCGCCGCGCGAGCTCGAGCAATACCTCGCGCGCCAGCAATCGGCCGCGGCGAACGATGAGTTCAACGTCTCCCACATCCTGCTCTCGCTGCCGGCGGCCGCGACGCCGCAGCAGCTCGAGGAGATCACCAAGAAGGCGCAGGACATCGCCAACCGCGCCAACAAGGGCGAGGACTTCGGTCAGCTGGCGATCGCGAACTCCAACAGCCAGACGGCGCTCGATGGCGGCGCCCTCGGCTGGAGGAAGGGCAGCCAGCTGCCGCAGTTCATCTTGGACCTCGTGACCAAGATGAAGCCGGGCGAGGTGAGCGAGCCGGTGCGCACGCCGAGCGGCTTCCACATCGTCAAGCTCAACGAGCGGCGCGGCGGTGAGTCGAAGGTGGTCGTCAATCAGATCCACGTACGGCACATCCTCATGAAGACCAACGAGCTCGACGACGATGAGACCGTGCGGCAGAAGCTCATCAAGCTCCGTGACCGCATCATGAAGGGCGAGGATTTTGCCGGCATCGCCTCGACCGCCTCCGAGGATCCGGGTTCGGCGCCCGACGGCGGCGATCTCGGCTGGTCGGGCCCGGGAACCTTCGTGCCGGAGTTCGACAAGGCGATCGCGGACCTTGCACCGAACGAGATCAGCATGCCGTTCAAGACCCGCTACGGCTGGCACATCGTGCAGATGCTCGGCACGCGCACCTACGACAGCACCGATGATGTGCGCCGCCAGCGCGCCTTCGCCGCGATTCGCGAGAGCAAGGCGGATGAGGAGACAGAGCTTTGGCTGCGTCGACTGCGCGACGAGGCCTTCGTCGAAGTGAAGATGTAGGCGCACCCAGGGCCTGTTGACACCATGGATGTGTTGACCGGCCCGAAGCGCATCATCCTCACCTCGGGCGAGCCGGCAGGTATCGGGCCCGATACTTGCGTGATGCTCGCGCAACGCGATGGGCGCGCCGATCTCGTGGTCGCGGCCGACGCCGGGCTGCTCGAGAGCGCCGCAGCGGCACTCGATCTGCCGCTCGAGATCGAGCGCTATGCACCGGACCTGCCCGCCCGGCCGCATCGCGCCGGTACCTTGCGGGTGCTGCACGTGCCGGTGGCCGCTCCCGTCCAGGCGGGCGTGCTCGACGTGCGCAATGCGCGCTACGTCATGGCGCTGCTCGATCGCGCCTGCGACGGTTGCATGAGCGGCGAGTTCGCCGCCCTGGTCACGGCGCCAGTGCAGAAAAGCATCCTGCTCGAGGCCGGCTACGCCTTTCCGGGACACACCGAGTATCTCGCCGCGCGCACGCACGCGGCGCTGCCGGTGATGCTGCTCGCGAGCGGCACGCTGCGCGTCGCGCTCGTCACCACCCATCTGCCGCTGGCGGAGGTGCCACGCGCCATCACCCGTGAGCGTCTCCTCGCGACCCTGCGTATCGTCCACGCGGACCTCGAGCGTCACTTCGGCCTCGAGCGCCCGCGCATCGCCGTGCTGGGCTTGAACCCGCACGCGGGCGAGTCGGGGCATCTCGGGCGCGAGGAGATCGACGTCATCGCGCCCGCGCTCGAGATCCTGCGTGCCGAATCCATCGATGTGCGCGGACCCGTCCCGGCGGACACCGCCTTCACGCCGCGCTTTCTGTCGGACGTCGACGTCGTGGTGGCGATGTATCACGATCAAGGCCTGCCGGCCCTCAAGGCCACGAGCTTCGGTGAGGCCGTGAATATCACCCTCGGGCTGCCCATCGTGCGCGTGAGCGTCGATCACGGCACGGCGCTCGCGCTCGCGCGTACGGGCGCAGCCGATGCCGGGAGCCTCACCGCGGCACTCGAGCTCGCGCTCGAGCTCTCGAATCGGAGCGCGTCCCGCTCCGCGGCACGCCCGACAAGCCCGGCTCAGGAGCCTGTGTGAGACGGGCTCCCCATGCCGGTACGTAAGCGCTTCGGCCAGCATTTCCTGCACGACCCCGGCGTGATCCGCCGCATCGTCGCGGCGATCGATCCCAAGCCCGGCGAGCGCTGTGTGGAGATCGGCCCCGGACGCGGCGCTCTCACCTGGCCCCTCCTCGAGCGCGCGCAGCGCCTCGAGGTGATCGAGATCGATCGCGACCTCGCGGCCGCGCTCTGCGCCGATCCGCGCGGGCGGGACCGCTTGACCGTGCATCAGGCGGACGCGCTCGCCATCGATTACGGGGAACTGCGCGCCGGCGGGCCGGCCTTGCGGATCATCGGTAATCTTCCCTACAACATCTCGACGCCCCTGCTGTTCCATCTGCTCACCCAGCGCGCGGCGCTCGAGGATCTCACCGTGATGCTGCAGAAGGAGGTCGTCGATCGCATGACGGCGCAGCCGGGCGGCAAGAATTACGGGCGGCTCACGGTGATGCTGGCGGCGTACTGTGAAATCCGCTCGCTGTTCGAGGTGGGGCCGGGCGCCTTCCAGCCGGCACCGCAGGTCTGGTCGGCGGTCGCACGCCTCGAGCCCTCGCTCGAGCCGCGCTTTCCCTTGGGCGAGGAGAGCGTGCTGCGCAGCCTGGTCAGCGCCGCCTTCTCGCAGCGGCGCAAGACCTTGCGCAACGCGCTCAAGGGCCTGTTGAGCGCGGCGGACATCGAGAGCTGCGGTATCGACCCCGGCGCACGGCCCGAAACCCTGGCGCCGCCGGCCTTCGGCCGTCTCGCGGTGCATTACTGTCAAGTCCGCGCGGCAGCGGGGGTCCCCGCTTGAGAGGCGGGGCGCTCGGCTATACTGCCGAGCAATGAGCGAAGCTGCATCAACCCCGCGCATTCGGGTGGACGTCGAGACCACCTACATCGAGGAGCAATCGGACCCGAAGGACAAGCGCTTCGTGTTCTCGTACACCATCACCATCCGCAACGAGGGTCAGGTGCCGGCACGGCTGCTCACCCGTCACTGGATCATCACCGACGCGAATGGCAACGTGAAGGAGACGCGCGGCGACGGCGTGGTGGGCGAGCAGCCCTATTTGAAGCCGGGTCAGGGATTTCGCTACTCGAGCGGCGCAGTCATCGAGACGCCCGTCGGCACCATGCAGGGGAGCTATCAGATGGTGGCGGACGACGGCCGGCACTTCGACGCACCGATCGCCCCGTTCCGCCTGGCGATGCCCGGGGTACTGCATTGACGGTGCTCGCGCCGCCGCAGTCGGTGCGGGTCTCTCTGCCTCGCAGCGCCGCTTCGTCGTAAGATCGATGGCGCTCTACGCGATCGGCGACGTACAGGGCTGCGACGCCGAGCTCGGCGCGTTGCTCGCTGCGATTCGCTTCTCGGCGGACCGCGACCGGCTGTGGTTCGTCGGCGATCTCGTCAATCGCGGCCCCGCCTCGCTCGCGGTCCTGCGGCGCGTCCACGCACTGGGCGCCGCGGCGAGCACGACGCTCGGCAATCACGATCTGCACCTGCTCGCCCTTGCCCACGGCATCGGCCGACTACGGAGCGATGACACCCTGAGCGAGGTGCTCGAGGCGCCGGACCGTCACCGGCTCCTCGATTGGCTCCTCGAGCGACCGCTGATGCACGAGGAGAGCGGCCTCGATTACACGCTCCTGCACGCAGGCCTGCCGCCGCAGTGGGATCGGGCGACCGCACGGCGTTGCGCGCGCGAGTTCGAGAGCGCCTTGAGAGCCGACCCCGCGCGCCTCTTTCGCGGCATGTACGGCGACAAGCCCGATTGCTGGGAGGGCTCGCTCGAGGAGATCGAGCGGTTGCGCTTCACCGTCAACTGCTTCACGCGCTTGCGCTACATCGATGCGCACGGCCGCCTCGCGCTCAAAGCGAAGGGCGCGCCGGCCAAGGCGAGCGCCGCCGGGCTCATGCCGTGGTTCGCGGTCCCCGGCGCGCGCTGGCGCGGCCGGCGCATCGTGTTCGGACACTGGTCGACGCTCGGCTATTTCAAGAACGCCGATGTGATCGGTCTCGACTCCGGGTGCGTGTGGGGCGGGCGCCTCACGGCGCTGCGGCTCGATGAGCCGGACGAGGCGCCCGTGCAGGTGGGCTGCGTGCAGAGCGCGGAGATCACGGACTGACCGAGCGGCCGTCCGGCGGCGTTTCTCGCGCCCGGTATAATTGCCTGATGAGCCTCACGCCCCCCTTCGACCTCAAGAACTGGGTGGAGCGGCATCGCGCGCTCTTGCAGCCCCCGGTGGGCAACAAGTGTCTGTTCGATGAGGGTGATCTCATCGTCATGGCCGTGGGCGGCCCCAACGCTCGCAAGGACTATCACCACGATCCCGGTGCCGAGCTCTTCTACCAGCTCGAGGGCGAGATGGTGCTGCGCTCGATGCAGAGCGGCCGGCGGGTCGATGTGCCGATTCGCGCCGGCGAGATCTTCCTGCTGCCGCCCGAGGTACCCCATTCCCCGCAGCGTCCGGCGGGCAGCGTCGGGCTCGTCGTCGAGCGGCGCCGCCGGCCCGACGAGCTGGACGGCTTCTCCTGGTATTGCGAGGAGTGCGGCGCGCTGCTGCATCTCGAGCGCGTGCCCGTCGCGGACATCGAGAAGCAGCTGCCGGAGATCTTCGCGCGTTTCTACGCGAACGAGCGCTTGCGCACCTGCGAGCGCTGCGGAGCCGTGCTCAAGCCGCCATGAGCAGCACGGCGCTCGAGGAAGCGCGCCGGCGCGACGCCGCCGACCCCCTGCGCTCGTTCATCGAGGAGTTCCATCATCCCGTGGACCCCGCGGGACGCCGCCTCATCTACCTGTGCGGCCACTCTCTCGGCTTGCAGAGCCGCTCGACCGCGGCCTACGTCGAGCAGGAGCTCGCCGATTGGCGCCGCCTCGCCGTCGCAGGCCACCACGACGCGCGCCGTCCCTGGATCGACTACCACGAGCGCGCCGCACCGGGCTTGGCGCTGCTCACGGGCGCGAGCGAGAGCGAGGTCATCGCCATGAACTCGCTCACCGTCAACCTGCACCTCATGATGGCGAGCTTCTTCCGCCCCGGCGGCGCGCGCACGCGCGTGCTGATCGAGGCCGGGGCGTTTCCCTCGGACCGTTATGCGATCGCCGCGCAGCTCGCCTGGCACGGGCTCGAAGAGACCCACCTCATCGAGGCGAGCCCGCGCGCGGGCGAGCGCTGCCTGCGCACCGAGGACATCCTCGCGCTCATTGCGCGCGAGGGGCCGCGCCTCGCCCTCGTGCTCTGGCCGGGCGTGCAATATCTCACCGGTCAATCGTTCGATTTACCGTCGATCATTGCCGCCGCGCGGGCGGTGGGCGCCGCCGTCGGACTGGATCTCGCGCACGCCATCGGCAACGTGCCGCTCGCGCTGCACGATGACGGCGCGGATTTTGCCGTCTGGTGCAGCTACAAATATTTGAACGCCGGCCCGGGCGCCATCGGCGGCTGCTTCGTGCACGCGCGCCACGCCCGGCGCCGCGACCTGCCACGGCTCGCCGGGTGGTGGGGCCACGACGCCGCGCACCGCTTCGAGATGCGCCCGCAATTCGAGCCGATGCCGGGCGCGGCCGGCTGGCAGGTGAGCAACCCGCCGATCCTCTCCACCGCCCCGCTCTTGGCCTCGCTCGAGCTGTTCGCGCGCGCAGACCCCGCGCGCCTCAGCGTCAAGTCGCACGCCCTCACCGCGTGCCTCGAGCAGGCGATCAACGAGCGTCTCGGGCGGCGCGTCGAGATCATCACACCGGCGGCGCCGGAGGCGCGCGGTGCGCAGCTCTCCGTGCGGCTCGACTTGTCCCGCGAGCGTGCGCAGCGCTGCCACGAACTGCTCAAGCAGGCCGGCGTCATTCATGACTGGCGCGAGCCCGATGTGCTCCGGCTCGCCCCCGTGCCGCTCTACAACTCGTTCGAGGACGTGATCGGCGCCGCGGCCGCGCTCGAGGCGGCGCTCGCCGCATGATGCCGGCCCGCGACTCGAGCCCGGTCTTGATTGCGGGCGCAGGTCCCACCGGTGCGCTGCTCGCCATTCTGCTCGAGCGGCGCGGCCTCGAGGTGCGCCTCATCGAGGCGCGCGGCGATCCCCGCACGCAAGCAGACGCGTCGGGCCGCTCCATCAATCTGGCGCTCGCCGATCGCGGCATCGAGGCGCTGAAGCGCGCCGGCGTGCTGGCCGAGATCGAGCCCGCCCTCATCCCGATGCGCGGTCGCTTCGTGCACCCGCTCGGCGGCACCGCGCACCTGCAACCTTACGGCCAGCGCCCCAACGAGCAGATCTATTCGATCTCGCGGCGCCGTCTCAACGCGACGCTTCTGGGCGTTGCCCTGCGCCGCCCCGGCATCGAGGTTCTCTTCGAGCAGCGCCTCGAGGATCTCGATGGCGTCACGAGCGAGGCCGAGGTGCGCGATGTGGGGAGTGGCGTCACGCGCCGCTTCCCGATGAGTCCTTTGATCGCCGCGGACGGCGCGGGCTCGATCGTACGCCGCCGGCTCGCGGAGCGGCACCTGATCGAGGCGCAGGAATCCGATCTCGAGCACGGCTACAAGGAGCTCTCGATCCCCGCCGGCCCGCACGGCGAGTACCGCCTCGAGCGCGAGGCGCTGCACATCTGGCCGCGCGGCGGCTACATGCTGATCGCATTGCCGAACGAGGATGGCAGCTTCACCGCGACGCTGTTCCTGCCGATGCAGGGACCCTCGAGCTTCGCGAGCCTCACGAGCGCGGCGGCGATCCATGCATTCCTCTCGGGTGCGTTTCCGGACGTGCACACGCTCATGCCGCATGCCGTGCGCGAGTTTCGCGAGCATCCCACCGGCTTTCTCGGCACGGTGCGCGCAGCCCCCTGGCATCACGGCGGCAGCACCCTCCTCATCGGCGATGCGGCCCATGCCATCGTGCCGTTTCACGGCCAGGGCATGAACTGCTGTTTTGAGGATTGCATCGAGCTCGATACGTGCATGGCGGCGGGCGGCGGCTCGCCGCGCGTCTTCGACTGGAAGCGGATATTCGAGGAGTTCTATGCGCGGCGCAAGCCGAATACGGACGCGATCGCCGCGATGGCGCTCGAGAATTATCTCGAGATGCGCGAGCGGGTCGTCGATCCGCGCTTTCAGCTCGAGCAGGCGCTCGCGCTCGAGCTCGAGCGCCGCTTCCCCGAGCGCTTCATCCCGCGCTACTCGATGGTGATGTTCCACCACGAGATCCCGTACCGCACCGCGCTCGAGCGCGGCCAGGTGCAGTCGCAGCTCCTCGCCGAGCTCACGCAGCACGCCGCGCGGCTCGGCGACATTGATTTTGGCAGGGCCGAGCGCGAGATCCGCGCGCGGTTGCCGCCGCTCACGAGCGCTTGAGGCCGCTCACGAGCGCTTGAGGCCGATTACGAGCGCTCGAGGCCGATTACGAGCGCTCGAGGCCGCTCATGCGCGCTCGAGTGTGATGAAGCTGTAGGCGAACGGGTTCCTGGCGTCCGCTTCGTGATCCTCGCGCATCGAGGGGCGCCACGCAGGATCCCGCCACTCGCGAAAGTACGTATCGCCGTCCTCGATGCGCGTGTGCACGAGGGTGAGATGAATGCGCGTGGCCGCGGACAGGCACTGCCGATAGATCTCCGCCCCACCGATCACCATGATCGGACCCGCGCCCGCCTCAGCGCCCCTGGCGGCGCGCGCCTCGGCACGCGCCGTCTCGAGGTCGGCCACGACGCGCACGCCGCTCGCCGCGAATCCGCGCGAGCGGCTGAGAACGATATTCAGACGCCCCGGTAGCGCCCGCCCGATCGACTCGTAGGTACGGCGCCCCATGAGGATGGGCTTGCCGAGGGTCAGCGCCTTGAAGTGCTTGAGATCCGCAGGCAACGCCCAGGGCAGGCGGTTGCCGCGGCCGATCACATCGTTTTCCGACACCGCAACCACGAGTTCCATGCGGCCTTATACGCCGCCGATGCCGCGCCTGTCACCTCGAGCCGGTCCGCGTTTTTAGAAAAATTTCAGGTGCCATTCAGGAATCTTTCAGTGCGCATTCAAGACGACGCTCAAGACTCGATGAACACTCATCGCCGAGGTTCTCGATCTCGGTCCGTACGTCTACAAACAAATAGGGGGAAGATTATGAATGCTTCGAAATCAATCCTGCGCTCACTCTGGACACTGACCATCCTGTTGCCCCTCGGAATGCCGCCGGTCGCCCGGGCCGATGGGAACAACACGCCGCTGATCGACAAAGTGCACAATGCGACGGCGCGCTATATCGATATCAATGTCGCGCTCGCAGAGGGCTGGGTGGCGGCTACTCCGTGCGTCAGTGGTCCGGATACCGGGGCCATGGGCGTGCATCTCGTGCTGCCCTCGCGCATCGCCGCGGGTGTCCTGAACGCGGAGCAGCCGGAAGCTCTGATTTACGAGCCGATGGCGAACGGGAAGATGCGCCTGGTCGGCGTCGAATTCATCGTGCTCGAGAGCGTCTGGGCAGGCAAAAATCCCGGTGGTGCCGTGCCGGCGTTGGACGGAAATCTGCTGAATTATATTGCTGCCCCCAATCGCTACGGTCTGCCCGCGTTCTACGAGATGCATGTCTGGGCATGGGAGCAAAACCCGAAGGGAAGCTATGCCGACTGGAACACGCACGTTACCTGCGACCACCAGCCGATCAATTAGAGCTGTCGATTTTTTCGTGTCCTCAAACCTCTTGGAGAAAATCATGAATAAGCTGTGAGACGAAGACATTTTGTATCTACGACGCACCGAGCGAGGCGGCGGTCCGCAAGGCAGCCGAGCTCAACAAACTGCCTGTCGATAGCGTTACTGAGGTCCCCGTGACGCTGTCGCCGAAGTAAAGGCGAAAATCCGGCGTGGCGCCGCGATGGCGCCACGGTCCGGCACAACATCCGCCCGCGAATCACTCTAAAAGAGCATTTCGCCTCGCCGGGTCGCGTCGTCCTGACGCTTCGTCGGGCCGCTCTTGCTCCAGACAGACGCGGAACCAGTCCAGGTGGAGTGCCGTAAATTCGCGCGCTTCTTGCTCGAACCGATTGTCCCAGTACCCGCGTCGGAACGACTCCGCGAGGTAACGCCAGCGAGTGAGGCTCCCGGTGCCCCATTGTCGCAATACGTGGAAGTACTCGTGCAGCACCAGCTCAGGCCGCGCAACAAATTGCTCGCCACTGATCGCGAGCAAAATGCGATTGCGGCGCGTGGTCGCCGTCATGCCGACGTGCAGGCGCGCATAGCGCGAATATTCGATCACGGTGACTGCGTCAACCGATTCGTGAAACACGCCTTCGAGCGCGGCGACCACCCCCGGTGGAAGCCGATACGCTTTGCTGAGAACCCTGGCTCGCGAGGCCATTACTGGTTTGGCCGCTGTCAGCGGCTGCGCCAATCCTCGACGATCAGACCGTTGATGCGCGTGAACTCGGCCCTGTTCGAAGTGACCATCACCAGTCCCCGGCGCAGCGCGGTGCCGGCGATCGTCAGATCGTACGGCCCTACCGGCGTACCACGCTTGGCGAGCGCGGCGCGCACAGCCGCCGTCGCGCTCGCATCTTGCGGGTCGTAGGAGAACACCGTGAGCTCTCCCAGCAACGATCGAATCATCGGCTCGATCTTGCGCGCTCGTGCCGGATTCAGCAGCAACCCATACTCGACCTCCATGGCGGTGACGGTTGAAATGCCCGCATCGATCTTGCGCGTGGCCTTGAGGCGTGCGAGCACAGCCGGTTCTCCGCGGGTGAAATCGCTGAGGACGGTGGTGTCGAGCAAATACCTCAAGCAAGCGGGTCCGCTACCGGATCCTTCAGCGCGGTCCTGTGCGATTCGAACGCGGGAAAGTCCGAGGCTCCCTGCCAGTCAAGCACGACCTCGGACCACCCCCGCGACTGCGATTCCTTGTCAAGGAGGTCCTCCACCGCTTTGCGGATCAGCGCGTTGCGCGTCACCTTGCGCCGCTTCGCCATGCGCTTGAGGGCGGCGCCGAGGGCGCTGTCGAGATAAATGTTGAAATTCATACGCGCGCCCGCTGATATAACTGTCGATAGGTTATATCGGCGCAGCACTTTGTGCAACCAGAGTGGTAGCGGCTCTGCTGAACGGCGATCCGTACATTGCGATCGTTCCGCCTGATTGAGAGCGAGGGGTCGTTTCGGCGAGCGCCGTCTCTCAGGCCACGCGGCACTCGCGGATGATCCAGCGCGTGAGCTCCTGCAAGTCCTCGCGCGCCCGGTCCTCCGGGCGGTGCAGCAGCACGTAGCTCTCATTCGTCTGGAGCTCCGCGGTGAACAGCTTCACCAGGCCGCCGGCCGCGAAGCGATCCGCGGAGAGCCGCGCCGGCACGAGCGCCACGCCGATGCCCTGCTCCGCGGCGACCACCACGGAGGCCATCGTATCGAGACGCACCAGTCGCCCCGGCTTGATCGGAGCGATATCGAGCCCGAGCGCCCAGCGGTCCCACGCATCGCGGCGTTCTTCGTGCAGGAGCAGCGTCTGGCCGTTGAGATCCCGGTACTCGTCGATCGGATTCTCGAGCAGGTAGCTGGGGGAACAGGCGGCGATGAAGCTCTGCGCGAAGAGCTGGTGCACGGTGAGCCCGTCCCAGGGTCCGGTGCCGACCACGATCGACAGATCCGCCTCCGGCGGGTGGGTCTTCGGCGCCGCAAAGGTCGTCTCGATGCGGATGTCGCTCTCCTCGCGGATCTGCGAGAACGTGGCGAGCCGCGGCAGCAGCAGCTCGTTGGCGAAGAACGGCGGTACGTTCAGGCGGATGATGCTGCGCCCGTAGCGCACCTTCAGCTGCTCGGTCACCGACTCGAGCTTGGCGAAGATGTCATTGATGTGCTCGAGGTAGTGCGCGCCGGCCTCGGTGAGCGCGAGCGCGCGCACGCCGCGCTCGAACAGAGTGAGCCCGAGCTGCGTTTCGAGGGACTTGATCTGATGGCTGACGGCCGACGGGGTGACGTACAGCTCCTCCGCGGCCGCCTTGAAGCTGCCGAGCCGCGCGGCGACCTGGAAGGTCTTGAGAAATTTTATCGAGGGCAGGCGCATGGGTTTAATCGCATCATACAGACTTACCCTGAAGCAACTTCCGTGCCAGGAACGAAACGCCGGCCCACCGATCGGCCTGCGGCTCACGACCTCGAATCCCGCAGAGCCGCATCGAACCGCGCGCAGCCATGGAGCGCTCGCGCACGATGTTGGCGCAGGTGCACGCGCCGAGACTGTACTGCGAGAACGTGAGATTCAGGTTAAACGGGCGCCGGCGCCCAAGACGCAATTCGCATGACCTTATGCGGACGCGCCCGCCATCGGCGCCCCCCGTCAGCGCCCGCTATCCGCGCCCGCTATCCGCACCCACCATCAGCGCGCGTTCGAAACCAGCCCGCGAGGCTCAAGCGCTCGCGTCCCGTCGGGAGCACCTCGTGCTCGCAGTCGGGCGATGAGAACAACACGAGGCGCCCACCCAAGGGCTCGATGTCGCGCAGCCCATGCGGCGCGTGCGGCCCATGCGGTGCGTGGATGCGCAAGACCCCGCCGTCGGCGGCCGACCAATTGCTGTTGAGGTACAGGATCACCGACACACGCCGCTCGCTGCGCCCGCGCGGTTGATCGAGGTGCCGGGCATAGCACGCGCCGGGTGGGTAGCAGGCATAGTGCAGCTCCAGCTCGAAGAGCCCGAGGAGCGCATCCTGATTGAGCTCAAGGCGCAGCTGCTCGAGGCGCTCGATGAGGGACTGCTCAACGTCGGTGAGCGGTGACTCGAGCCAGCAGATCGAATCGCCCCGCACCTCGCTGCGCCTTTCGAGCTTGAGCGGTGGGCCGATGCGGGCCGCCCGGAACTCGCCGCGCGCCTGCCGCGCGCCGGCGCTTTCGCGCAGCCCTTCGATCTCCGCCTGCGACAGAAAACCATCGTCGATCACGACGCCGCCGGCGGCGAGGAGCGCGGCCGCACCGACCGTCGAGCGCGCCGCCGCGGGCGGTCGGCTCGGTGCGCTACTCATGGGCGTGACTTGCTGCGGGCCTTGCCGCGCGTGCTGCGGGCCTTGCCGCGCGTGCTGCGGGCCTTGCCGCGCGTGCTGCGGGCCTCGCCGCGCGTGCTGCGGGCCTCGCCGCGGGTGCTGCGGGCCTCGCCGCGGGTGCGCGTCTTGCCGCGCTTCTTGCCGCGTGCGCGGCGCGGCGCCGGACGCGGCTCGAGCATGCTGCCGCGACAG